>JABLTR010012566.1_pt1 | contig 26722 bp, 20 predicted proteins | sample 7160071 | NCBI WGS metagenome assembly JABLTR01 (sample SAMN14651230, study PRJNA627086) | human gut metagenome | isolation source: feces | host: Homo sapiens | reverse complement strand
GCGGGGTCGTGCGGGCGCATCGAGGTGGTCGACGCGCAGGCGGACGAGGCGGCGGGGGACACGACCCGGTTGTAGCCAGCCGGAAAGAGGTGTATGGGCATGAGTGAGATCCTCGTCGTGGAGGACGATCCCGACATCAACAACTTGCTGCGCGCTGTCATGGAGCGCGCGGGCCATCGCGCGATGCAGGCGTTTTCCGGATCGGAGGCGCTGCTCAGGCTCGGGGCTTCGACGCCCGATCTGGTGCTGCTCGATCTCATGCTGCCGGGGTTGGCCGGCTCGGAGCTGCTCGAGCGCATGCGCGGCGAGCAGGGGCTGGACGTGCCGGTGATCGTGGTGTCGGCGAAGGCGGGCTTGGCCGACAAGGTGGCCTTGCTGGTGACGGGGGCCGACGACTACATCGTGAAGCCCTTCGAGCCGGACGCGGTGGCCGCGCGGGTGGAGGCCGTTTTGCGGCGTAGCGGCTCGGGAGGTTGCGCCCGCGTGGGAGAGGTGCTGCGGCACCGGGGGCTCGTGTTGGACGCCGGTACCCGCAGCGTGTCCCTCGACGGCGTCGAGGTGGCGCTCACGGCGCACGAGTTTGATATCCTGTGCACGCTCATGGAGGAGCCGGGGAGGGTATTCTCGCGCGAGCGGCTCTACGAGCTGGTGTGGAAGGGCGGCTACTACGGCGAGGACAACGCCGTCAACGTGCACGTGAGCAATATCCGCAAGAAGCTGGCGGCGGTCGATGCGGAAGGCGAGTACATCAAGACCATCTGGGGCGTCGGATTCAAGCTGGCGTGAGGAATCCGATGCGCGGGCTCGGAATGCTTTATGCTTTCCTTAACCTTTCTTGAGGACTAATTTCGAGCCTGGGGGCTAAAGTTCTTTCTCGAAGGATCGGGCGAGAGGGAGGTGGAACCCTTCTATGGACAACGTGATAGAGACGAGCGGGCTGACGAAGCGTTTCGGCATCGTGACTGCTTTGGACGATGTGGACGTGACTGTGCGGTGCGGCGACGTTTACGGGCTGGTGGGCGACAACGGCGCGGGCAAGACCACCCTGTTCAAGCTTTTGTGCGGGCTTGCGTTCCCTACCGCGGGCGAGATGCGCCTTTTCGGGGCGCATGCGCCGAGCGACCTGGGGCGGCAGCGCGCACGCGTGGGGTCCATCATCGAGAGCCCCGGCTTCTATCCGAATCTGAGCGTCGAGCGCAACTTGGAATGCTGCCGCATCCAGAAGGGCGTGCCGGGCGGGGAGGCGGTGGGCCGCCTGCTCGAGGAGGTGGGCCTGGCCTACGCGAAGGACCGCGCCTGCAAGGATCTGTCGATGGGCATGAAGCAGCGTCTCGGCCTGGCGATGGCGCTCATCGGCGAGCCGGAGCTGCTCGTGTTGGACGAGCCGACGAGCGGCCTCGACCCGAGCGGCATCGTCGAGATGCGCGCGCTCCTGCTGCGCCTCAACCGAGAGAAGGGCATCACCGTGGTGGTGTCGAGCCATCACTTGGCCGAGCTCGAGCAGATGGCCACGGTGTATGGCTTCCTGAACCGGGGGAGGCTTTTGGAGCAGGTGGGCGCCGAGCAGCTGCGCGCGCGGTGCGCGGACTTCATCGACATCGCCGTGTCCGACCCGGCCGGCTATACGGTGCTGCTGGAAAGGGAGCGGCCCGGCGAGCGCTATCAGGTGCTTCCCGACCAAGCGGTGCGCATCCTCGACCCTCGAGCGGGCGCGGAGGCCTACAGCGGGCTCGCCGGCGCGGCGGGCATGGACGTCTTCCGGCTCGAACGCCGCACGATGTCGCTCGAGCAGTACTATCTGGGCTTGAAGGAGAAGGGGGCCGCATGATGCTGAACTACATGAAGGGCGAGGCGTTCCGCATCGTGCGCGGCAAGGAGGTGTACCTGCTCGCGGGCATCTTGTCGCTGCTTGCGATAGCGGCGAACGCGATCGAGTTCGCGATGACCTTCGTCGATCCCGGCTTCCCCTACGCCACGGTGCGCTTCAACCTGGGGATCGTAACTTCGTCGCTCGGCTCGCTGTTCTTCGTGGCCGGGATGCTGGTATGGTTCCTTTACTCCGAGGACAAGAAGAATGGCACGATGAAGAACGCGCTCTCGCACGGCTGCTCGCGCACCTCGGTTTTCGCGGCTCAGTGCGTCGTCTCATCGCTTGCCGGGCTTGCTTGCATGGTCGTGGTGCTGGCGGCGTACGTGAGCAGTGCTGTCCTGCTGTTGGAGGGACCGGCGTTGCCGCCGGTCGTGGACCTGCTGTCGGGCGTCGCGGTCGCCCTGCCGTCCGTGTTTGCCTCGGTCGTCCTCATGTCCGCGGTGCTCGCCCACTGCAAGACCACCTCCTCGGCGCTGGTCGCGTGGGTGGTCGTCCTGTTCGTCATTCCCTACACGCTGCGGATGGCCGGACTTCTCTTCGAGCCCGTCGCCATCGTGGCCAGCTGGCTTCCGCCGAACTTCTTCGCCACCGAGGCGCTGGTGAGCATGTCCGGTTCGTCCTTGCTGTGGAACGACCCGGCCGGTCTTGCGAAGTGCCTGATCGCAGGATTTGTCGGTTTGGGAGCGTTCACGGCTGCGGGCGTGTGGCGCGTCCGCAAGATCGAGCTGTAGGGAGGGGCGGGGGTGGCGCACGTGCTGTTAATCGTCGCTTTGGCTTGCGCGCTTGCCGTGGCAGCGTGGTTCGCCGTGCGCTGCCTTCTGCTCAAGCGGTCGCTTCGACGGGCTGACGCCGAGCTCCGCGAGATCGTGGAGCGCCTGGAGGAGAACCGTATCGTGAAGCTGCCGAGTCCCGACGCCGACTTGGAAGCGCTCCTAGGCACGGTGAACGCGTCGCTTGCGGGAATCCGCCGGCAGGCCGCGCTGTACGCACGACGCGAAGCGGACTTGAAGGCCCAGGTTGAGCGTATCAGTCACGACCTGCGCACGCCGCTCACCTCCATCCAGGGGTACCTCGCTCTCGTCGACGAGAGCGCGTTGGACGCTGAGGCTCGCGCCTCGCTCGCCACGGTCAGGCGCAAGGCGGACGCCTTGCAGCGGCTCATCGCGCAGTTCTACGACCTGTCGCGGTTCGAAGCCGAGGACTTCCACCTGGAGCTGGGGCAGGTGGACGTGGGCCGGCTCGTGCGCGAGTCGGTGGCGGAACAGTATCGGCTGCTCGAGGAGCGGGGGCTGGACGTGCGCGTGGAAGTGCCCCGCCACGCCGTGAAGGCGCGTGCGAACGCGGAGGCCCTTGAGCGCGTGTTCGAGAATCTGCTGCACAATGTGTCGAAGTACGCGCGGTCGAGCTTCGAGGCGGTGGTCGAGGAGAAGAATGCCGAGGTGGCTGTTGTCTTCGCGAACGACGTCGACGACGTGGGACGGCTCGATGCCGAGCGTCTGTTCGAGCCGCATTACGCGGCGGACGCTTCGCGTTCGCAGGAGAGCTCGGGGCTCGGCCTGACAATCGCGCGCCATCTAACCGAGCGCATGGGCGGCACGTTGGAGGCGCGCGCGGAGGAGCGCGACGGGGTGGCGTGGCTCTCGTTTGCCTTGCGGCTGCCGCAGGTTGAGCCAGGCATCTTGCATCCCGGATGAGAGGCTCACGGAGGGCAGCTGGTTTATCTGCGGAAAGAGGGAAGAGCGGCTCGAGTGCCGGCGGTTTCTTCGAAATTCTTGGGAAACGTTCAAAGATCGGCAAAAAATCCGCCACTGTCGCTCGCCTGCGGGCGTGATAAGAAAAACGCAGGGGCAGTCGACGTTGGATTGCGGGGCGCGCTATGCTTGCATCCCGCGCCGGCGCCTCTTCTGCTATCCTTTCTCTCAGCGCGCGAATGCGGTTGTTCAATCGCAATGCGCATCGCCATGGGAGGAGCATCGTGGAAAATCAGGCTGAATTTAAACTGCCCCTGCTGGGCAAAAGCATGAAGTTACATCCCCTTCCCGGGCAGGATCCGCAGAGGGAATACGGCGTGATCTGGGATGCGTGTCCTCAGCCGAGCGATGGATTCGGCTACGTGTTCGAGTTCACCGGCAAACGTCGGGGTCGCTTCCTCGCATGGCTGACTGCGAATGGCGCGGCGTACGCGTGCGACGGCCCGCTCGCGTATATCCCCGAAGGGGAGCCGAACCTGCTTTTGTCGCGTCTTCCGAACAACGAGGACTTCGGACAGGTGCAGGCGCGCCGAGGCGCGCGAGTCCCGCTGCAAACCGTATCGCGCTTCGCGCGCTCGCGTACGGGCACCTTCGCGTTCGAACAACCTTCCTGCGATATCGGGCCTTATGCCGGGTCGAGCCTCGGTTTGCGAACCTTTGCGGCAGTGGGTTATCTTGCGTTCGTACATATTCCGAGCGCGGCGCAAACGCCGGTCTTGACTGGCCTTGCCGCTGATGTGATGGGCGATCTGCTCAGGCCGCCGCTTCCCGATGCGCTCGACATGCTCGTCCACCGCGTGCGCTCGGCGCAGCCGGGCGCCGTCTCTGGTTTTGAACGGTACGCCGCGCGCCTGCTGGAGGAAGCGGGGGCTTCGATGATCCGGCCGCTCGCTGCGCGCACCGCTCTCGAAGCGGGCCGTCTGTCATCAACGGGGCTCGCATGGCTGCGCTTCGATGATTCGGCGTTGAGCGCCGGGGAACGCCAGCTGGTGCTGGCAGTCGAAAGCGCGCTCAACCGGCTCTTGCTCGTGCAGGAGGCTGTAGAGGGCTTTCCCGGGACCGCGGCTCCTTATGCCGGTTTTGACGAGGGTTTCTGCTCTCAGCAGGATTGGCGGTGCATCATCGACATCGCCTCGGGTGCTGCGGAGGCGGTACAGAGAAGCGAGCGCGAGAATCCTCTGCGGCAGATGCACGGGGTGCATGCTGCGCGCGGCGGCGAATGGGATGTGCGCACACGGTTCGCCCAGGCGTGCGAAACCATGCGACTGCCGTTTCGCATGGAGTATCGTTTCGATGCTGATGCAGCGGGCGGCACCGTTGCAGTGGAGTGCTCCGTTCCGCAGCCCGAGGCTTTTCCCTCGACACGATGGGACGGAGTGCGCGGCGCATGGGAGGATGTGCGGATGCTGCGGGGCTGGGCCGCATCGGCTTATGCGATGCGGCTCGCGGCGCTGCTCGCTGCTGCAGCCTTCGGTGCGGGCGTCGGTATAGCGCGGGCTTACGTGACGGTGCGGCCTGGGGGCCTCGACGCGCCGGTTGGCATGTCGCTCAGGTTCGATCGCATTTCATTCATGTCGGATGTGCTACCCCTCATCGCTGAAGGCGCGCTCGGTGCCGATCGCAACGCCTGCGATCCCGCCGCCGTGCTTGCTTTGCTGAATCCTGCTGATTGCTCGGCTGCATTTTCGGACGATGGTTTCTTCGGAGTCGCGCAACCGCTCGATATCGGTTTGGAGAGCCGACGTTCGCCGCTGTGGGAGGATGATCGGGCGCTGCCCGGGCCGCTCTCGGAGCTTCTGCAGGCCGACCGCGTGTGCGAGCTCGACGTGCTCCACGATGAAGACGCTGATCTGACTGCTCGGGTATCTGTGGCGATGGAGGACGCGGAGTCTTCGCCTCTCGCAAGCATCGTGCTACTCGAGGAGATTGCAGCGCAGGCGGGCGAGCGGGAGTCGAAGCGCGCCGCGGAAGGCGGTTCCAGCGATGGGCGCGTGCCGCTGTACTGCGCAAACCCCTGTACGCGCATGCTGGTGCGGCTATCTGAAGCGGACGTGAAAACGCGGTACAGCAAAGCGTCCGACGCAGCCTTCGCGGCGCAGAGCTCGCTTTCGCGCCTCTATGCGCAGGTGGGCGATGTGACGCGCGCGCTCGAGGTGGCCGAGGCGTGCAGGTCGTTGGCGCCCACCTCGCTTCCAGGGTACCTTGATGGAGTATCTGTGCTCATGGACGAAGGCCGCTTTGCCGAGGCGGAGGAGTTGGCGCGGCGCGCCTTGCGCATAGCCTCCGACCGCCGGGACAGCAGCTATCTGCGCTATCGGCTGGCGTATTCGCTGTGGAAACAGGACCGGTTCGACCTGGCGCTTGCGTGCTATACGTCGGTGACTGCCGACGGCGGCGACATGGCTGGACACGCGGAGATCGAGATGGCCGATCTCATGGAGCAGATGGGGATGCGGGAGCATCTGTCGAACGATGCGGCGGCGGCAACGCTGCATGAAAACGGCATACCCGCAGCACCCACGTCCGAGGTGATGGGATGTCTCGCACAAGCTGCTCTGGGACTTGCCGATACCGGCATCCTGAGAGCTTCGGCCTTTCCCGCGTATGCGGTCGCTCAGCTTGCTTCCGATGATGCCCTCATAGTCGTTGCACGCTCGCTGGAAAGCGGCCTCGATGTCGCCTAGGTCTGGACGCCTCGAACGCAGTCAACGACGCGTATCCTAAGTCGAACAACCAGACGGACGGCGCTACGGACGCATGGTCGATCTGCTGCTGGTGGTGCAGCGCGCGACTTGGGGAGTTTGCACGGATCGGCACAAGCGAATCCGGCTGCATCGTGCTCGTTCTTCGTTATCCGTGAATCAGAGGAAGCGGTCCGGCTGAAACCAGGTTCGAACGTGCAGAAAAGCGAATACCGGCGGCCAGACGGTCGCCGGTATTCGCAGTGAGAGCCGCGTCCGCTCGTATGCGGGCTTTCATCTTCTGTTGGTGATCAGATTGATTACCCAGATGAGTACGATCGAGCCGATTAGCGCCACCACGAACGACCACAGGTTGAAGCCGGTGAAGCCTGCGGCGCCGAAGAAGCTCATGATGAATCCGCCGATGAGCGCGCCCACGATGCCGACGACGATGTTCTTGACCAGGCCGCCGTCGGTCTTCATGATCGCGTTCGCCGCCCATCCGGCGAGCCCTCCGATGATGATCCAAACAATGATGCTCATAGCCGTTCCTTTCCTTGGGGTGGGGAACAGCATACGCAACAAACGCGCTCGGGCGCATCGCCGCGTGAAACGGTGTCGAGGTCGTGAACAGGACGTTGCCGACGCCCGGTTCACGACCTCGGTCCAGAAGCCGTCAGTTCAGGAAGTCCTCGAGGATCTCCTGCTCGGCCTCTTCTTCGGTGAGCCCCAGCGTCATGAGCTTCATAATCTGGTCGCCGGCGATCTTGCCGATGGCGGCCTCGTGCACCAGCAGCGCGTCCTCGCTGGCGGCCTCGATGCCGGGGATGGCGGTCACCTTCGCCGTGCCCATGATGATGGCGTCGCACTGCACATGTCCGCGGCAGGCGGCCTCGCCGATGACCAGCGGGTTGAACACCTGCTTGGAGTTGTCCTGCGCCACTGAGCGCGAGATCACCTGCACGCTGGAGTCGTCGCCCTTCAGCTCCACCTTCATGTTCGAGGTAGCAACCTGGTCGTCGTGCGTCAGCAGCTTCTCGGTCAGCACGAGCTTCGCACCTGCGCCCAGCTCGGCGTTCGTGTCGCGCACGGTGGACGACACGCCGCGCAGCTGCGTGAGCTCCATCTCGCAGCTCGCGTTCTCCTCCATGATGACGTTCGTCACGGGGTTGAGGATGCGCTCGCCGGTGCCCGCGCCCTCGCCGTAGTGCTTCTCCACGTACTTCACGTGGCTGTTCTTGCCGCAGTAAAACGTGTGGATGCCGTCGTGCTCCGACGCCTGGTGGCTCTCGTTGTGGATGCCGCAGCCGGCGATGATGGTCACGTCACAGTCATCCTCGATGTAGAACGTGTTGTACACGACGTCCTTGAGGCCCGCTTGCGTCACGATGACGGGGATGTACACCGTCTCGCCCTTCGTGCCGGCCTTGATGCGGATGTCGATGCCGGGATGGTCCGTTTTTGTGGCGATCTCGATGTTCGCCGACGAATGGCGCTCGACGAGCTGCCCGTCCTTGCGGATGTTGAACGCGCCTTTCGGCATGCCGTGTATGTTCGCGATCTCGGCGAGCAGGCTCTCGTCGATAGGGGAAAGGTCTACAGCCATGGCGGCCTCCTTCGTACTGGCGGATTTCTGGTGCGAGCCGAACCGTCCAACCGCTTGCCTCTTCACATAGAGTCTGGAAGACGAGCTTGAACGGCTCGGAGCTTTTGCGACTTTGCCGCGGAAACCCCGTCGTTTATCTAGCAGGTGGTGGGAATCTCGGTGAGATGGAGTTCTGTCGGCTCCGTCAGCTGGCAGCCGGGTATGCCCTTGGAGACAAAGCCGAGCTTCGGCATGATGTCGTCAGGTGCTCCCGTCTCGACCACTCGTCCGTCGCGCAGCACCACGATCTCATCGGCAAGTTGAATGATGCGTTCCTGGTGCGAAATAATCACGATCGAACGGCCGTCGCGGGCTTCATGGATGCTGCGGAACGTCTCGGTGAGACGGTCGAAGCTCCAGAGGTCGATGCCGGCTTCCGGCTCGTCGTAGATGGCGAGTTGCGGGTCGCGCGCGAGGATCGTGGCGATTTCGATTCGCTTCACCTCGCCGCCGGACAGGTTCTTGTCCACCTCGCGGGTAAGGTAGCTCGCTGAGCAGAGTCCCACCTTGGCCAGGTACTCGTTGCAGGACAGCATCGGCAGCTTTTTGCCGGCTGCAATATCGAGAAGCTTTTTCACCTTCATGCCCTTGAAGCGGGCCGGTTGCTGGAACCCGTAGCCGATGCCGCGCCGAGCGCGCTCGGTGATACCGAGATCGGTGATGTCTTCCCCCTCGAACAGGATTCGTCCCGCGGTCGGTTGCTCCACGCCCATGATGAGCTTTGCGAGGGTGGATTTCCCGCCGCCGTTTGGGCCGGTGATAACCGTGAAGCGGTCGCTGGGGATCGTCAGCGACAGGTCGTCGATGATGCGCTTCTTCTCCGAGGATCCCTCGGAGAGCGGCACCTCGAACGTGAGGTTCTTCAATTCAAGCATGGCCGTGCTCTCCATCTCTGCTTCGCTCGTCTAATTGATACTATAGAAGTATCATTAATATCGCATCCCGTCAAGCCCGACGGCGCGCGAACCCGGAACCGTGCAAGGTTCCGTCCTCAACGGCCCATTCTAGCTCGAAACGCATCGCGTGCCGACGTGAATGTCGACTTTCGCTTGCGCCTCTCCGACGCTATTCCGCCAGCAAGGTTATAACGTCGAATCCGGCACCCGATTCCTCGATGATATCCTGGCCGCCGAAGGCGCACACTGCATTTCGCTCGATGGCCAGCGCGAGGGGCTTAGCCAGGGACCGAACTTCTTCGGGCGTGGCGGAAAGCATCTCGCTGCGGGTAGCGTGGCGTGTCTCGGGCGTGCGCCCGGCAAACCAGTCGCCGTCTTGGCGCCTCACGAGCGCTCGGGCCTTCAGGGGCGCATCGAATCCTGCAACGGTGGCCACCACGTAACCCTCCATCTCCTCGGTGCGCGGCTCGAAGGAAGCGAGCCACGCCGCCGATTCGGCGAAGCGCGCAAGGGTTTCGTCCAGGTGCGGATCGCGGTAGGAGTAGAAGCGCATATTGCCTGTGCGTGCAGCTCCGAAACCGGCGCCGTACGCGCCGCCCTTCACGCGTACCTCGTTCCATAAGTAGTCGTAGGAGAGCGCACGCGCCGCCACCTGCCAGGCGCCCGTATACGGTGCGCCGATGGCGCGCCGATCGAAACCCTGAGCTGCATAGCACACATCCGAGGGCACCACGAACGCCTCGTTGCGTATGACGGGCTCGGGCACGGATAGCGGGAGCTCGGGGGAGCCTGGGCGTCCCGTCCCGGCTCCAGCGCTCCAGAATCGCTCGAAGTCTTCATCCGAGCCTGCGAAGCTCACCGTGCAGCCTTCGTCCACGAACAGCCTTCGTGCGAGGGCGGTCAGGTGCTCGGCCACCTCATCGGCGCGTTCATCGTAGTGCGCGAGCAAATCCTTCAAGAACCGGTAGAAGTCGATACCGCCCAGCTGCTCGCGTATCACGCCTGCTGGCAGGTAGTAGGACGCCACGCGCGCCATGGCGGCTGCGTGTCCTGCCGCTGCGAAACTCTGCTCCATTCCGATGCGCCGCTGCTGGAGCACGTCCTTGATCTTGCCCGTGTCTGAAAAATCGGTCTCCAGCATGATCTCGAGCGGCAGCTCGCACGCGGCTTCCACGTTTTCGGAGAGAGCGCTCGCGCCCACCACGAATTTCGGCGCCAGGTCGCGAGCTTCGCCATCGCCCTCGTAGAGGTCGGCGAAAAACGACAGGTTCCCCAGCTTGCCGTTTACAAGCGTGTCGATTTCAGCAGCCGTGTGGCGCGCCGTTCCCAGCTTGCCCAGCACGAGCGCGAGCACTGCCACATAAGGCAGCTCCTCGAACTGCGCGCGGTTGAGGTCGAAGTAGCGGTAGGTATAGGCGATGCCGCGCGAAGGCACGTGATGGCGAATGCATGGCACAGGCGTGCCGTCGACCGTGCCGTAGGCGGGTTCGTCGGGCGCGTCTCCGATGTCGCCGACGGACAAGCGCGGCAACGTGGCGAGTGCGGCGGGGGCGTCGGGTTCCGTTTGCATGCGTCGCAATGCCGCCTCTTCATCGGCGATACGCGCGAAGTCCGCAGGATCCATGGCCGCCTCGGCGGTGCGCAGGCGCTCGATCTCGAAGGCTTCCTCGTCGCCGTCTGCGGGCACGATCTCTGCGAGCGCCCAATGGTCGCTCTCCAAAAACACGTCCACGAGTATCCGCTCGAAGTAGCCCGTGCCGAGCTCGCGGCGCAGCAGGGCGAAGTCGTCTTCGTAGCGCAGGTACGTTGTGGCCAGCGCATCATCGTAAAGCCAGCCCGACAGCGCCGTCATGGACAGCGCCACGCCGTCGGCCATGCCGAAGTCGTGCTCGCGCATGACGAATTCGGCACGCGAGAGCGATGCCTCCACGAGCGTACGGTCGACCCCCTGCTCGACAACGGCGCGTACGGCATCCTCGAAGATGGCGCGGAAGCGCTTGGCCGCTTCCGGCTTCGCACCGCGCAGCTGCACGACGATGAACGGCTGCAGCATGCCGTCGGCCAAAAAAGCCAGCACGTCGTCGGCGAGGCCCGCATCGAGAAGCGCGCGCTTCACGGGCGCTTCGTTGCTGCCCATGAGCGCGTCGAGCAAGATGTCCACCGCCGTCACACGTGTTCGTTCGGCTGCGTCCCCGATGACGTAGCCCAGTCCGGCGCATGCGTTCTCGGGCGCTGTGTCCATAGTGCGCTTCACGTGTTCGGCCACGACGGGCGCTTGAGCTTCGAGTGCGTGCGGCACGAGCGGCAGCTCGCCCCCTTCGGAGCGCTCTTTGTCGCGTGCGGCCTCTTCATCGGCGACGGGGGAGAGGTACTCCCGATCAAGGAAGGCAAGCATGCGGTTCAGGTCGAGGTCGCCGTACAGCGTGAGGTAGCTGTTGCTCAGCCGGTAGTGACGGCGGTGTTCGTCAAGAAACTGTTCGTAGGTCAAGTCGGGGATGGCGCGCGGCGTGCCGCCCGACTCGAAGCGGTAGGCTGTGTCGGGGAACAGCGCCGCCTGCAGCTCGTCGTAGAGCACAGAGTTCGGATCGGACAGGGCGCCCTTCATCTCGTTGTACACCACGCCGTTGAGCACGAGTTCCGCCGTGGCGTCCTCGGCTTCGGTGCGCGCCACGACGTCGCCTGCTATGGAGTCGCCTAGGTCGGATTCGACGTCGCCGGCCAGCTCGTAATGCCAGCCTTCCTGCTCAAAGATGGCTCGCTTGCGGTAGATGGCCGGATGGAGCACTGCATCGAGGTACACGTCCATGAGATTGAGCAGGTCCTGCTCGTTGGTGCTGGCCACCGGGTACATGGTCTTGTCGGGAAACGTCATGGCGTTCAGGAACGTCTGCATGGAGCTCTTCAGCAGGTCCACGAACGGCTCTTTGACGGGGAACTTGTCGGAGCCGCACAGCACCGAGTGCTCCAGGATATGGAATACGCCGGTGTCGTCGGCGGGAGGTGTCTTGAACGCGATGGAAAACGCCTTGTTGCTGTCGTCGTTTGCCAGGTAAAGCAGCCGCGCGCCGCTCTTCTTATGAACGAGCACAAAGGCGGTGCCGTCGATCTCGGGCAGCTCTTCGCGAGCGAGCACGGTGAATCCGTGCAGGGTCTGATTGACGGAGAGGTTCATGGGGGTCGCCTTTCATCGGTGTTCCGACTGCGGCGACGCGTGCGGGTCGGGCGCGGAGTGCGTCGGCGACCTGCGCGGACGCGTGCCGTAGCGGCGGTTTCGTCGAGGTGTAAGGATAGCACAACGTCTCCACGGCGCGCGCGGTTCGCAGTATCAGTAGAAAACGGTTACCCTACCGAGGTTCTAAGAGCCCTAACAAGCAGGCAACCGTTCGGTGCGCACCGGCGAAGGCGAGGCGGGCCAGGTGCGGCATGCGCTAGTATCGATCACGAAAGCACCTGTTCAGAGGACTGTTCAATGACTGCATCGCGTATGTTTGCATCTATCGTCCGGCGTCGAGCGGCAGCATGCGCCGCCGTGCTTGCCGCGGTCTGCCTGGCGGCCCTGTGCGCGGCTTGCCCGTCTTCGACGGCGATCGCCGCTCCGAACGGCAGCTCGTCGACGCACGATGAAGATTCCTCGCCATCCGCGGCGGGTCCCTTCGAGGTGGAAGGTCCCGCTGCTTCGTACTCATGGGATGGATTGCGGCTGTCGATCACCGGGGAGGGCGTGTCGATCGTCGGCATGGCGGGATCGGAGCTGGGGAACGTTTACGTCGCATCCGCGGTCGAACGCGTCGGCATCGGCGCCGGCGTGCACATCGGCACGCTCGAGGTGGCGCGCTCCGTGCGCCTGGAAACGAGCGGCGGAGGCAACTCTGTGGACGTTTGGATGTCCGATCGCGACGACGCCGTAGGGGGGTCGGGCTCCATCGCGCTTGGAAGCGTCGAGCGCTCGGTCGATATCTACGGGTCCGTCTCCGTGCGCCTCGAGGGAGCTATCGGGGGTGTGCACGTTTGGGAGCATGCGACGCTTGCCGTCCTGCCCAGCGCGCGCATCGAGGGCTCCCTCACCGTGTTCGGCGGCGTTCTGGATCTTTCGCAGGTGCCTCTCGGCGAGCCCGTGCCCGTCCTTGGCGTATCGGTGGGCAATCCCGGTCAAACGTTCGCCATCGCCGCGCCATTCGGCGCGACGCGCTTGGATCAGTTGCTTGGGTACGAATATCTTTCTGTCAACGATTCGACGTCGGTCTACGAGGACGGAGAGGAGATCGGCGCGCTTCGCGAGGACGGCTCGTTTCTCATAACGGCGACGCGCACGGTGACATTCGAGGGCTTCGACGATGCGGTTCTGGCTGTCGAGCAGGTTCCGCTGTTCGGTGCGGCTGCACCGCCGGAAGCTGTAGCGCCGGATGGATACCGTTTTATCGGATGGGACGTGCCGTTCGATTATGTCGACGAGGATCTGACCGTGAGGGCAGAGTTCGAGAAGCTTCCCGCTTCCGCTTCTCGGCCCGAAGCAGGATCGGGCGTCGCATCGTCTCCGTCGGAAGGCGGGTCGTCCTCGTCGATGCGCGCGGTGCCTCCGAGCCGCTACACTTCTGCCAAGCACGTGCTCGCAGCCACCGACGACGGCGATCAGGTGCCCGTCCTGGCAACCGTTGCGGCGTGCGCTGCATCGCTTGCGGCTGCAGCTGCGGGCATGCGTCATTCAGGCAGGAGGTAGCGGCCGATCGCAGCGAGGGCGCCGCATCATACATAGCCGCCGGGGGGCTCGGATGCGGTCGTCGGCAGCGCTCCCTGCACGCCGGTATCGAAATAGGAATCATCGCGACGACTTCAAGCGCCATCTTCATGCAGCGCTCACTCTGCGCCGGTAACGAAACGGAAACATCGCAGGGTATAATGGACTTGAGAGAAAGGATGTGCGATGACCTCAAGCCCTCAACAGGATTTCGTACTCAAAACCATCAAGAGCCGCGATGTTCACTTCGTTCGCTTCTGGTTCACTGATGTGCTCGGCCTCATGAAATCCTTCGCGGTCATTCCAAGCGAACTGGAGGGCGCGTTCGCCGACGGCATGGGCTTCGACGGAAGCTGCATCGAGGGCTTCTGTTGCACCCAAGAGTCCGATATGCTGGCTTTTCCTGATGCCTCGACGTTCCAGGTGCTGCCGTGGCGTCCCGAATCCAACGCGGTTGCGCGCATGTTCTGCGACATTCGCACCCCGGACGGCCGTCCCTTCGAGGGCGACCCGCGCCAGGTGCTGGCGCGTGCGGTGGACAAGGCGCGGGACAGGGGCTACGTATTCAACGTGGGGCCGGAGCTGGAGTTCTACTACTTCAAGGACGCCGGCGGCACCGAGGTGCTCGACCGAGGCGGGTACTTCGACCTCACGAGCCTCGACTACGCGAGTGATCTGCGCCGCGATACGGTGCTCACGCTGGAGAAGATGGGCATTCCCGTGGAGTATTCCCATCACGAGAACGGGCCGTCGCAGCACGAGATAGACCTGCGCTTCGCCGATGCGCTCTCGATGGCCGATGCGGTGATGACTTACAAGCTAGCGGTGAAGGAGATAGCGCTCAAGCACGGTGTGTATGCCTCGTTCATGCCGAAGCCCTTAGCGGGCGCGCCGGGCAGCGGGATGCACGTGCATCAGAGTCTTTTCGATCTTGACGGGCGCAATGCGTTCTTCGATCCCGATGATCCGCAGGGCTACCGCCTCTCGAAGGTCGCCAAGCATTACATAGCGGGCCTCTTGAAGTACGCCCCCGAGTTCTGCGCGGTTACGAATCAGTATGTGAACTCCTACAAGCGGCTCGTCTCGGGAGGGGAGGCGCCCACGTACCTGTCGTGGGCAAGCCGAAACCGCTCGACGCTCGTGCGTATTCCAGGCTATCGACCAAGTCGCGAGGATGCCTGCCGGATCGAGCTGCGCAGCCCCGATCCGGCCGCGAACCCCTACCTCGCCTTTGCCGTCATGCTCGCGGCGGGCTTACAAGGTATCGAGGACGAGCTGGAACTCCAGGAACCGACCGAGGATCAAGACCTGTTCGCGCTTTCGCGCCAGCAGCTTCGGGAGCAGGGGATCGAGACGCTCCCAGAAAGCCTGGGCGAAGCGGTGGAGCTGTTCGCCGAATCGGAGCTCATGCGCGAAACGCTGGGCGATCACATTCACTCCTATCTCGTGGCGGCCAAGCGCGCCGAGTGGAATGAGTACCAAGGTAACGTGAGCGCGTGGGAGCGCGAACGTTATTTGGCGGTGCTCTGATATGCGCCGGGAAGAGGGGGTGGAGGCGCCGACATGAGGAAATCGGTCATGTTCGTTGCGGACAGCCTGGACAACGCGCACAAATTCCAACATGTCCTCGCAAGCTTGGACGTGGATGTATCGGCCGGATCGTCTTCTCAGCTCAAGAAGCTGCTGGCACAGCACCCCGGCTATGATCTCGTCATTTACGAGGCGTGCGGTGGGGCGCCGGGCTGCGTCGCGCAAGCGGAGTCGCTTCTTCCCGAGGATGGTTCCGCAGCGCTGCTCATAATCGTGAACGAGGAGCAGTTGGCCGAGTTCCGGTTGCCCGTACAGGCGAGGAGCGATTTCGTGGTGCGCGGAGCCGGCGAGGCTGAATGCGCCGCCCGTATCCGCCAGCTTCTCTGGCCTGGCAACGAAGGCTCCGCTTCCGATCTCGTGGCCGTCGACTCCATGACCATCAACCTGGCCACGTACCAGGTGGCTGTGGCCGGCGAGCCTTTGGACCTCACGTATTTGGAGTACGCGCTTCTCACGTTTCTCGTGACCCATCCTGGCCGTACGTACTCGCGCGACGCGCTGCTGCGTCGCGTGTGGGGTTTCGATTACTACGGCGGCAGCCGTACGGTCGACGTCCACGTCCGTCGTGTCCGCGCCAAGCTGGGCCCCGATCTTTCCCAGCACCTGGAGACGGTCCGCGGTGTCGGCTACCTCTGGAGCGCCTAGGACCCGCCGGTTGAAGCGATGCGAGCCTATGCCCTGCACGCGAGCCGACCCTTCGGCAGGGTCTTCTCGCAACGTTCCCCGCAGCAACGTGGCCCCGCAGGTTGAATCCCCTCCACCAAGGCGCCGAGCGAGTTGTCGTCGCCGACGGTCGGTTTTCGCATGCAGCGGGATTACCGCGGCTCGGTGTGAATCTTTCACGGAGATGCAAGCAGCTTCGGGGGCGCGCCCGCGCGCCCGAAGCGCGTTCCGCACGAGCCAAAACGCCCGGTGGGCGTTTTACGCGAGCAGGACTGCCCGAGCGGCTGGGCGCGGCCGCACTTCTGAAGCGGGCGGCTTGCTTGCGCTATACTGATCGGTTGAAACCCAAGCCGACGGAGGACCTCGCCCCATGCCGAAGAAGATCGCCGTCATCGACGGCAACTCGCTCATGCACCGCGCCTACCATGCCGTTCCTTCAACGATGAATGCGCCCGACGGTCGTCCGACCAACGCCGTGTTCGGGTTTCTTGCCATGTTGCTGAAGTTCATCGATTCTGAAAACCCCGATGCTCTCATCTGCGCGTTCGACGCGGGCCGGCCGGAGTTTCGCATGAAGGCGCTCGAGCAGTACAAGGCGCAGCGCCCGCCTATGGACGATGATCTCAAGGTTCAGTTCCCCATTATCGAGGAGCTGCTCGAGGCCATGAACGTGCCCGTTGTTCGCGTGAAGGGCTGGGAGGGCGACGACGTACTGGGCACGGTCGCAAAGCGCAACGAGGCGTTAGGCTACGAAACGCTCCTCGTCACGGGCGACAAGGACGCCTATCAATTGGCCAGCGGCCAAACCCGCATCGTCACCACGAAGAAGGGCATCACCGACGTGGCCGTGTACGGGCCCGCGGAGGTGGAGGAGCGCTACGGCGTGCGCCCCGACCAGTTCATCGATTTCCTCGGCCTCAAAGGCGACTCGTCCGACAACATTCCCGGCGTGCCGGGTATCGGCGACAAGACGGCTGCAAAGCTGCTGCAGACATACGGGAACCTTGAAGGCATCTACGAGCATGTGGACGAGCTCAAAGGCAAGCAGAAAGAGAAGATGGTCGACAACAAGGATATGGCGTTCCTGAGCCGTGACGTGGCCACCATCGTCTGCGACCTCGACTTTCCGCTCGACCTTGAAGGGTGCAGCTTCCCGTCGTTCGATTCTGATGTCGTGACGGAGGCGTTCAAGAAGGTCCAATTCAACTCCCATCTCAATCGCGTACTGAAGCTCGTCGGCAAGGAGCTGGAAAAGAAGGTGGCGTCGCTTTCGGTCGAGCCGGTCGTGACGGGACAGGCTGCCGACGAGCTTGTGGACGCCGCTCTCGCACGGGGCGAGCGACTCGGCGTCTCCATCGTCGAGCCTAAGCAGGTCTCACTGTTCAGCGCGGGGCTGCACTGCGCGGTCGGCACGAGCGAGGGCACGGCTCTGTTCGAGGACGAATCCGGACGCGAGGCCGTTGCTCGCATCGTCCGCGGCGGTCGGTTCGCCGCACTCGACGTCAAGCAGACGGTGCACTGCGTCTACCCGGCAGACACGGCCGAGACCGCGCTCGTGGACGATGCGGACCTCATGGGCATGGACGCGTTCGATCTCAGCCTTGCGGCGTACGTTCTCGATTCGTCTGTGGCCGAGTACACCTTCGACGCGCTGCTCGGCGTCTACTGCGACGGCGTCCTTCCCGAGTCGAAGGGAGATGCCGACATGGCCGCGATCCAGGCCGCGGCTGCGCGTATGCTCGCGCAGCCGCTGGCAGAGGCGCTCGACGCCGACGGCACGAAGGACGCCTACTTCGACATCGACCTGCCCCTCATCGGCGTGCTCGCCATCATGGAGCGCACCGGAGCATCCATCGATTGCGACCACCTGGCCCGCCTCGGTGCGAGTACGCAAGTCGAGCTCGACGATCTGAGCGGCCGCATCTACGATCTGGCCGGTGAAGAGTTCAACATCGACTCGCCCAAGCAGCTCTCGCGCGTTTTGTTCGAGGAGCTGGGGCTCAAGCCCCTCAAGAAGAACCAGCGCGGCTACTCCACCGACGCCGCCGTCCTCAAGGAGCTGGCAAAGGAGCATGAGCTGCCCTCGCTCGTGCTGCGCTACCGCGAACTTGCCAAGATCAAGTCCACCTACATCGATGCGCTGCCGCGCATGCGCGGGGCCGACGGTCGCGTCCACACCTGCTTCAACGAGACGGTGACTACCACCGGGCGGCTGTCCTCCTCGGATCCCAACCTGCAGAACATCCCCGTGCGCACGGACTTCGGCCGTCAGATCAGGGCCTGCTTCGTTCCGCTCGCGCCGGGCCAGAAATTCCTGTCAGCTGACTACTCGCAGATCGAGCTGCGCCTGCTCGCTCACCTCTCCGGCGACGAGCATCTCGTCGCCGCATTCTGCTCGGGCGCGGACTTTCACGCAAGCACTGCCGCCCGCGTCTTCGATGTTCCCGTCGAAGAGGTGTCGCCTCAGCTGCGCAGCCGGGCGAAGGCCGTGAACTTCGGCATCGTGTACGGCCAGCAGGCATTCGGATTGTCCCAGAGCCTCGGCATTTCCTTCGCCGAGGCAAAGGAAATGATAGAGCGCTACTTCGAGGCCTATCCGGGCGTTCGAGCATACTTGGACGATACGATCGTTCAGGCGAAGGAGCACGGCTATGCCGAGACGATGTTCGGCAGGCGCCGTCATATTCCCGAGCTGCGCTCGGGCAACGCGGTGCAGCGCGGCTTCGGCGAGCGCACGGCTATGAACCATCCCATGCAGGGAAGCGCGGCCGACATCATCAAACTCGCGATGACCGAGGTCCAGCGTCGCCTGATGGCGGGCGGCTTCGAGGCCAAGCTGCTGCTGCAGGTTCACGACGAGCTGGACTTCAGCGTGCCCGAGGCGGAGATTGAGCCGGTCTCGGCGCTCGTGAAGGATGTCATGGAGCATGCTGCCGTCCTGCGCGTGCCGCTCGATGTGGACATATCGTTCGGCGACACCTGGGCCGAATCCCACTAGGGGATTCATCTGCCATCCAAGACGGTTTCGTCCCGATGTTGATCGCGGACGGGGCAGCCGGATAGGCCGGCGCTGGTCGAGAACGCGGGCGGTGGGACGCGTTTGCGATGAAACGGTGAGAAACGGGGCTTTGCGCTCGTATATGCATGCAGGTCTGGTACCATGATTCGGCCCGAAGCAGAGGAATTGCACAGGCTAGGGAAAATCACGGAGCATGCTTATTGACAAGCATGTCCCTTCGCTGATAAGATATCGCCTTGCGTTTTCCACTCCCCTCGGGAGTTCGGATAGATAAAAATGAGGAGACATTCATGTACGCAATCGTGAAGACGGGTGGCAAGCAGTACAAGGTTGCCCCCGGGGACAAGCTGAACATCGAGAAGCTCGACGCCGAGGTCGGGGCGAAGGTCGAGCTCGACGCCATCTGCGTCGTCGACGGCTCTAAAGTCGAGGCCGACCCTGCGAAAGCAGCGGCCACGAAGGTGGTTGCCGTCATCCTTGAGCAGTTCAAGGGCGAGAAGCAGCTCGTGTTCAAGTTCAAGAAGCGCAAGAACTACAAGAAGCTGCGCGGACATCGCCAGCAGCTGACGCGCATCGAGATCGAATCCGTCGGTTCCGCCAAGGCCTCCAAGCCCGCTGCGAAGAAGGCCGCCGCAAAGAAGGCGGACGAGGTCAAGCCCGCTGCTGATCAGGCGGAGAAGGCGGATGCGAAAAAGGCTCCGGCCGAGAAGAAGCCGGCCGCCAAGAAGCCTGTCGAGAAGAAGCCGGCTGCCAAGAAAGCCGACGAGAAGCCTGCGTCGGACGACGCCGAGTAAGCAAGGGAGGGAACCACCATGGCTCATAAGAAAGGTCTCGGGTCTACCCGCAACGGCCGCGACTCCCACGCACAGCGTCTCGGCGTGAAGATGTTCGCCGGCCAGACGGTCAAGACGGGCAACGTCATCGTCCGCCAGCGCGGCACGCATTTCCATCCGGGCGAGAACGTCGGCCGCGGCAAGGACGATACGTTGTTCGCGTTGTGCGACGGTACGCTCGAGTTCACGCGCGGCGTCAAGCGCAAGATTCACGTGCGCCCCGAGGCGTAGGATACATCCCGTCTCACGACTGCTACACCTTGTCTGTTTTTGCATGCCCCCTGCTCGCCAGGGGGCATGTTTCGTATACAATCCAAGGTGCCCTGTTCAACCTGAAAGCTGGCGCCAACGAAAAGGCGCTACGAAATACGAGGTTCGATCACGTGTTCATCGATAAAGTACGCATTCATGTTCGAGGCGGCGACGGCGGCGCAGGTTGCATGTCGTTCCGTCGAGAGGCGCACGTCCCGAAGGGCGGTCCCGACGGCGGCGACGGCGGCCATGGCGGCAACGTGGTCGTCGAGGCCGATGCCAGCCTTTCGTCGCTGATAGAATACCGATTCAAGCACCACTTCAAGGCGGATCGCGGCACGCACGGCAAAGGATCGCGCATGCACGGCGCGACGGGCGAGGACCTTGTCCTGAAGGTGCCGGTGGGCACGGTCGTGCGCGAGTACTTCGAGGAGGAGAGGGAAACAGGGCAGCTCATCGCCGACCTCACGCATGACGGCGAGCGCATCGTCGTCGCCGAAGGAGGCATGGGCGGGCGCGGAAACATCCACTTCGTCACGCCCACGCGCCGCGCGCCGGCCTTCGCCGAGCTGGGGGAGCCGGCGCAGGAGCGCTGGATCGAGCTCGAAATGAAGCTCATGGCCGACGCCGCGCTCGTGGGCATGCCATCGGCCGGCAAATCTTCGCTCATCGCGCGTATGAGCGCCGCCCGTCCGAAGATTGCAGACTATCCGTTCACGACGCTCGTGCCTAATCTCGGCGTGGCGCGCTCGGGCGATTACAGCTTCGTCATTGCCGACATCCCCGGGCTTATCGAAGGCGCGCATGAGGGGCGCGGCCTCGGGCACGAGTTTCTGCGCCATATCGAGCGAACGGCGCTTATTGTGCAGGTGGTGGACTTGACGGGAGACTATGAAGGGCGCGATCCGCTCGAGGACTACGAAGTTATCAACCGCGAGCTCGCGCTGTACGCCGATGAGCTGGCGGCGCGACCGCGCATCGTCGTGGCGAACAAAATCGACGCGCCCGGCTCCGACGAAGCGGCTGATCGGCTTGCGAAGCGCGTGCATGAGGATTCCGTGGCGGCGGCTGGAGGCGACGAGTTCGGGCCGAGTCCCATCGATCCGAAGCTCTACCGCGTGAGCGCGCTCACAGGCGAGGGTGCGGATGGATTGAAGGCCGCAATCGCCACAAAAGTGCACGAGCTTCGAGAGGCTGCGCGCGCCGATGCCGAGAACGACGTGCAGTACGACCATGTGTGGGAGCACCGGCGCCGGGAGCGCGATCGCCGGTTCGATGTGGCGAACCTGGGCGGAGGCGTGTTCCGCGTATCCGGCCCGCAGGTGGAACGCATGGTGGTGCAGACGGACTGGGAGAACGAAGAGGCTGTCGCCTTCCTCCAGCATCGTCTCAAGCGGCTCGGTGTGGAGACGGCCCTTGAGAAAGCGGGAGCGGTGGACGGCGATGAGATACGCATCGTTGGGCGTGCGTTCGAGTTCGAATCGGCCCGCACGGCCGACGACATGTTCAAGGAGCTCGACCTGTGACGAAAGACAAGACGATGGCTGCAGGCGCTGCAGGCTGCGGGTGCGGCAGGCGCCTCGTCGTGAAGATCGGCTCGTCCACGCTCACGACTTCGGAGAGTTCGATTGACTACGCGTATTTGCAGACGGTTGCCGACCAGATAGCTTGCGTGAAGGCGGCCGGCTGGAAGCCGATCGTCGTGACGTCGGCCGCCATCGCCTGCGGCCTGGAGGCTCTTGGGATCGATCGGCGCCCGAAGGACATGCCGAGCCTCCAAGCGGCGGCGTCGGTCGGGCAGAGCGCGCTCTCCGCAGCGTATGCGCGGGTGTTCGCAACGCACGGCATCGTCACCTCGACCGTGCTGCTCACGCGCCGGGACACGGCCGATCGGCGCGCGTATCTGCACGCGCGGGACACGTTCGACCGCCTGCTCGATCTGGGAGTGGTCCCCATCGTCAACGAGAACGACACCATTTCGGTGGAGCAGATCCGCTTCGGCGACAACGACACGCTGGCCGCGCTCGTCGCCTGCCTCGTGGAGGCTGATCTTATGGTGATCCTCTCCGATATCGAGGGTCTCTACGACGCGAACCCGCATTTCCATTCCGACGCGAAGCTCATCGCGCGGGTGAACGCCATCGGGCCGGACATCATGGCGGTGGCCGGCGAAGCGGGCACCACGGTGGGCTCGGGGGGCATGATCACCAAGATCAAGGCCGCCCGCGTGCTCATGGTGGCGGGCATTCCTCTGGTCGTGTGCAACGGGCGCCGTGCGGGCGCCATCGTGGATGCAGCGGCGGGAGAGGATGTGGGCACACGGTTCACGGCGGTGCGCAAGCCACATGAGATCACGCCGAAGAAGCTGTGGATCGCGCTCGGCGACGCGGCGCGCGGCGCGCTTGTGGTGGATGACGGGGCGAAGACGGCGCTCACGTGCAAGGGCAGCTCGCTCTTGTCGGTGGGCGTGCGCGCCGTCGAGGGACGATTCGACGCGGGGGACATCGTGGACATCAAGGACGGGTCGGGTCATCTCTTCGCACGCGGCAAGGTATCGTTCGCGAGCGACGAGGCGGCGCTTGCTATCGGCCGCACGCGGGCCGAGCTGCAGGCGAACCGTCTGCTCGCAAGCTTGGCCGACAAGGCGCTCGTCCACCGCGACGAGCTGGTTGTGTTCGAATAGTAGGCTGCAATCGTAATAGACGAAAACATAGATACTGGTTGCAGCTAAAGTTTGAATCGACGATGAGGCTGTGCTGTCTAATGCTGCGCATTCTAATCTAATGACGGTAGGATTGTTGGCGCCATGCCTCTCGCGCCCGCTCGCAAGCTCATCCGGGCGACTGGATATCCCTATCAGTAAAGCTATGTTTAAGAGGGTTCTACATCGGCGTCGGAGCCTCTCTTGTCGTTCGGCCTTGGTTGATTGTGCCCACTTTCAGGTTGAGTCTCTCATAAGGCGCATCCTCGATGCCGAACGCGCGCATGAGGACATACATGGTTTTCTGATCAGCAGTCTTGAGCATCGCTGTGGGCGACATCCTGAGCGAAGACCTGAACTCAGCCATGTCGCGAGCTTTAGGGTTGTCGAAGCAGATCTCGCATCCTTCGACAAAAGCTTTCTCAATTTCACGTGGTTTCGCTCGCATCCTCTCTTTTGTTGGGACTGGCGTATGTCACAGTAGTACACTTTGGTTCAGGACGTCTTATGGAAGGCCGAGCGTTCAAAGGGCCTTCGTCAATCAGGATCAGATCGAGCAAACGCTGGAACAGGGGCTTCCTGATTTTTTTCTCCAGCATGTTAAGCGCCGCGGCAACGGCACTCGACATCTTATCGGGTAGAAGAAGACATACTTGAAGCCTGCAGGGGCGTAAGTACAGCTTAAGGACGCACCGCGTGGTCTTTAATAGCCCGATCACGGTGTCCATCTCGCACACCCGGGTGCATTCTTCATCAGATGAAAATTATCATTGTTAATTAGATATTAGAAAGAGGTAGCTATGAAACGCAAATTCTTCCGAATACTACTATTGAGTTTTACATTAGCTCTATTATTAGCATGTCCTGCTTATGCTGATGATTATGGAAGTGATTCGATTAGAGTAGATGAAGCCCTTGCATTGCAAATGGGTGATCGCTTTTTTTCTGCAGTCATGCCCGATATTGATGTTACGGCAGATAATGCTGTCAAAATGTACAATTCAAATAGCCATGCAATAGGATATGTAGTTCACGCATATTACGAAGGCTGTCCATGGCTACGTGGTGTTTGACTCTGAAGAAGATTTCGGGATATCTGAATTCTCTTATGGCGAAGATGCAATAAGTCCCTATGAAAGCACTTTAAAACAAAATCCCCTTTCATCATATTCAATCGACAGTGATAAATTGTATAAAATTGATCAGCTTACCTATTGTCTTATTGACGAAACCACAGGGGATGGGTTCGATAATTATGGGGAAGCTGTAAGCGCATTGAGTGAAGGCCTGAACTTCATTTCAAGCAGATCATCTTCTCCTGATAGCTGGGAACAAGTACTAATGGATCCGTCTGTAGTATATCGAGACTATAAGATAGCGGCAGTCAATTCGGTTTCAGGTTATTCTTCTTACACAGAACAGTACGTAAAGTTGGTTACGGGTCGCTATGCATGTACCGTATCTGCAATGCTGACAGTATGCTCCTTCTATACAACTACTAGTGGAGCAAACGGGCTTGATCTGGACTATACTGAACTTTGGAGAAGGTCAAGAACCGAAGTGGACCATACGCAAAACGGTATAATATATGGCAGTACGCAGGCAGGGTCGATCCCGGAAGCTATCCGAGGTTTCTGCTTAGATCGCGGAACAAGTGTAAATGTGTCTCAAGTTGCGTTTGCCAATTGGACAGCCTATAAAAACAATATCGATAGTGGAAATATGTCGATATTCTCTGGAACGTTGAAAGTTAATGCTAACTCGGGTCACGCGATGGCTGTTGCGGGATACATATCTCTAACGAATAAAGATGATGTTTTAGACTTTATGAATACTCTTATGGTGTGTGATGGATGGAATGGTGGACTTCGAATTCTAAATCACAATCTTCTTCACTACTCCTCAAATATGGGCACTTTTGTTTCTTAGGAATGACAAATGATTATGAAGAGCGATCGAGGATCACGAGCGCTTCGGATATCTATTCTTGTAGCTACGGTGATAGCTTTATTGATAATCGCTATAACTGTTTGGCAAGCAAATTCGAAATTTGTAATTGGTGGTTCAGGGAGCCATCTCCACTATGTCGGTGGCACTATTGTGGATATTGACAGCCAATCGAAGACGTTCACGTTAAAAGTTGAGATGGGTGGATCCTACATAGATGAAGACTATGTCCAAGTAGATTATTCTGGTCAAGGGGATTTTTACGGTGACAGAGAATTATTTGCGGAAGGGCATACTATTGAAGTGGGGTTTCTTGTATCGAGCAAAGAAAAGCATGATCGGGTAACAGCTCAGACGCTTGATACCGGATGGACCCCTGATCCGGACAAGCACAGGCTCGAATCTTCGTCAACGGACTAGAAGGGATTTGCTATGAATGATAAGATTATTTCGCGGCGAGATTTCTTGCTCTTTGGTTCAATGGGGCTGTAGGAATCACGTTCGGGGATAGTCTTCAAAATAAAGCGTATGCTAATGATCATCAAGAGGCATATTTGCCTATTCCAGAAGTAAAAGCTTTAATCACAGATAAGGCTTCAGGGAAAACTTTAGCTAGTGCTGAAGGTGGGCCTCTAAACTTAAAGCGATCAAAATCCTCTTCCGGTTATCCTATTTCGGAAATAACAAGCTTCACTCAGGAGATTCAAGATGATGGAATCAAATATATTTCAACAGCGCGGTTCCTTACACCTATTTCTGAAGAAAAACTTAAAGAACTGGTACAAGAGGGATACGAAGAAAGTGTTAAAGAATCCGACGGGCTTGAGGTCTATGCTCGGGTGGCAATAGGAGTCAACTGGGGCCCCGATAAAAGTACCATTCAAATACAGCGAGGTACGTTCGAGGTGTCGCAGAGCAACCCCTTGGTAAGTTACTCAAATGCTTTTTATGGCATGATGCAGAAAGCGAATTATACGTCTAATACGTTTAATGGCAAATCTCTCACGATAGAAACAGGATGGCCTGTGGATAATTTCGATGCACAAGTTGATGCATATACCTGCGGTGGAGCCGTTGGTGGCGAGGCTATGAATTTCCTAACAGGAGAAGTATTTAATTTCACTTTCGAAATATACTTCTAGCAAGGCTTGCGCAGATGTGATGGTCATACAAATGCGTGCTTTGTGTTGGGACTGGCTTTGTTGTAGCGACTGTGTTTGACATCCGAACTGCATTTCCCGAAACTGGTTTTGAGTATAAGGGGAATTAGATTTGGTGGGCAGTGAGGATGAAATGGGTAATGTGAATGAACGCGAGCACGTGCAGCGTATCGCTGAGGAAGCGCGCGCGGCAAGCGGGGCGCTCGCGCAGACGAGTGCTGAGGAGCGCAACGGAGCGCTTGCTGCCATGGCGGCCGCGCTCCGGGCGCATGCGGAAGAGATTATTGCAGCGAACGCGCTCGATATGGAGGCGGCGCGGAAGGCCGGTACGAAGGAGAGCCTGCTCGACCGTCTCATGCTCGACAAGGGGCGCGTCGAGGCCATGGCGGCCGCGCTCGAGGATCTTGTTGCGCTGCCCGATCCGCTCGGGCGGGTGCAGGATGCGCGCACGCTGTCGAACGGCATCGAGCTCGAGCGCGTGAGCGTTCCGTTGGGCGTGGTGGCCGTCGTGTACGAGGCGCGCCCGAACGTGACGGCCGATGCGGCCGGTATCTGCCTGAAGTCCGGCAATGCGGCGGTGTTGCGCGGCGGAAGCATGGCGGCGCACTCGAACGAGGCCGTCGCTCGCGTACTCGCCGACGCTGCTGCGAGTGCAGGCATGCCGCACGGCTGTGTCGGTCTTGTTGCATCCACTGAGCGCGCTGCGGCTGACGAGCTCATGCAGCTGCACGGCGTGATCGACGTGCTCATCCCGCGCGGAGGAGCCGGCCTCATCCGTCACTGTGTGGAGACGTCGAAGGTGCCGGTCATCGAGACGGGCACGGGCAACTGTCATGTGTACGTGCATGCTTCGGCCGACTTTGACAAGGCGCGCGCCATCATCGTGAACGCGAAATGCCGCCGCCTGGGCGTGTGCAACGCGGCCGAGACGCTGCTTGTGGACGCGACGGCGGCCGAGGGCTGCCTGCCCGCTGCGCTT
>JABLTR010092776.1_pt1 | contig 26764 bp, 24 predicted proteins | sample 7160071 | NCBI WGS metagenome assembly JABLTR01 (sample SAMN14651230, study PRJNA627086) | human gut metagenome | isolation source: feces | host: Homo sapiens | reverse complement strand
GGCGCTGCCTTCGCCCGCGCCGCAGGCGGAAAACAGCACGCAGACCGCCAGCAGCGCGCAGAGCCATCGACGCTGCATCCCCTTCCCCCCTTTTTCTGCGGGGCACATCCCGCCCCGCGCGCTCACTCTAATGTTAATTATATCGGCCCTGTGTGAAAAGTAAAGTAAAGTATATGTAAGCAGGCCCGCCGCGCTGCGGCGAGCCTGCTCCGCCCGGCAGAGCCTAAACACATCACGTATGGGACGTTGCTCCCGGACCTTCTCCGTGGAAAATGCGGTACTGATTTTTGCCCCGGCGCTTGGCCTCATAGAGGGCCGCGTCCGCGTTGGCCAGCAGAGCGTCATAGTCGCTGCCGTGCTCCGGGAAGAGGGATGCGCCGATGCTGCCCATGATCTGGTAATGGATGTCCCCGTTGCGGTAGGGGTTGCGGAACATGTTGCAAAGACGCTCCAGGCGGTTTTCCAGCACTTCCCGGTTCACGTTGGAGACGAACACCACGAATTCGTCGCCGCCGTAGCGGGCCACCACGTCGGAGTGGCGGAACACGCTCTGAATGCGCTGGGCAATGCAGCGCAGGATGTCGTCGCCCACCATGTGGCCCAGGGCGTCGTTGGCCTTTTTGAAGTCGTCTACGTCGATGAAGATCAGCGCTCCGCAGGTGAGTTTTCCCTTTGTGAGCCGCTCGTGGACATTGCGCTCGAAGTAGGTGCGGTTGTACAGGCCGGTCAGGCCGTCCCGGTTGGCCTGCTCCTTCCAGCGGTCCAGCTCGTTGCGCCAGTTCGCGGTGTTCACCAGAACGCCCTCGATCACCGCGCCGTTCTCGCTCTCCTCCCGCTGCAGGTGCAGTTCCATCCACTCGTACCCGCCGTCCGACACGCAGATGCGCACCGTGCCCTCCACCCAGGGGATCTCGTCCCGGGCGCAGCGGCCCATCATATCCAGGAAGTCCTCTTCGTCGTTTTCGTTCAGGAGGCCCGAACTGCGCAAAAAGGCAATGGCGTCGGGGAATTCCGTTCTTCCCTCCATCACCGGCGAGAAAGCCGCTGAGAAGCGGATACTGCCCGTGTCCGGGCGGTACTGGAACGTAACGATGCTGCCCCGTTTCTTGTCCTCGGCCCACTCGGCCGCCTGGGGCGAGAGCAGGGCGCCCTCGGGGTCCACGCACCTCAGCCGCTCGTTCTCCCAGGCGGCGCTTTCAAACTCCGCCGCCGGCATCGGCCGGAAGAACACATACCCCTGCACGGTGTCGCAGGCGGCGTGGCGAAGGTGGCGCACCTGCTCCATGTTTTCCACGCCTTCGGCCACGGTGTTGATGTGCAGCTTGCCGGCCATCTTCATGATGGATTCCACCACGCAGCGGCCCCGGTGCGAGTCGTTGTCGCCCACAAAGAAGCTGCGGTCCAGCTTGATGGCGTCCACGTTCAACTGGTTGAGCATGCCCAGCGAAGAATAGCCGGAGCCGAAGTCATCCAGCGAGCAGCCAAAGCCCGCCTCGTGCATCCGGTCGATGAGCTGGCGCACGCCCTGGGGGTCGTCCAGCAGGATGGTCTCGGTGAGCTCGAACTCGATGAGGCCCCGGTCCACCTTGTATTTGTCGCGGATGGTCTGGCATTTTTCCAGGAAATCCGGCGAGCCCAGGTTCTGGCGGGAGAGATTCACCGACACCGCGCACAGTTCCCTGCCCTGCTGTTTCCAGCGGGCCAGGTCGCGGCAGACCTGTTCAAAGACGAACTGGTCGACGCGGGTGACGAAGCGGTACTTTTCCAGCATCGGGATGAACACCGACGGGGAGAGCATGCCCCGCTTGGGGTGCTGCCAGCGGATGAGCGCCTCGGCGCCGGAGACCCGCCGGTCCTCCAGGCGGACCTTGGGCTGGTAATACACCTTGAAGTCGCCGGCGCGCAGCGAGGTGTCCAGCCAGTTGATCATCTCTTTTTCTTCCAGCTGCACCCGCTGCCACTCGGCGTCGTAGAAGGTGCACTCTCCGTGCATCTTCTCGCCGATCTTGCGGGCGGTGCTGCTGCGCTCTTCCATGGCAGTCACGTCGGTCTCGCCGGGCCGGGCCGTATCCGCGCCGAAGCGAAGCTCCAGATAATAGGGGGTTTCCCGGTTCGCGTTGAATGCGTTGGCTTTCTTATACATCTCCTGCAGCCGCTGCACGATCTCCTGCTTGTCCTGCCCTTCCAGCAGCAGATAGAACAGGTCGGCGGAAGCGCGGGTGATGAGCTCGCCCGGGCGCAGGCAGCTTTCCAGTGTGTTGTAAAGGTAGCGAAGGGTGCGGTTGCCCTCTTCGATGCCGTAGATGCTGTTCACCAGCTTGAAGCCCTGCATATCGGCGGAGACGAGGGTGTAGTTGCTGCTCTTTTCCAGAAGGAGCGAAGCGTCGTGGCGGAAACGGGCGTCGCTCTTGCCGCCGGTGAGGGGGTCCACGAAGGCCATGTACTCCAGGCTGGACTGATAGCGGCGGCGCAGGATGGTCATGGCGATGAGCACGCCGCCAAAAACGACGCCCAGCAGCAGGGTGAGCCACAGGTTCTCGGTCACCAGCGGGTCCGATGGTCTTGCCCAGCAGGTCTGCGGGAATGATGGTGAGCACATACCAGTCGTTGGCCACCAGCGGGATGTAGCTCACCAGCACCGCCGCGCCGCCTTTTTCGATCCTTGCCACGCCGGGCCGGCCCGCGTGGATGTCATCATACATCTGGCCGAACTGGGCGCGCTCCTCTTCCGTGCCGTTCATCCAGGCGTCCCGCAGAAGGGTGGACATCTCGCTGTTGTCGCCGGCGGCCAGCAGTTCGCCGTCCCGGGTGATGACCCTGGACGTGCCCTCGCCGTTGAAGCTCTGGGTGGAGAGCATGCTGGTGAGCAGGCTGGCGTTCTTGACGCCCAGCAGCACCTGGTCCCCCGTCGTCTCGCCGGCGGAGTAATAGACGCCCAGTTCCGGCTCGTGGGACATGATCAGCTGGGTGGCGCCGGCATGCACCATATCGTCGCCCGCCAGCGAGGAGCAGCGCTCCCTGATCCAGTTCTCGGCTTCTGTTGTGTTCGCCGCCAGATACAGCTCGTCAAACCCGGACACCGACGCCTTGCGGGCCAAGAACTCCGGCAAAGCCTCCTCGTCCAGAAGCACCGCGCTGTCCCGGATGATGTTCATGCTTTCCATCGACTGGGAAAGGCGGCTGTCCACCAGGGTCGCGATCTGGTCCGAAACATCCAGCAGCCAGTTCTGGGTGCGCTGCTCGGTGGCATTCTGGATCGCGAAGCCGTTCATCAGGAACAGCGTGCCGGTCACCAGGATCGCAATGCTCAGACCCAGCATCGTCAGGAACATGCCCCTGCGGTACTGATTGATGGTCTGTTCGTGTTTCATCCTCTTCACCATCCCGCGGTGCGGGCAATGCCGCCCGCGTCAATTCTGCAATTATTTCTTATTTTAGCACACAAAGCCTTTTATGACAACATCTCTCGCCGCCCGCGGCACAGCGCGAACGGCGATGACGCATGAGAAAAGCCCAGCCGGCCGGCTGAGCTTTTTGAACGGAACAGCACCCGGCTCCCCGCCCGCCGCCCCCGCACGGGCAGGGGCGGACCGCGGCGGAACAGGCGTGTCCGCGGCTTTTCACAAAAAGGTCGCCGCAAGCGATTCACAAGCTTGCGGCGACCTTGGTGCGCCCGACTGGATTCGAACCAGCGGCCTTCCGGGTCGGAGCCGAACGCTCTATCCAACTGAGCTACGGACGCATGGAAAGAGCGCCCCGCTCCTTGGCGGAGCGCTCTGTTTTTGGTTGTTACATGGACTGGGGAGCATCGACGCCCAGCAGATCCAGAGCGTTGCGCAGGGTGGTCTTCAGGGCGAGGACCAGGCCCAGGCGCTGGTTGGTCAGCTCGGGGTCGTCGGGGTTGTTCACATGCACCACGTTGTAGTAGCTGTGATACAGCTTCACCAGAGACAGGATGTACTCCGCAATGGTGTTGGGCTTGCGGGTCTTGGCAGCCTTGGCCACGGTGCCGGGGAACTCGCCGATCATCTTCAGCAGCTGCAGCTCCTTCTCGTTGGTCAGCCGGTCATAGCTGTCCTCACGATGGAACTCGGGGATCTCCGGGTTGCGCAGGATGGAGCACATACGGGAGTGGGCGTACTGCGCGTAGTAGACGGGGTTGTCGTAGTTCTTGGCGGAAGCCTGCTTGATGTCGAAGTCCATCTGGGTGGTGATGTCCTTGGAGACGAAGAACCAGCGGGCGGCATCCACGCCCACGTCCTCGCACAGCTCGCGCAGGGTGATGGCGTTGCCGGTACGCTTGCTCATCTTGACCTCGACGCCGTTCTCCACCATGCGGACCATCTGGATGAGCTCCACGGACAGGGTGCCCTTGGGATAGCCCAGAGCGGTGAGGGCCGCCTGCATACGGGTCACGTAGGAGTGGTGGTCAGCGCCCCACAGGTCGACCATGACGGGGTAGCCGCGCTCCATCTTGTAGACATGGTTGGCGATGTCCGGGGTGAGGTAGGACAGGGTGCCGTCGCTCTTGCGCAGCACGCGGTCCTTGTCGTCGCCGTAGTCGGTGCTCTTGAACCACAGAGCGCCGTCCTTCTCGTACAGCAGGCCCTTGTCGTCCATCATCTTCAGGCAGTCCTTGATGCGCTTCATATCGTTCTGATAGAAGAAGGTCTCGTGCATCCAGGAGGTGATGTTCACACGGTAGAGCTTCAGGTCGCGGTCGATCTTGGCCAGCTCGCGGTCGATGCCCTGCTGCATGAAGTAGTGCAGGCGCTCGTTGGCGTCGGCGGTCAGCCACTTGTCGCCGTCTTCCTTGGCGATGTCCTGGGCGATCTGCTTCACGTCGGCGGCGTGGTAGCCGTTCTCGGGCAGGGGGTACTCCTTGCCGAAGTACTCGAAGTAACGGGACACCAGGGACTCGCCCAGCATGACGATCTGGTTGCCGGCGTCGTTCACATAGAACTCACGCAGCACGTCGTAGCCGCTCTTTTCCAGCAGGCGGCAGATGGAGTCGCCCCAGGCGGCGTTGCGGGCATGGCCGCAGTGCAGGTCGCCGGTGGGGTTGGCGGACACCCATTCCACCAGGATGCGCACGCCCTTGCCGGACTCATTCTGGCCGTAGTTGTCGCCCTGGTCCAGGACCTGGTTGATCAGGCTGGTCAGCGCCTCGCTGCTCAGCTTGAAGTTGATGAAGCCGGGCTTCGCCACCATGACGGACTCGGCCTCGGGCAGCAGCTCACGCAGCTTTGCCGCAATGGCCTCGGCGATCTCCACAGGGTTCTTGTGCAGTTCGCGGGCCAGCTTCATGGCAACGCCGGTGGCGTAGTCGCCATTGTCCTTGTTGCGGGGAACTTCCACCACCAGGGTGTCGGGACCCACGTCCAGGCCGTAGACTTCCTTCACGGCCTGTTTGGTAACGTCATAGATTTTTCCTTCGAAATTGCTCATACAGGTACTTTCCTCCCAAATGAACGAGTTTGCGATATCCGGGGCGGGAAAGGCTCAGGCCTTTCTTGCCACCAGTTCTTCCAGCGTTTTGCACATGTCGTCCGCTTCCTGCGGACCTCGCATGACCACCAACACCGTGTTGTTGCCGGGCACGCGGCCCACCAGGCGCTCGCTGTCGTCCAGCACATCCACACAGGTGCAGATCGCTTTGGCCATGCCCGGAAGGGTCTTGATCACGATGAAATTGTCGACCTTGTCAAAGGAACAGATGCCCAGACGGGCGATGCTCGTCAGCTTGTCTTTGTTCTCGCTGACGGCGTCCAGCGCATTGACCGCATAGCGGGACGCGCCGCCCGGTACGCTGGATTTATACAAATGCAGAGCCCGGATGTCCCGGGACAGGGTGGCCTGGGTACAGTGGAACCCCCGCTGCCGCAGGAGCTCCATCAGCTGCTGCTGAGTCTCCACGGGCTGCGTGAGGATCAGTTCCAGTATCATTTTCTGGCGTTCTTCCCTCATGGGGTACCTCCACGGCCTTCTCTCGCGGCCAGGTCAACGATGGACCATTGCAAGAAATGCACTCGTTCGATATAGATTATCACAGAAAACGAGGAATGTCCATGCACAATAGATTCAAAAAATTGCATATTGTTGCATCCCAAGCCCAAAAAGGCACGTTTTACTCCTCTTCTTCGGGCTTGCGGGTGGTTTTTTTCTTGGTTTTGCCTGTTTCGCTGCCGTCGGATTTTTGCAGCGTGATGCGGTTTCGGAAGTCCGAGGGGGTCATCCCCTTGTACTTGAAGAAGTTGATGTTGAAGGTCTTGATGTTGTTGTATCCCACCTCGAAGGCCACGTCGATGACGTAGTAATCGGTGGAGGCCAGCAGCTCGCAGGCGCGGTTGATGCGCACGAAGTTGAGCAGCGCCTCGAAGTTCATGGTGGAGTAATAGAGCATCAGGCGGTTCATCTCGGCCACCGAGATGCCGAACTTGGACGCCACCTCGCCGGCGCTCAGTTTTTCCTGGGCGTAGTTCTGGTGGATGTAGTCCGCGATTTCAAAGGCGATGTTCTTGTTGGTGCGGTTGAACTTGGTCTTGGACTTGCCGTAGATCTTGCGGAACTTGATGGGGGTCACGCCCACCTTGGAGGTGAAGTGCTTGGACAGATGGGAGGCATCCACAAAGCCGGTGAGGGCGGCGATCTCGTCCAGGGTCAGGTCGGTGTAGACCAAAAAGTCAGAGACCTTTTCGATGCGGATGCTGGTGAGCAGTTTGGTGAAGGTGGTGCCGGTGATGTCGGAGATGCGCTTGGAGAGCGTGGACTCGGAGATGAAGAAGGCCCCGGCCACGCTGCTGAGGGTGAGCTTTTCGGTGGCGTGGGCATAGATGTAGCTGAGGATGGTGTTCTCCTGGGAAATGCCCTTTTCGTAGTCCTTTTCGCCCCGGACGGCCATCACGTACCGCCGGTACAAAATCATCAGTTCGATGAGTTTGTTGGTGACATACAGCTGAGAGAGGGGCTGGGCGGTGGGGGCGCTGTGGGTGGACTCCACGCCCAGTTCGGCGCGCAGCTGCTCTGCCAGAAGGTCGATGTAGTCTGTCTGGATGGAGTCCAGATAGGCCACCGGCTCCATGGACAAAAACTGCAGCAGTTCGGAGCTGTCTTCTTCCAGACCGGATACACCCTTCAGAACGGAGTTTATGTACTGGTAGTCGTAGACGATCCGCATCAGCTGGATGGGCGCGGTCACCTCGGTGATCTCCGAGATGGTCCAGGGGGTGATGGCCACCAGCATGTTGGGCCGGATGTCGTAGCGCACGCCGCTGATCTCGATGACGCCCTTGCCCTTTTTGATGTACAAAAAGCGGGCGGACTGGTGGATCAGGGGCTTGGTGGCCGCCTGGATGGCCTCGTAGTCAAAGGAGCAGATCGTGACCGGATCGTATGCATCGGAAAGATTCTCCTGAAGGGTTATCAGTCTGTTCAAAATGCATCACCTTCGCCTTTTCTGAGAGTTTGCAGAAAGAAACAGGAAAGACCGGCCGTATACGCGGGATATACGGCCGGTTTTCCTATGAAATGAGGGAGTAAGATTTACTTGCTCAGAGCATCATCAGCTCAGCACGAGCATAGCCACAGTCAGGACCACGCCGGCGACCACAGCGATGATGGCCAGGAGCTTGCCAGCCCACTTCAGCCAGGTCTCGTAGGGCACGCGGGCCAGAGCCAGACCGCCCATGATGAAGCCGCAGGTGGGGGTGAACAGGTTGACCAGGCCGTTGGCAGCGACGTTGATCATGATGGAAGTCTCCACGGACCAGCCCATGCCGGCAACGATCGGCGAAACGATCGGGGCGGACAGGCTCGCCAGGCCGGAGGAGGAGGGAACCAGGAAGCTCAGGCCGATGTGGAGCAGGTAGTCCAGAGCGCCAAAGGCAGGAGCCGGCAGGCCGGAAGCGGACAGCGCGGTGACGGAAGCCTCGACCAGCCAGGTGCCCAGGCCGGTGGTGCTCATGATAACGGTGGTGGCGCGGGCCAGAGCGATGACCAGGTTGACGCTGATCATGTCGGCGAAGCCGACCACGATGCAGGGCATCAGCTTGCTCTTGTCTTCCAGACCGATCAGGCCGATCAGCAGGCCCATGAGCAGGAACCAGGTGGCGGCGTCATCGAACCACCAGTCGCCAAAGCCGTTGCCGGTGAGCCAGTGGGAGAAGCTCAGGGTGTTGTAGATGCCCTCGTTCAGGGAGCCCCAGGGGATGAAGCCCAGGATCATGACCACGAAGGACAGGCCGAAGATCACGAGCACGCCCTTCTGGCGGCCGGTGAGCTTGACGTTGGCGTCGATCTCGGAGGAAGCGCCGTAAGCTTTTTTGCACTCGTCCAGCTGGTCGGCGGTCAGGATGGAGCCTTTGCCCTCCTTGACCTTCTTGGCGTAACGGGTCACGAACAGTGCGGAGATGAAGTAGGTGGCCAGCCACAGGATGATGGCCTCGACGTAAACGATGCCCATGTTCACTTCTGTGTTCATGGCTTTCATTGCGTCGCTAGCAGCGGCAACCGCAGCGCCGGTGGCGAAGGGGTTGATGGTGGAGCCGAGAACACCGGAGCCGGCGCCCAGCAGAACCGTCGCGGCGCCGACCAGCGGGTCGAAGCCGGCAGCCATCATGGTGGCAGCGAGCAGGATGTAGAAGCCAACGGTCTCCTCACCCATGCCGTATGTAGTGCCGCCCACAGAGAACAGGAACATCAGGATCCAAACAAGGGCCAGCTCTTTGCCGTGGAGTTTTTTCACCAGCACATGGATGCCGGTCTCCAGCGCGCCGGTGGCGTTCAGGATGGACAGGAAGGCGCCAAGGCAGAACACGAAGCCGATCACGTCGCCGGCGTCGTGCCAGCCGCCGATGGGAGCCATCAGGATGTCGTTGAGGCTCGCACCGACCACGACGGCCTGCTCACCGGTCTCAGCGTCGGTGTAGGTCTGACCGCTGGCCAGCCAGGTGGCGGCGGACACGAGCAGAAGCACAACGATCAGGATCGCAAATGTGCTTAGCGAACGGCGTTTTTTCTTGTTGCCCATACTATTTCTCCTCTTTTCTTAAAGCGATTTTTACTATTTCGGAAGATTACGGTTTGATGATGGTACCGGTTTTCCCTTCCAGAGCGTCCGCCGCCCGGGCAAGGGAGGTGATGAGCGCAACACCGCCGTTGGTGTTGCCTTTGACAAATTCCATGCAGGACTGCACCTTGGGCAGCATGCTGCCGGGCGCGAACTGCTTCTGGCCGATGTACTCCTCGGCCTCGGCCAGCGTCATGGAGGGAAGCTCCTGCTGGTCGGGCTTGTTGAAGTTGATGCACACGCGGTCCACAGCGGTGAGGATGATCAGCTCGTCAGCCTTCACGTCCCGGGCCAGCAGAGCGCTGGCACGGTCCTTGTCGATGACGGCCGCCACACCCTTGAGGCCGGTCTCGGTCTCCACCACGGGGATGCCGCCGCCGCCCACCGTGATCACGATGGCGCCGGCAGACACCAGCTGCTCCACCACGTCCAGCTCAACGATGCGCTGAGGGATGGGGGAAGGAACGACCCGGCGGTAGCCTCGGCCGGAGTCCTCCACAAAGATGAAGCCCTTCTCAGCGGCGATGGCGTCGGCCTCTTCCTTGGTGTAGAAGCTGCCCACGGGCTTGGTGGGTTTGGCAAAACCGGGATCCTTCTCGTCCACGACCACCTGGGTGACCACGGTGGCGCAGGGCTTGCGGATGCCGCGGGCGTTCAGCTCGGCCTGGATGGCCTGCTGCAGGTGATAGCCGATGTAGCCCTGGGTCATGGCGCCGCACTCGGGGAACGGCATATACGGGGTGTTGCCGCCCTTGTTGGCGGAAAACTCCATGGCCAGGTTGATCATGCCCACCTGGGGGCCGTTGCCGTGGCCGATGATGACCTCGTAGCCTTTTTCCACCAGGTCCACGATGGGCTTGGCTGTCTCCTGCACCAGCTTCAGCTGCTCTTCGGGGGTATTTCCAAGGGCGTTGCCCCCCAGCGCCACTACGATTCTCTTACCCATAGTCTTACTTCAGAGTCGCGTACATCACAGCCTTGATGGTGTGCATACGGTTCTCAGCCTCGTTGAACTGACGGGCCTGTTTGCCCAGGAACACGTCGTCGGTGACTTCCATGGCGGGCAGGCCGAACTTCTTGTAGATGTCCTGGCCAACGGTGGTCTCCAGGTCATGGAAGGAGGGCAGGCAGTGCAGGAAGATGGCGGTGGGCTTGGCCATGGCCATCAGTTCCTTGTTCACCTGGTAGGGCAGCAGGAGCTTGATGCGCTCGGCCCAGATCTCGTCGGGCGCGCCCATGGAGACCCAGATGTCGGTGTAGACGATGTCGCAGTTCTCGGCGCCCTTCTTGACGTCGTCGGTGAACTCCAGCACGGCGCCGGTCTCGGCGGCAACGGCCTGGCACTTCTCGACCAGCTCGGGAGAAGGCATCAGGTCCTTGGGACCGCAGGCGCAGAAGTGCATGCCCAGCTTGGCGCTGACGACCATCAGAGAGTTGGCCACGTTGTTGCGGGCGTCGCCGAAGAAGGTCAGCTTGCGGCCGCGCAGATCGCCGAACTCCTCGCGGGCGGTCATGATGTCAGCCAGCATCTGGGTGGGGTGGAACATATCGGTCAGGCCGTTCCACACGGGCACGCCGGAGTAACGGGCCAGATCCTCGACCACGGACTGCTTGAAGCCGCGGTACTCGATGCCGTCGTACATACGGCCCAGAACCTTGGCGGTGTCGGCCAGGGATTCCTTCTTGCCCATCTGGGAAGAACCGGGATCCAGGAAGGTCACGCCCATGCCCAGGTCGCGGGCGCCCACTTCGAAGGCGCAGCGGGTGCGGGTGGAGGTCTTCTCGAACAGCAGGACGACCTGCTTGTCGGTCAGCCACTTGTGCTCAACACCGTTGTTCTTCATCCGCTTGAACTCGGCGGACAGGTCCAGCAGGTAGTTGATCTCTTCGGGGGTGAAGTCCAGCAGGGTCAGGAAGCTGCGGCCTCTAATGTTGATTCCCATTGTGTGATTTCCTCCTTAAGGAAAGTATAGATTGATTTTTCTGATGTTTTTGTTATTCTGCCCGGATCAGAGGCATGGACATGCAGCGCGGGCCGCCGCGGCCACGGCTCAGCTCGGCGGAGGGCATCTCCAGAACAGTGATGCCGGCGTCGCGCAGGATGGCGTTGGTCACATCGTTGCGCTGATAGACAACGATCTTGCCGGGGGCGATGCACAGGGTGTTGGAGCCGTCGTTCCACTGCTCGCGAGCCGCAGCGATCAGGTCGTCGCCGCCGCAGTAGATCAGATGGACCTTGTCCACGTGGGTGTAGTGCTCCAGGATGTGCTCCAGGTCGGAATCCACGCGCTTGATCTGCAGATCGGCGGGATCGTCCTTGCCCGGGGTGATCTCGTAGACGGTCAGGGGGCCCAGGATGGCGGGATGCACGGTGTACTTATCCACGTCGATCTGGGTGAACACGGTATCCAGATGCATGAACGCACGGCAGGCCGGGATGTCGAAGGCCAGGACGGTGCGGATCTTGGCATTGGGATCGGTGAACAGGTTGCGGGCCGCGATCTCGATCGCGTCGGGGCAGGTGCGCTGGGAGATACCGATGGCCAGAGTGTCCTCGGTGAGGTTCAGCACGTCGCCGCCCTCGATGTTGGCGTGGAAGTCACGGTCGTAGTAGCGGGTGATCAGGCCCTCAAAGTCGGGATGATACTTGAAGATGTAGTCGGCGTAGATGGTCTCACGGCAGCGGGTGGGGAAACGCATCTTGTGCAGGAACACGCCGGTGCCCACAGAGGCGAACGGGTCGCGGGTGAAGTACAGGTTGGGCATGGGATCGACGATCAGGTCGTCGGCGGGGGCGATCAGGTCCTGCAGGGAGTAAGCGGAAGCGCCGCCCATCTCTTTCAGGGTGATGCCTTCCATGGTCTTCTCGACCAGGGCCTTGCCCTTGAAGTTGTTGATCAGGTAGTCATACAGCTTATCCTGCCAACGCTTGGTCTTGATGTTGCCTTCGAACAGCCACTGATACAGGAAGGGCTCGACCAGTTCGGGGTGCAGGTTCAGCACGTCGGTCATCAGGTCTTCCAGATAGACCACTTCGGTGCCGTTGTCCCGCAGGATCTGGGCGAAAGCGTCGTGCTCCTGCTGAGCAACTTTCAGGAAGGGAATGTCATCAAAAAGAAGCTCGGGAAGACGATCGGGGGTCAGATGCAGCAGCTCCTTGCCGGGGCGATGAAGAAGAACTTTCTTCAGAGGATTGATCTCACTGCGAACACAAATACCTTTCATAGCTTCTCCTACTTTTAAAATGTACATGAATGTGGATTTTGGATGCCACCCGCGCGAAAGTGGAACCAAGTTCATGATCTGCCATTATAATAACCCTTTCGAAGGCCCCTCATTGGACTTTTATTATATCACAAATTGTACGATTTTGCCAACTTTATTGCCCGGTACGGGAAAATTTTTCAGCACTTTACTCAAAGAAAGCGCATAAAATTCCAAATTCCGTGAATAAATGAATAAACCCGTCACCTGATAAAACCAAATGCGGGAACTGCTGTTAAATAATATACACGTTTGTTCACGCAGGATGCATTTTGGCAGTTTTTCCCGAAACAAAAAATGGAAGGCCAAAATCAGGAAATGTACATTTTTCTGAAAAGGGCCTCCGCTTTTTCCCCGCAGCTGCCCCCCTTATATTCCTTATTTATAAGGGGAGCCGAAGGTGCGGCAGTTCGCCCCTTCTCCCCTGCCGCGGGCAAAAAAAGCCCCCGGGTGCGGCGAGAGCGCCGCACCCGGGGGACAAGGGATCGGTTGGTTTGCCCCGGTCAGGCGGGAAGCATGCCGGAGATGGCGGTGAACACGATGCCCACGACCACAACCACGATCATGAACTTCCAGCAGGTCTTCCACCACTGGGGGAAGCTGATCTTGCACACCGCCAGACCGGCAACGGTCATGCCGGCGGTGGGGCTGATGGTGTTCATGGTCTGGTTGGCGATGCACAGAGCGGTGACGGAGGCTTCGGTGTTGACGCCCATCAGGTCGGTCAGCGGAGCCATGACCGGCATGGTCAGAGCGGCCAGACCGGAGGAAGAGGGCACCAGGATGCTCAGGAACGCCTGGGCGAAGTACATCATGGTGGTGAACACCGCGGCGGGCACGCCGGCCAGCAGATTGGCGAGGGCGTTCAGGATGGTGTCGATGATCATGCCGCCTTCGGCCACCACCAGGATGCCGCGGGCGATACCGATGATCACAGCGGCGTAGACGAAGTCCGCCATGCCTTTCACGAACTCCTCGGCCATTTCCTTCTCGCCGAGGCCGCCCACGATGCCGGACAGCAGACCGATGGCCAGGAAGACCATGCTGATCTCGTCCATGTACCAGCCCTTGGTCACCAGGCCCCAGACGATGACGCCCATGCCCACGGCGAACACGATGAGCACCAGCTTCTGGCGCAGGGTGAAGGGCATGTCCGCATTGACGCCCTCCACGGCGAACTCTTCACGCTTGGCAAAGTCGTCCTTGTAGGTGATGGAGCAGGTGGGGTTCTTCTTCACCTTGCGGGCATACATCATGACCCAGACGATGCCGATGACGGTGAACACCGCGTACTGGATGAAGCGGAACCACAGCTGGGGGTTGCCCTGGATGCCCGCAACGCCCTGGGCGATCAGCACGTTGAAGGGGTTGACGGTGGAACCGATGTAGCCCATCTGAGGCCCAAGGAAGCAGACCATGAAGGCGGTCATGGAGTCATAGCCCAGGCTCATGATGATGGGCATGAAGATGGCATAGAACGGAAGGGCTTCCTCCGACATGCCGAAGGTGGTGCCGCCGATGCTGAACAGGATCATCACAACGGGGATGAGCAGGATGTCCTTGCCCTTGAGCTTTTTGATGACGCGGCTCATGCCGGCGTTGATGGCGTTGGTCTTGGTGAGGATGGCGAAGGAGCCGCCGATCAGCAGAACGAAAGCCACCACGTCGCTGGCCTGCTGAATGCCGCGGGTGGGCGCCATCAGGACTTCGGCAAGGCCCTGCCGCAGGTCATTGCCCTCCTCGTCCACCTTGGGCACCTCCTGATAGGTGCCCGCCACCGCGACCTCACGGGTGCCGGCGGCCGTTTCCATCTCGGTGCGCTCGAACTGGCCCGAAGGAACGATCCATGTCAACACCGCGAACAGGATGATCAGCAAGAACGCGATCGTATAGACATGAGGCAGTTCGAATTTCTTCTTTTTCTGCATACGATACCCTCCTTAAAGATTCGCCCCGCAGGGCCATAATACAACGTTCTAAGTTGTATTATAACGTTATATATAGAATATAACGTGTTATTACCTTCGTCAACCCTGTCGGGTCATTTTCAGAGTTTATTATAAATATTCGGTTCATTTTTTGACGTTTTGTAAAAAGCGGTTTTACACTTTGTCCGCGCAGGCCGGACAAGCCCGTTATTTTGCGGTGTGAGTGCGCTCGTATTCCCGGGGCGTCTGCACCTTCACGTTGCATATTTTCTCTGAAAAAGCGTCCCGCAGGGCGTCCTCGGTCACAGCCTGGGCCATGGCGTATTTCCAGACCCAGTCGGGCACGGGCTTCTCCCCGCCCGCCCAAAGCGCCAGATGCGCCGCCAGCAACAGCACAAGGCGGACAAGGCCATACACCGCCATCACCGCGGCAAAGGCCCCCGCCACGCTGAACAGGCCCTGCCCTGCCACCACGAACCAGCACAGCTGCAGCCCCAGGCCGAAGCCGAGGCCGTAGCGGTTCTTGCGCATGGCCTCATACACACAGGGGGCGCACACCGGCACGGTCTTTTTCTCGCCGTCCAGATAGACGGCGGCCTCCCGCACGCCTTCCCGCCGGCCGCACAATTCGCACTGCTCCATTTTCACATCTTCCTTTCCGCCCCGTCACAGGCTCTTCATCAGGTCCCGGTTTCGGGCATACAGCTCGTTGAACACCACCCGCTGCTTTTCATAGACGGCGTGGGCCTGCATGTCCGGGCAGATGACCCGGTCGGCGGTGATGACCTTCGCCAGCTCGTCCCAGTCCGCGTAGGCTCCGCCCGCCAGCGCCGCCATGATGGCGTCGCCGAAGGCCGCGCCCACCGTCACCTTCGCAGTGCAGATCTGGCGGCCGGTCACGTCCGCCACCGCCTGCAGCCACACGGGGTTCTTGGTGCCGCCGCCCACCGCCATGATGCGGCGCAGCGGCTCGCCGTGCTCCTTTTCCAGAAGGTCCAGATGGGCGGCGATGGTGTAGGCGATGCCCTCCAGCCCGGCCTTGACCATGTGGGCCCGGGTGTGCTTGACCGAAAGGCCGAAGAATACACCCTTGGCAAAAGGGTCGTTCAGCGGGGTGCGCTCGCCCGCGAAGTAGGGCAGACACACCAGGCCCTCGCTGCCGGCGGGAATGGCCGCCGCCTCCCGCACCATTGCGGTGTAGGCGTTTTCGCCCCCCGCCGCCTCGGCGGCCAGGGCGTCCTTGTAGAACTCGTCCCGCATCCAACGAGTCAGGGTGCCGGCGGTGTTGGTGCCCGCGCACACCGAATAGACCCCCGGGATGATGAAGGTGCCGGGCCACAGCCGGGGCTCGTTCAGCAGATGGTCGGTGAGGTAGACGAAGTAGCAGCTGGAGCCCATCTGCACCATGATGTCTCCCGGGCGGAACACGCCGGTGGAGATGGCCTCCGCCCCGGAGTCCCCCGTGCCCACCAGCACCGGGGTGCCCTGGGCAAGGCCGGTCTGGGCCGCCGCCTTTGCCGTCACCGCGCCGGCGACGTCGGTGGCGTTCATCACCCGGGCCAGCTGGTCCGGCCGGCAGTAGAGGCCGCAGTGCTCCTCGTCCACCGTGTCGCGCTTCAGGTCATAGAGCGGCGCGAAATCCTCGGCCAGATAGCGGTCGATGGTGTACTCCCCCGTCAGCTTGGCGCAGAGGTAGGAGGAGCCGGTGAGAAACTTGGCCGTTTTGGCGTAGACCTGGGGCAGGTTGTTCTTCACCCACAGAATTTTAGGGGCGACGTCCGAGGAGCAGAGCTCGTGGCCGTAGAGCCGCTCGGCCTCTTCCCTGCCGTAATAGTCATAGAGCCATTCGATCTCCTTGTGGCTGCGGCTGTCCACCCCGTAGAGGATGGCATTGCACAGCGCCGTGCCCTCGGCGTCCACCGGGACGCAGTCGCACCCCAGCGCCGAGAGGCCCACACAGCCCACGTCGGCGGCGGACACGCCGCTCTCCTGCAGCAGCTGGCGGGAGACGGCGCAGAAATCGCCCCACCAGGTGGCCTCCGCGTCATGCTCAAAAAAGCCGGGCCGGGGATTCAGCAGCTCGTGCCCGCGGCTGGCGAAAGCCACGATGGCACAGGTCTGGTCGATGAGCACGCCTTTGGTCTCGTTGGTGCCCACGTCGATGCCCATAAAGTATTTCATCACGCATCCCCCCGCATCGCTTTCACCGCGTCCATGAACTCCCTCACCCGCTGTTCATCCACCCGGTTTTCGAACACGCCGTCCTTTTTGAAGGTGGTGCCCACGAAGGCCCCGTCGCAGTTTTGAAGGATCTGCGCCACCGTCTCTCTGCGGCAGCCGGTGCCGCACACCACCGGCACCTTTCCGGCGGCGGCGCGCACCTGCTCCAGCAGCTCGCCGCCGGGGCCCACCCCCGCCGCCGCGCCGCCCACCACCAGCGCATCCGGCCGGCAGTTGAACAGCATGCTCTTGGTGATGTCCACCGTGGAGCGGTCGTTCAGATACACCTCGCCCTCGCTGGTGACGAAGTAGAACAGTTTCAGCGCGTCCAGCCGCAGGGCGGCTTTGAGCCGCAGGGTTTTGGCCACGTCCCGGTCCACAAGGCCCAGGTCGCCCGCCCACGCGCCGGTGAACAGGCAGCGGGTGAAGTCGGCCTCGGTGGCGGCACACAGCTCCATGGTGGCGTCGCCGTCGTAGATGGCCTCCACGCCGAAGGGCACCCGGAACTGCTCCCGCAGCGCCCCCACCACCATGCCCATGGCCCCCAGCGTGACGCCGGACACCTTTTTCTCATAGGGCAGGCTGAGCTCGTTGGTCACCAGCACGCCGTCCACCCCGCCCTTTTGCAGCGCGTCCAGGTCCGCCCGGGCGCAGGCGATCACATCGTCCATGCTGCCGCCGGGGGCATAAAAGGGGTCGCCCGGCAGCGGTTTGAGGTGCAGCAGGCCGATGATGGGTTTTTCCGTTTTAAACAGTTCCTTGAGAAACGACATTGTTTTCCCTCCATGCTGTTTTATAACGTTATGTTACATAATATAACATATCTATAACACAATCCACCAGTTTTTTTTAATTTAACACAGCAATTTGTCGTTCTGCCCAACCGCTTCTTGAAACATTCAGCAAAATACGATAGAATACTGTATACCAACTTCCCGCGCCGTGGGCGCGGGGCGAAAGGCAGGAACCCAAACCATGGATTTTCAACTCAACGAGGATTCGCTCATTCCGCTGTATCAGCAGCTGATGGAGGACATCAAGGCCGCGCTGACGGAAGGCAAATATGCCCCGGATGAAAAGATCCCCTCCGAGTCGGAACTGTCCGAGCTGTATCACGTCAGCCGCATCACGGTGCGCCGCGCGGTGGAGGAGCTTTGCAGCGAGGGCTATCTTGTGAAAAAGCAGGGCAAAGGCACCTATGTCAGCCAGCCCAAGGTCATCCGCAAGATCACCCAGGACAAGGACGTGATGGGCTTTTCCGAGGCGTGCCGTGCCTGCGGCATGGAGCCGGGCGCCCAGGTGGTGAACATTCTGCGCTGCCCCGCCCGCTCGGACGAAGTGCGTTTTCTGGGCCTGCCGCCCCAGTCGGATGTGATCTTTCTGCAGCGGGTGCGCACAGCGGACGGCGAGCCCATCATGCTGGAAAACAACTTCTTCCCCTACGAGCCCTTCAAGGGCCTTCTCACCGCCTACGAGGACCTGACGAACGCCTCCCTGTTCGACTATCTGGAGAGCCGCTACGGCCGCCGCCCGGAATCCACCGTGTCCTGCACGCTGGAGATCGTGCGCGCCTCCTCGGAGCAGGCCTCTTACCTGAGCGTCATCACCGGCGACCCCATGTTCTATATGAACGCCTATTTCCTGGACGGCGAGGGCAAGCCGCTGGTGATCGGGCGGCAGTACATCGTGGGCAGCCGCTTTGTGTTCAACATCTGAATCCCGCCCTTTTGCAAAAGCCTGTTCCGGCACAGCCGGAACAGGCTTTTTTCTTTCATTCGAACAGCGCTCTGACGGCGGCCGCGGCCCGCCGGGCCATCTCCTCGTGGTCCTGCGGGGTGAAGTGGACGCCGTCCTGCCCCAGAGCCGCGAACGCGCCCGCGTCGAAGTAGGCGCAGCCGAACCGCCGGGCAATGTCCTCATAGATGGGGGCAAGGAGCCGGGACTTCTCCACGCTCTCGGCGGAGAATTCCGCCCCCGGCGCGCAGCGAAGCGGCGCGGGCGCCGCAAGCACCACCTGCGGCACATCGGAAAAGGGATACGCCGTGCGCAGGCGCAGCAGCAGCTCCTCCATGCCAAAGCCTATCTCCGCGGCGCTCACATGATAGCGGGCCTTGGTGTCGTTGGTGCCCAGCATGATGACCAGCGCGTCGGGCGCGTGACTCTGCACCGCCGGGACGATCTGCTCGATGCCGGCGCGGTACGGCTCGATGTAGTCGGTGAAGACGGTGGTGCGGCCGGGAAGGCCCTCCGCCACCACCTCATATCCTTCGCCCAAGAGCCGCTCCATGCGGCAGGGCCAGCGCACCTGCCGCCCGTAGCGCCCGCCGGTGCCGGGCACGCTGCCGAAGGTGTTGGAATCTCCAAAGCACAAAATCGTTTTCATGGGGCCGTCACTCCCCCATCACTTCCACATACACCTTGCGCAGCTGGGGGCCGTCGAACTCCGCCAGATAGATGTCCTGCGCCCCGCCGCAGACGATCTCGCCGTCGATGACGGGGAACAGGCAGTGGTTGCCGGTGAGCACGCTTTTCAGATGCCCCTGGGAGTTGTTGCTGGTGGCGCCGTAGGTGGGCAGGAAATGGGCGTGGAGATAGGGCGCTTCCAGCGGGACTGTTTTTTCCAGCATCTCCGAAATATCCGCCTCCACGCAGGGCAGCGCCTCGTTCACCAGGATGCCTGTGGTGGTGTGGGCGGTGATGACCGCCACAAGGCCGTTTTTCACGCCGCTCTGGCGCACGATGTCGTGCACCTGCCGGGTGATGTTGAAATACTCCTCCACATCCTTGCTCAAATGTCGGATGGTCTTCAGCACGACCATGACTCACACCTCCCCGCCGCTGAGAAAGCGCAGCGCATTTTTCCAGTAGAGATTCTCCCGGGCGAACTCCCGCATGGGCACCTTGTCCAGCGCCCGCTTGAGCTTGAAGGCGCGGAAGCGGGGCCCGTTGGAGCCGAACATCACCTGCCGGGGAAAGCACCGCTCGAACCACATGGAGCCCATGTCTTTGGTGAACAGCTCCATCATCTGCTCCTCGGGGGAATCCACATAGAGCAGGGCGGTGTCGGTGTAGACGTTGGGGTATTTTATCATCAGCATCACCATCTCCCGCACCCAGGGCCAGGCGAAATGGGCAAGGCAGATGCGCAGGTCCGGATGGCGGATGGCCACCTCCTCAAAGGCCAGCGGATGGGCATAGCGGCTGGGGGCGTTGGGCTCCCAGGAGAGGCCCGCGTGGAAGATGATGGGCTTGTTCTCCCGCTCGCACAAGGCGTAGATGGGCTCCATCCTTTCGTCCGCCGGGTCGAAGCGCTGCTTGGCGGGGTTCAGTTTCAACCCCCGCAGCCCCTGCTGGAAAAAGGCCCGTTCCAGCACTTCCAGCGCGTCCGCCCGGTGGGGGTCCACGCTGGCAAAGCCGTAGAACTTGTCCGGGTGCAGTTTGCACAGCGCCTCCACCTGGTCGTTGTTCACCACCCAGCCGCCGGCTGTGGTGGTCACGTCCAGCGGCAGAAGCGCCGCCTGGGTCAGCCCGCAGACGTCCCACTCGGCAAACAGCTCGTCGAACTCCATGGGCCCCTGTTTCCACACCCCGAAGGTGTCGCCCCGGAAGGCCACTTCCTTTTCATCCCCGCAGATGGGCCCGTAAAAAATGGGATGGATGTGCATATCGATCAGCAAGGTCGTTTCCCTTCTTTCTGTGTTTTCCGCGCTCAGTACGGCTCGAACCGGGCCACCACCGCGCTGGAGACTTCCGCCCCCTTCTTCATGCACTCCGGCACGCTCCACCCGTTCAGGATGCCGTAGGTGAAGCCGGCGATGTAGCTGTCGCCCGCGCCCACGGTGTTCACCACTTCGGTGGGCACGATGCCGTACTCATACAGGGTGGTGCCGTCGTAGCAGATGCTGCCCAGTTCGCCCATGGTGGCGGTGACCAGCTTGGGGCCGTAGGAGTGGATCTTCTTCACCCACTCCTTGATGTGCTCGTCCTTCTTGCCGTCGTAGGAGAGAAAGACATAGTCCACATAGGGGAACAGCGTTTCACACTGGTATTCCGGGTCCTCGCTGAACACCGAGAAGTCCATCACCACCTGCACGCCCTTGGCCTTCCAGGCGGGCAGGCGGTCCAGCACCTTGCCGAACAGGTCAGTGTGCAGCATGGTGTGGCCCGCCACGAACCCGAATTCCTCATCGGTGAGGGCGTAGTCGGCCATGACGCCTTCGATCTCTTCCAGATGCACCCGGTCGGTGCCGTTTTTCAGGTCCATCATCATCTTGCAGGTGTCGCCGGGCTCGGTGCGCAGATGGGAGATGTCGATGCCTTCCGCCGCCAGGGCCTCTTTCATCTTCTCGCCGTAGCTGTCGGTGCCCACCACGCTCACCACGCTCACGGGCACGCCCATGCGGGCCAGATGCACGCCCCAATCCACGCCGTTGCCGGTGGGATAGAACTTGTTCAGCTTTTCGTACACGTCCGCGCAGCAGAAGCCCACGGCCGCCACAGTTTTTTCCATTCTCTTTCTCCTCCTTTTGCTGCAAAATAGCGCAGAGCGGGAGCGGCGCCGCCGCTCCCGCTCTGGTAACAAGGCGGTGCTTTTTATTCGTACACTTTGCCGTGGCCCCAGCTGCCCGCCAGGCCGCAGGTGTTGGCGGCAAATCCGGCGGCCAGGTCCAGGCTCTCCCGGATGGCCTCGGGGCCGCCCTTGCCCTCTTTCTCACGGGCGAGGTAGTTCACCAGGAAGGCGGTGAGCAGGCTGTCGCCGGCGGCCATGGTGTCCACCATGTTCTCCACGGGCTTGATGCCCTGGACGTAGAACTCGGCGCCGTCATAGGCGATGCATCCCTCGTCGCCGCGGGAGGCGCAGACGAACTTGGGTCCCAGGGCCGACACCTTCTTCAGCTTTTCGTAGGTCTCCTCTTTGGAGATGTCGCTGCAGGACATGAAGGCGTAGTCCACCAGCGGGGCGATGCGCTCGTAGTACTCGTCGGTGGAATCGTCGGAGAAGTCAAAGCTGATGGGCACACCCGCGGCCTTGATCTTGGGCAGCTCCCGCTCGGTGAAGCAGTAGTTGCCGGAGTGCACCAGGTCGAAGCCCTTCACATACTCGATGGAGAAGCGGTCCAGCGCATAGAGCATGTCGCCGCGGATGCCGCCCTCGTTGGAGCCCAGGAAGATGCGGTCGCCGTTTTCGGGGTTCACCGTCACCCGGGCCGCGCCGTTCTCGCCGATGACCTGTTTGCACTTCACCAGCTCCACGCCCTCCTCCTGCAGGGAGGCGATGACGTGTTCGGCCTCTTTGTCCGAGCCGAAGATGCCCATGTAGGCGCTGCGCTCGGCCCCCAGCTTTTTGGCGAACACGGCAAAGTTTACCGCGTTGCCGCCGGGGTACATGGTTTTGATGTGCTCGTATTTGTCCACGACATTGTCGCCAAAGCCCAGGACCTTCACCTGATATGCCATCGTTCTTTCGCTCCTTTTCTCAAAAATCAATACTTCTCGATGCCCATGTAGCGGCGGATCTCGGGAGAGTGGTCAAAGCGCTTGCCGCGGGCGGCGCGCAGCTCCACGTTCATGGCGTAGAACAGGGCCGGCTCCAGATAGGCGCGCACGCCCTCGTCCACATCGGCCATGCCGTATTCCAGCGCGTCCAGCACCATCAGACGGTCGGTGTGGGTCTTGAGGAAGGCCAGCGCCCGCTCGTCCATCACCCGGGCGGAGGAGGAGCCCATCTGCAGGAAGTAGAACACGCCCGGCTCGGTGCACTCGAAGGGGCCGTGGAAATACTCGCCGGAGTGGATGTAGCAGCAGTTCTGCCACTGCATCTCCATCAGGCTGCAGATGGCAAAGCCGTAGGTCTGGCTGAAGTTGGCGCCGGAGCCCAGGATGTAGAAGAACTTGTTCTCCTCGCACAGGTCGGCGAACTTCTCGCCCAGCTCGGCGTTCACCTTCACCTTGGCTTTCTCGATGATGCCGTCCATCTTGGCGATGCCTTCCACCAGCGCGTCGTACTTGTCAAAGCCCTCCTGGGCCTTGATGAGCTCGGCGGCCAGCATGGGGCAGATGCCCAGCGGCACCTCGGCGGTGGGCACGCCGTCGCCCCAGGGATAGACCCAGGCGATGAAACGGGGGTCGTCCGCCTTGGAACCGGCGTTGTCGGTCAGGGTGACCACGGCCGCGCCCCGCTCATAGGCCAGCACCGCGGCGTCCACCGCTTCCTTGGTGTTGCCGGAGTGGCTGCACATCACCACCATGCTGTGCTTGCCCAGCTTCTTGGGGGTGGCCACCAGGAACTCCTTGGCGGTGTGCCAGCCGGAGGAGGTCTTGGCGCTCTCCACGGTCATCATGAAGTGGGAGGGATACAGGTCGATCAGGCTGCCGCCGCAGGCCACCCAGTACACCTCGGTGATCTCGCCGTGCTCCGCCAGGACCTTCTTGATAACTTCATTTGCTTTCATGATTCTTTTCTCCTTTTGCAGTGAATATGGTTTGAAAAAGTCAATCTTCGATGTAGCGCTCGAAATTCTTCATGTTGCGCGCGTCCGCCGCGGCGGGGTCCATGAAATACCGGCCGTCGGTGATCTCCTGGCCCAGATACCCCTCGTAGCCGCAGCGGTTGAGGGTCTCGATGAACCGGCCCAGATGATGGCTGCCGTCGCCCCACACCAGATGGCCGTAGGGCGTGCCGTCGATGAAGTGCATGTGCCGGATGTCGGGGCCCAGGGCCCGGAACCAGTCTTCCAGCGTTTCGCCCGCAACGCCCATGGCGCAGGTGTCCACCATCGCCTTGAGGTTGGGGTGGTCCACCTCCCGCAGCATCCTCTGCGCCGCGGGCAGGTCGATCACCAGCTGGCTCTCTTCCGGGCGGATGGACTCCATCACCAGCGTGACGTTGTTCTCTTTGGCCACCTCGGCCAGCCGGTGCAGCATGTCGGCGCTGCGCTTCCAGGCCTCTTCCTTGTCCTCGTTCCAGTAGCCCCAGCCGGAGTTCACTTCCATGTACTCGCAGCCCAGCTCGGCGGCAAGGCGGATGCCGTTGGAAAAATAGCCGAAGGAGCGCCGGATGTGCTCCGGCTCCTTTGCCGCGAACTGATAAGGATAGGTGCAGTTTTCCGGTGTGAGCACATGCACCGCCAGGCCGCGGCTTTCGATCTTGCGGCGGATGTCCTTTGCGTCATAATAGCGCATGTGGTCCAGCCAGACGTGGGGAGCCGCGCACCAGAGCTCGATGGTCTTGAAGCCCAGGCGCTGCTGCGTGTCGAGGAAGTAGTCCAGCGAATAGTTCACATAGTGGATGTTCATGCCCGCCACCTGTTCGCGGCGGAGTTTCGGCGTCGCCATCTCGTCTCCCCCTTTCAGTTTTCAAAGAACGGCTCGAACGCCCGGAAGTTGCGCGCGTCCGCCGCCGCGGGGTCGTCGAAGTAGCGCCCGTCGGTGATCTCCTGGCCCAGAAGCCCCTCGTAGCCGAACTCGTTGAGCACGTCCAGGTATTTCTCCAGGGGATACAGCCCGTCGCCCCACACCAGATGGGCGTAGGGCCGCCCGTCGATGAAGTGGGTGTGCACGATGTCCCTGCCCAGGGTCTCGAACCACTGGCGGGGCGTCTCCCCCGCCACGCCCATGGCCACCGTGTCCAGGCCGGCCTTCACCCAGGGGCTGTCCACATCCTTCAGCAGCCGCACCAGTTCCGGCAGGGTGATGACCACCCGGCTCTCCTCCGGGCGCACCGTCTCCACCGCGATGGTCACGCCGTGGTCGGCGGCGGTTTTGGCCAGCTCCCGCAGGCTGCGCACCGCCCGGTCATAGGCCCGGTCGTACTCTTCGTCAAAGGGCGCGCCGATGCAGTTGGTCAACAGCTTTTTGGCCCCCATCTTTTCCGCCGCTTCGATGCCGCGCTTGAAATATTCCATGCTGCGGTCATGGAAGCCGCCTTCCGGGGCGTTCATGGTGTAATAATAGGTGGCGCATTCGGGGGTGAAGCACCCGATGGTCATGCCCCGGGCCTCCACCTTTTTCCGAAGTTCCACCGGGTCCTGAAAGCCCGTCTCGTCCATGAGGTAGTGGGGCGCCATGCCCAGCATCTCGATGGTCTTGTAGCCGGCTTTGGCCTGGGCGTCCAGCATGTAGTCCAGCGAGTAATACACATAATGGATGCCGATGGCCGCCAGCTGTTCCCGCCTGATGTGTGCCATAAGGCCCTCCTTTTTTTAAAGCGCGTCGTAGACGATGCGGCCGTCCGAGATGGTGAGCGCCACCTTCACGTCCTTCACCTGCTCGACCGGCAGGGTGAACACATCGGCGTCCAGCACGGCGATGTCCGCCAGTTTGCCCGCCTCCAGGGTGCCCAGACGGTCCTCGTTGAAGCAGTTGTACTGGCCGTTGCGGGTCCAGGCGGTGAGCATCTCGACCACGGTGAGCATGTTCTGCTCGTTGTAGGTGCCGCCGTCGGCAAAGTGCCCGCCCACGCCGCAGTAGATGGCCTCGGGGATGTTGGGGATGAGCAGGGGCAGGTCGGTGCCGCAGGTGACGGTGAGGCCGGAATCCCACATTTTGCGGCGGTTCCAGTAGTTCTTGCCCCGGTCGCCGCCCAGCTGCGCGTCGATCATGTCCAGCACGTCCTGCTTGTTGTCCAGCGACTGGATCTGGGCATAGACCTCCACGATGCCGCCCAGCGCGCCGAACTTTTCCAGGTCGGCGGGGTTGGAATACTCCAGGTCGGTGATGGCGTGGCGGTGCTTGAGCCTGCCGTTTTCATCCTTCTGGCAGGAGTCGAACAGGGCCACCGTGTGGCGGATGGCGCCGTCGCCCTGGCAGTGCAGCGAGTAGCGGAAGCCGTTTTCGTCCGCCAGGTGGGTCTCCTTCTCGATGAGGTCCCACTCCACCGGCACGGTGTTGGTCATGCCGGGGTGGGACTTGTAGGGCTCGATGAGCTCCGCCATGGAGGACGGGATGGAGCGGTCGGTCATGCGGTTGTAGCCGGAGAAGGAGACGAAGGGCCCGGTGAAGCGCCGGCACATCTCCTTGCCGTGCTCGATGTTGATGCCCTCGCCCACCGGCTGGCTCATCATGGAAACGCGCACGGTCAGCGCGTCCTCCTTTTCCAGCTCCTCCATCTTGTCGGCAAAGCCGTAGTAGGTGTCGAAGGTCATCTCCTTGATGGTGGTGACGCCCCGCTCGTTGAGCATCTGCATGTATTCCTTGTACTTTTCCTTCATGCCGGGCAGCTGCAGATACTCGCGGATCATCTTCCAGATCATCTCGGCATAGCATTTTTCCGGTCCGAAGCCGTAGCGCAGGCGGGCCGCGCTGTTCATCCAGCAGGTGCCCCGGTCCGCCGTGAACACCACCACCGGCTTGTCCGGCCAGGTCTTGTCCAGCAGGGCCTCGTCGGTGACTTCAAACCCGTCCGGCTGCCAGCTGTGGCCGAACAGCGCCGTGCCCTCGGGGGCCGTCTTTTCGTATTCTTTCAGCGCGGCCACGCCCTGCACGTCGGTTTTCACATCGGAGAAATCCGCGCCCAGGCTCAGCAGCGCCCAGCCGGTGAAGAAGGTGTGCACGTCCACAAATCCGGGCGTCACCACCCGGTCGCCCAGTTTCAGCACCTGGGTGGCCTTTTCCACCCACTCGCCGGCCTCGGCCCGGGGCCCCACCGCCGCGATGCGGTTGCCCTCCACCGCCACAAAGCCGTCGAAGGGCGCTTCGCCGGTGGCCGGGAACACGTTCTTCGAAAGCAGAACAAGACATTTCTGACGTTCTTTCATGCCCAAAACCTCACCTTTCCTCCGTGGTATTTTTTCCAAACTCATAATATCATAATATAACGTTATAATACAAGTTAAAAACTGTACAAGTTTGCGGGCGGTTTTTTGTCCGTTCTGTTCAATTGCCGGAAAGGCCGCCGTGGCGGCTGTACATATATATAAAGGGAGGCTTGATTTGACATGCCCCGGCCGCGATGCTATGCTGTATTCACAGCAAAAAGAGGACGGCCGGCGGGCGCTGGCCGCCCCGGAGGGACTTTCGAGGGAAAGGGAGGCATTCGCATGGAACAGGAAATGCTTTGCGAGATCACCCGCCAGGCGCGCGCCGCGGCGGAGGAACTTCTGGACGCCGCTGATTTGAAGCCCGGCGACATTTTTGTGGTGGGCTGTTCCAGCAGTGAGATCGTGGGCGGCCACATCGGCAAGGACAGCAGCATGGAGGCGGCCCGGGCCGTTCTGGAGGGCGTGCTGCCCGCCGTGCAGGCGCGGGGGCTCTGGCTCGCCGCCCAGTGCTGCGAGCATCTGAACCG
>JABLTR010035283.1_pt1 | contig 26860 bp, 26 predicted proteins | sample 7160071 | NCBI WGS metagenome assembly JABLTR01 (sample SAMN14651230, study PRJNA627086) | human gut metagenome | isolation source: feces | host: Homo sapiens | reverse complement strand
TTAGCAGCTCGCGCTGACAGCTCGGTTATTATATCGCAGTTCCGGCTCCCTGTCAATACCTTTTCTGAACTTTTTTTGACAGTTTTTGAATCTTTTTCATCTCTTTCCGGGTTTTCTCAACCCTTGTCCTTCATTTTTTCTTGCTCTCGCATGAAAAAACACGCCTTGCGGCGTGTTCGCTGAGGTTCAGTTGGTCTTCACTTCTTGTCATAGTTTTCAAGAAAGCTGTGTTCTTCCCCCTTAGTCTTCCAGCCCGGCATGGTATCCAGGCAGACGGAATGAATGCTGTTGAAGATGCTCTTTTCAATATCGGGATTATCCTTCTTGAGCCGTTTGAGCAGCTGTTTGACCTCCTGCCGCTTTGAGCCGCCGCCCCCGTTGTCGCACATCGTGCAATTCTCGGTGAATCGGCAGGCGCACTGAATAAATTCCAGCTCGTGCGCGTTCTTCCAGCGAATGATGTCGTCTTCATGGATGCAGTACATCGGGCGGATCAGTTCCATCCCCTCAAAATTGCTGCTGTGCAGCTTGGGCAGCATCGCCTGAAGCTGCGCGCCGTAAAACATCGCCATAACCGTGGTCTCAATCACATCATTAAAATGATGCCCCAGCGCAATCTTGTTGCAGCCCAGCTCTTTGGCCTTGCTGTACAGGTAACCCCGGCGCATGCGCGCACAGAGGTAGCAGGGATTGTGTTCGCTGCTATTGGCCACGTCGAATACATCCGTCTCGAAAATCGTGATCGGCACATTCAGCAGCGCGGCGTTCTGTTCGATCTTGCGGCGGTTGATTTCGTTGTAGCCGGGATCCATCACCAAAAAGACCGTCTCAAAATGCACCTTGCTGTGGCGCTGCAATTCCTGCATCAGCTTGGCCATCAGCATGGAATCCTTGCCGCCGGAGATGCACACGGCGATCTTGTCGCCTTCCTGAATCAGCTCGTAGCGCTTCACGGCCAAAATAAAAGGCTTCCACAGTTCCTTGCGATAGGTGGTCAAAATGCTGCGCTCCACCCGCTGATCAAATTCAAATTCGCGTTTCACTTTGTCATTTCCTCGTAACATGTTTTGAAGATATCCAGAAATTCCGAAATTTCCTCGTCCGTCGTCAAATGGCTCAGGCTGATTCGGATGGAATTCATCGCCCGCTGGCGGTTCCGGCTGACGGCAAACACCGCGCGCGACGGCGTTCCCTCTACTGAACAGGCGGATTTCACCGACACGCAGACCCCGCGCGCATCCAGCGCTGCCGCCATTGCCGCGCCGCGCACTCCCTCGACGCTCAAATTCAGAATATGCGGAATCGCGTGTTCCGGGCTGTTGATCGCCACTTTGGGATAGACTGCCAGCGCCGCGCGAAGCCGCGCATTCAGCTTTTGAACGCGCTCATAGCGCGCAGCCTGTTCGCTGAACGCGATCTCCAGCGCCGTTTCCGTCGCCGCGGCCAAACCGACGGGCGGCGTGCCGCTTCGATAGAGCGACGCGCTCACGCCGCCATGGATCAGCGGCTCCATGCCCACATCCTCCCGGCGCAGCAGCAGACCAACGCCGTTTAAACCGTAGAATTTGTGCGCGGCAAGGCTCATCGTGTCCGCATATTGAAAGGATATCGGAATCTTGCCGACCGCCTGCGTCGCGTCCACGTGCAGCCTGCAATGCGGATAGGCCTCCAGCATCCGGGCGATTTCCCGCACCGGCTGCACCACGCCCAGCTCGCTGTCTACCGCGCTGATCGTCACCAGCACCGTATCCCTGCGCAGCAGTTCGGCCAGTTCATCCAGATTAACGCGCCCCTGTCGGTCAATCGATACCACGTCGATCTGCGCGCCCTGCTCCTGCATCGCCGTCAGGCAGCCGCTCACCGACGCATGTTCCAGCGGCGTGGTGATAACGTGCCGCCCAACGTGGCGGCTTGCGCGCAGAATGCCCTTGATGGCCGTATTGTTCGACTCGCTCGCGCCGGAGGTCTGGATGATCTCCGTCTCCTTCGCGCCAAGCATCTGCGCCATGTGCCGAAGGCTTGCGTGCAGGATTTCCGCTGCCTGTCGTCCGGCCGCATGCCTGCTGTTCGCGTTGCCGATGCAAAGCCGCTCCGTTTCGCAAAAGCGCGCCAGCACCCGCTCGTCCACCGGCGTGTTCGCCGTATAATCCAGATCAATCATAACGCAAACCGTCCGTTTTCAAAGACAACCACGTCGCGCCCGTCCTTCGTCATGCCGATGATGGACAGGTCTTCCGTGCCGACCATGAAATCCACGTGCGTGTTGCTCACGGCGTTGATGCCGCGCCGCACCAGTTCTTCCTCAGAAAGGTTGTCCCCGTTCGGCACGCACGCCGGATAGGCCTGCCCAAAGGCAAAGTGGCACGCGGCGTTCTCGTCAAACAACGTATTATAGAAGAGAAGTCCGCTCTGTGCAATCGGCGAATCGACCGGAACAAGCGCGATTTCGCCCAGATAATGCGCGCCTTCGTCCGTCTCGATGGCCTGCCGCAGCACATCTTCGTTCGTGTCCGCATGAATGCCGACAATGCGTCCGTGCTCCAGCGTCAGCCGAATTCCCTCGATGACGTTGCCGTTCAGCGCCAGCGGCTTGGAAGCCGCCAGCACGCCGTCCACCGCGTCGCGCTTCGGTGCGGAAAAGACCTCTTCTGTCGGCATGTTCGCCACAAAACGCACGCCGCTCCTGGCTGTGTCCGCCCCCGCCAGCCAAACGTGCTCCTCCGGCAGACCGACGACCACATCCGTCCCCAGCGCGTTTTTGTATCGCACCTGTTTCAACTGCAAGGCGTTCAGCTTGCCCGCCATCTCATCCAGATATGCGCAATGTGCGCGCCACGCTTCTACCGCGTCGCCGCCCTCCGTCACGCGGACGGTTTTAAAAATCGCGTTCCAGAGCTTCTCCATCGCGGCGGCGTCCCCGTCGTTCGGAAAGACCTTCTTCGCCCAGCTCAAAACAGGCACGCTCACCACGCACCACGGGAAGCCGTTAGCCATCATCGTGCGATAAAACTCCTTCTGGTCGCGTCCGGACGCCTCTTCCCACCGGCGCAGCCTGTCCGTGGCAACCCCGCGCAGATTCTCCGGGTCGCTCGCCGAAACCGAGATAAAGCCCGCGCCCTCCCGGCCTAACTGCGTGTTTTTCTCGACATCCCACGGATAAACCGCATCAAATACGCTGTCGTCGGCATGCAGCCAGTGTTCCCGGCTGCAAACGTCGTCGCGCCAGTCCATCACAACGTCTTTCGCGCCAAGCTCAAAGCAGGCCGCGCAGAGCGCCCGCCCAAAGTCCGCACAGTCCACCGGGCAGCGCACCACCACAGTCTGCCCTTTCTGCACGTTGATGCCCACGCCCGCCACCAGACGCGCATATTGCTTTAATAAATTTTTGTTCATAATCATTCTCCCGGTTTTGCGCAAAACGCAGACGCGCAATACTCGTCCCTGCAACGCATTTCTCCCATACAAATCTGCACAGGTTCTTCATCTTCGCGATTCATGTCCGTGTTTCAAGGAGAGACGTCCAAGAACCTCAGATTCCTGGCAGGGTTTAGGACAGCGTCCCAACGTCTCTTCCCATTGTTTCTCCGTCGATTGTACACAGTTTTGCGCAAAAGATCAAGCGCCCGCGCAATTTTGTGTTTTCCATGTTCTCCGATTGTGCTATAATGGCGGAAGTTTCAGGATTTTTCCCGGAGGTTTCATGATTTATGGATCGTTTTGATATTGCCGTCATCGGCGCGGGCCATGCGGGCTGTGAAGCGGCGCTGGCCTGTGCAAGAATGGGGCTGGATACGCTGCTGCTCACGCTCAATCTGGATTCCATCGCCCTCATGCCCTGCAACCCCGCCATCGGCGGCACGGGTAAGGGACATCTGGTGCGCGAAATTGACGCGCTCGGCGGCGAAATGGGCCGCGCCATCGACGATACGTTCATCCAGTCGCGCATGCTCAACACCGGCAAAGGCCCCGCCGTGCATTCCCTCCGCGCTCAGGCGGATAAACGCGCCTATCAGCAGCGAATGAAGCGCGCACTCTTTGCCGAACCGCGCCTGACCGTGCGTCAGGGCGAATGCGGTCGGTTCCTGACCGAAAACGGCGCAATCTCTGGCCTTGAAACCACCACGGGTGCAGCCATCGCCTGCCGGGCGGTCGTCGTCTGTTCCGGCGTATACATGGACAGCCGCATCATCATCGGCGAATGCAGCTGGATGGGCGGCCCGCAGGGATTGCTTTCTTCCTCCCATCTGGCGGGCGCATTACGCGAACTGGGCATTTCTCTGCGCCGCTTTAAAACCGGCACACCGCCCCGCGTGGAGGAATCCTCCATCGACTTTAGCGAAATGGAACCGCAGCCCGGCGACGAAACCATCACGCCGTTCTCCTTTCTGACCGACGGCGCGCTCGAAAATCGCGCGCAGTGCTACCTCACCTATACCAATGAGGAAACCCACCGCATCATCCGCGAAAACATCCATCGCGCTCCGATGTACGCCGGCACAATCCACGGTACGGGCGCAAGGTACTGCCCTTCCATCGAAGATAAGATTATGCGCTTCGCGGATAAAGACCGCCACCAGCTCTTTCTGGAGCCGGAGGGGCTGAATACCGTCGAGTGGTATGTGCAGGGGCTTTCCACCTCCATGCCGGAGGATGTGCAGCTCGCCATGCTGCATACCATTCCCGGTCTGCGTCACGCGCGCGTGCTTCGTCTCGCCTACGCCATCGAATACGAGTGTATCGATCCCCTCCAGCTTCGCGCTGATCTTTCCCTGCGCGCCGTGCCGGGCATGTACTTTGCCGGGCAGATCAACGGCACCAGCGGCTACGAGGAAGCCGCCGCACAGGGCATTCTCGCTGGCATCAATGCCGCGCGCTTTGTGCAGGGCAAACCCGCCGTCATTTTGGGCCGCGATCAGGCGTATATCGGCGTGCTCGTGGACGATTTGACGACCAAGGGCACCAACGAACCTTACCGCATGATGACCAGCCGCTGCGAATACCGCCTGCTGCTGCGTCAGGATAACGCCGATTTTCGTCTGACCGAAATCGGCCATGCCGTCGGCTTGGCCAGCGGCGAACGCCTTGCGCGCATGCAGCAAAAACGCACGATCACCGAAGAAACCCTCTCGCGCCTGCAAAAGACATGGCTGCCCAAGTCTGACGCGCTGGATCGCTGGTTGCTCGCCCACGGACAGCAGGCCTCGACCGGAAGCGTCTGCGCGGCCGACCTGCTGCGCCGTCCCGGACTCTGCTATGAGGATTTGGCCGATATCGACCCGCGCTATGTCCAGCTTCCTTTTGCCGTCAGCGAACAGGTGAACATCTCTCTGCGCTATGCCGGCTACATCGAAAAGGAGCACCGGCAGGTCGAAGCCTTCCGTCAGGCAGAAAATCAGCTCCTCCCGCAGGGGTTCGATTATATGACGCTCGACGGTTTGCGCATCGAAGCGCGGCAAAAACTTACCGCCCATCAGCCGCGTTCCCTCGGCGAAGCCAGCCGCATTTCCGGCGTGTCGCCGGGCGACGTCACCGTGCTGATGGTGTGGCTGGCTAAGCGGGCGCACAACGAATAATTGATCCTATAACGGCTTCACGATGTGGTGCCGTTTTTCTGGCTCAAATATCCCTATTGACAAACTAGGTAAGTGCGTATATCATACATTCGTATATCCATTTTTATAGAGGAGCATCATCGATGGATCAATTTTCCAGAACGGAACTCGTGCTCGGCGCCGCCGCCGTGGCGCATCTGAAAACCTGCCGTGTAGCGATTTTCGGCGTCGGCGGCGTGGGCGGCTATGCAGCGGAAGCTCTTGTGCGCAGCGGCGTCGGCGCAATCGACCTCTACGACGATGACCGCGTCTGCCTCACCAACCTCAACCGCCAGCTCATCGCCACACGCAAAACCGTCGGCCAATATAAAGTGGACGCGATGGAGCAGCGCCTGCACGACATCCACCCCAACGTCGAAATTCACACTTATAAAATGTTTTATATGCCGGATACCGCCGATCAGGTGGATTTGACGCAGTATGATTACGTCGTCGATGCGGTCGATACCGTGACCGCCAAGCTTGAGCTGGTTTGCCGCGCCAAGCGCGCGGGCGTGCGTATCATCAGCGCGATGGGCGCAGGCAACAAACTCGATCCATCCCGCCTCCGCGTGGCCCATATCGAAAAGACGAGCGTCTGCCCCCTCGCGCGCGTCATGCGCACCGAGCTTCGCAAGCGTAAAATCCGCAAGCTCAAGGTCGTCTTTTCCGATGAACAGCCCGTCAAGCCCGACGACGACCCCGCACTGAGCTGCCGCAACCACTGCATCTGTCCGCCCGGCACCGTGCGTAAATGCACCGCCCGGCGTGATATTCCCGGCAGTACGGCGTTCGTTCCGCCCGCAATGGGCATCATGATCGCGTCTGAAATCGTTCGCGATCTGATCGCCGCCTCTTCCCGTCAGGCCTGACCGCTGCTTTTTTCCAATCAACCTTATCTTCCGGAGATTATTCATGAAAAAAATCTTTCCGCTTCTCCTTGCGCCGCTCCTGCTGCTCAGCGGATGCGCACAGAAGGAAACGTCTTCCGCCCAAAACAACACAGTCGGCGACATGACGATTGCGCTCGATACGCTTGGCGAAACGCCAGCCTTTGCAGATGGAACCATCGACGGTCAGCCGATGCAGGTCATCGCCGTCCGCGATTCGGATGGCACGGTTCGCCTTTCGTATAATACGTGCCAGGTTTGTCAGGGCTCGCCGTGGGCCTATTTCGAGCTGCAAAACGGCCAGCTTGTCTGCCAGAACTGCGGCAACGCTTTTTCCCTTTCCGCTATCGGCAAAGGCGGTTACGGCTGCATGCCGCTGATGGTGCCCGCCTATACGCTGACGGATACGAGCGTCGTCATTCCGCACGACACGCTTGCACAAGCCAAAGATGCGTTTGAGAATTGGAAGGTGTTCCCGTGAGCCGATCGATGACTTGGCGCGTAGAGGGCATGTTCTGCCCGCATTGCGAACAGACGATCCTCGGCGCGCTTTCCGGTCTGCCGGGGCTTTCCAATGTGCGGGTCAGCTATCGCGCTTCCACCCTTTCCGCTGATTGGGATCGCGCGCTTCTTTCCGAAAAACAGCTCGCGGACATACTGGCCAATCACGGCTATACGCTCAAAGCCCCGCGTTCGCCCCTTCGGGATGCGCTCGGCTTTGCGGGCGGCGTTGCCGCGCTGATTCTGCTGTTTTTCGCTGTGGATCGCTCCCCGCTCGGCACATGGATCGCCGCTTTCCCGACCGCCAAGGCGGGCATGAGTCTCGGCGCGCTGTTTCTCGTCGGCTTGATGACCTCGCTCCACTGCGTCGCCATGTGCGGCGGCATCAACGTCGCCAGCGCAGGAAACACCCGCCGCAGCGCCATTCTCTATAATCTGGGGCGCGTCGTTTCCTACACGCTCGTCGGTGCAATCGTCGGCACGCTGGGCAGCGCGTTCAGCCTGTCCACCGCCGTGCAAGCCGGCATTCAGCTTTTTGCCGCCGCCTTTATGCTGGCCATGGCGCTCAATCTGCTGGGCTGCTTCCGTTTTCTGCCATCGCTCCGCCTGCCGGGCAGGCTGTCCGGCCTGTTTCGCAGCCGTTCAGCCTTCGTCATCGGTCTGGCTAACGGGCTGATGCCATGCGGCCCGCTTCAGGCCATGCAGCTTTTCGCCCTTTCCACCGGAAGCTGGTATATGGGCGCACTCTCCATGTTCTGCTTCAGCCTCGGCACGGTGCCGTTGATGCTGGGCGTCGGTCTGATCAGCGGCACATTAAACCGCCGTTTTGCCGGGCCAATGCGCATAGCCTGCGCTGCGCTGGTCGCCGTCATGGGCATGAGCATGCTGCAAAACGCGCTGTCCCTGGCCGGATTTGCCGCTCCTGCCGCCGTACAGCCCGAAAGCACGGAGGATGGCGTCGCCTATTTTTCGGACGGCGTTCAGCTTGTGCATACCACGCTCGATTATCGCAGTTATGCCCCAATCACCGTAAAGGCCGGCATTCCCGTCCGCTGGACGATCACCGCCGACAGCCGCGTTTTAAACGGCTGCAACGAAGCGCTCGTCATCCCCAAATACAGCATTCAAAAGGGCCTCGCGCCGGGCGACAACATCATCGAATTCACCCCGGCCGAAATCGGCACATTTCCGTATTCCTGCTGGATGGGCATGATCCGCTCTTCCATTACCGTTGAGCCGTAAAAATAAACCCTTGACAAATCCTGCCGCTGTGGTATAATGTTTTTTGCTTGAAGATATGTCTTCAATCGGGGTGTAGCGCAGCTTGGTAGCGTGCTTGAATGGGGTTCAAGAGGCCGCGAGTTCGAATCTCGCCACTCCGACCACCAGAGTATCCTGTAATGGATGCTCTGTTTTTTTATTGTAAAAACAGTGAACGTCGATGGTTAACCGTTTCCGCGCGCAAGACAGCTTGATTTTACACCCGGTCAGCAGATCGACGTATTGCTTTATCATGCCCCAGTCCCGTTCCCCAACATCCAAAATTCATTCGCTTCCCCTCTCTCAGGTCTGCTCTTCTGCATTTTCGGACAAAATTTCAATTTTTTTTGCCGAAAGGACTTGCATTGTCCGGCTTTTTCTGCTATAATACATGTCGTTGCCGATGCTGATGTAGCTCAGTCGGTAGAGCGCATCCTTGGTAAGGATGAGGTCGCCGGTTCGAATCCGGCCATCAGCTCCACGAAATGTCACCTTCCGTTATAGACACGGAGGGTGATTTTTTCATGTATTCTTAGGTTTTTCGTCACCGCCTCCAGCAATGATTCATGAAACCTATCTCTCCCAAAATGGGTCTCGTGCTCGATTTCTGCGGTTTTGTCGGCTTTCATGTCAACTCACTTCAGTTTTTACTTTTATTTTTTCCTGCTGTCACCTAGCTTTTTTCGCTTCTCGCCGTGTCAGCTTGCTTGTCAGGTTACAGGCCATAAGCCGCCGCAATCGGGCTTGCCGTATTGCTATGCTCTGCACGGCCTTTGATATAGTGCTTCATCGTTGTAGCGGCGTTTGCATGGCCTGCGGCCTGCTGTGTCTACTTCAAATCCTTTGTCTGGTCGTACATATCGGTCAGAACCGTTGTTCTAAAGCGAATCGGTGTGATCTTCCCATCAAATTCCGTATCTTGTTGGATTTGCTCACACATCTTTCTGACTTGCATATAGGATAGGGGCTTCTCGCCTCCTAAAATAAATTCGTCCGGTGCTGTCTCCGGCAGGTACTTCTTAATTTGTTCCGCCAAATTCAAATCACGCACGCTGACACTCGTTTTCGTCTCTTTCATATCCGGCTTGTTTCTATCTGGGTGTGTTACCGCCCTTCTGACGTGGATTTTACCGCCTTCTACGTCCGCGCCTTTTAACCCTAATACTTCCTCCAGCCGTAACGGATGAAGCGCTTGTAGCGCCAAATATGCTCTATCCTGTGGGTTCTGGATTTGGTCGATATGATGGACGAGATACTGCATCTGCTCCACGCTGTACGGCTCTGTTGCTTGACTGCTCGTTCCCGTGATACGGATGCTTTTTGACGCAAGAGGATTGCGCCTTAGCAATTCATCTTCAACCGCCTGTTCGAAAATCATGTTCAAGACAATTTTCACCTTTTGCTTTGTCTCTTTCGTGGTATCTCCCATGTGATTAAAGACGCTCTGCACGTCAAAGGGTTTTATATCCTCCACGCTCATTTCTCCCAGTATGGGGCAGATATGCAGGCGTAATTGGCGTTCATATGTGATTGCCGTTACTTTTTCAATGTTCGGCTTTGAAAAAGTCTCAAACCACTTATAGGCATAGTCTTCGAATCTGTGCTTTCCGCCAACTGCCACATACTGAATCGTTGTCTGCTCCTGCATGAGCCGAACGAGCTTTTCCGCGTATTCCTGCTCGTTTGCGCCTGTTACCCAGCGCTTAACGCCGTTTATTGTGATCTCTCGTTTAATTCGTTTCGGCATATCGTTTTGTGCTCCTTCTGATATGCCCGTGGTATCTGTTGTGAGGTTATCAAGGTACTTAACCCCTCCAGCGGCAGCCTATGCTTTTTTTACCGCCTCTGAAATGATTTGTTGAAGGGTTTCCGTCTCCAGTGTAATCGTTTCGTTTGCCATAGTCAAGCTCATTCTGGTTTTTCCTTTCTCCCGGCGAATGAGCCGGGTTGTCGATAATCGTTAATACCGCCTATCTGATGTTGCAGCTTTCGCTGTTTTCAAAATGGCAGTTCCACTTCTCCATTCATTTGTCGGCTGTCATATTCTGTTTCCCGTTGTCTTTGCGGTTGATATTGGTGCTGTTGCTGGGGTTGCGGCTGGTATTGTTCTTCGTATTCGTATTCGTTTTGATTTGGCATTGAATCTGATGATGATATTGTGTTTGGTTGGCTGTTGCCGGCATTTGCTTCATCGCCAGATTTCTTCATGCGAGCTTTCTTTCCGGCTTCGCTTTTCTTTCGACATACATCTTCATATCTCTCTGCATCCTTCTGAATCTTTTCTTTATAGTTATTGAAAAAGATTTCCACCTGCTTGCTTGGGTATGTCTCCGGCAGTACGCCGCTTTGAGCGTAATCAAAGACGGCATTGAAAAAAGAGAAAAACTCCTCTGCACTAAACAACTGGCGGACGATATCCCAGTCGTTGTAGTAGACCATAAAGCCGGGGCGTTCCTTATGCTGCTTCATACGTCATCATTCCTTTCAAGTCCTGTTTCGTTCACATCTTCTGTGTTTTCCGGGGATTGTTCATCGTCTGGAGGCGACATTACAAACTGTGCAGATTTCACACCGCCCACTACAAGACCAGTAAATCCATTTTTATTCATGTGATTTTGAAGCCAACTTCTCAGCATTTCATCCGTTTTTTGTGTCGGCCATACCGAACAACCCGTTTCTTTACAACAGTTTATAATGATATCCTCAATCGGAACGCATATAAATCGAACAATGTCTTTTCCGTCTCGAATCTGTTTTGTCGGATATTCGTTTCCGTGCTCCGTAATAAACTTTTCTAACTTATTCATGAGAATTTTAATTCCTGCACATGGTTGCCCCTTGGTTTCTGAACGAAAAAATAGAAAATTAATATGATTCACATTATTTGCAATGCAATGTTGATACCATCCGTAATCATGCTCATGGCCGGAATGGTAAATCTCAATCGGGATGTTTCGAGTTGGGTCTTTTATGGCAAGACATCTGAAATCGCTTTTAAGTTCAACCAACGAGCCATCCGCCATGCGATACTCACCTTCTGTATACTTTCCGGTTTCGTCAACCATCCCTAAAGCGTTCGCCCCCTCCAGCGCCCACGCCCAGTCGTTACAGAAACAAGATTCGCCCTTTGCGCCTTTTTTTAATGTATTTTCATTCATATAATGTTTTCCTTTCTAAATTTTTACATAAATATAGTGTATTTTCCACGGTAACTTCAAGCAGACGATACTTTTATTTAACCTGATTTGTCCTCCTAACTTCGTTCTTATCCTCTGTGAAGTTGTGCCCCTCATATATAATGGGGAACAATAACGAATGTTCCTTTTACCTGAAAAAATATTTTTATTGTTATTCAATTAAATTCAAATATCAATCGCTGATATCGTCTCCGTATTCGGATTTCCTATCAATTAGATAGGATTTAGACGGCTTTTCATTCTTCTTTTGAATCGTAAAGGCAAAATCAATCGCAGGAAAAATAATACGATGTTTATATATGGCTGGGATATAGGTTTGTAAGATGCTTAAAAGCTGAAAGATGTAAACTCGAACAAAAGAAAAAGAGCAAGGCGTTCAACCCTGCTCTTTGCTTGATGCTGTGATTCCCAGTTCTTTGCACCGGCGATAGAATGTATTCGGTTTGAGATTCAGCGCGGCCATCGTCTGTCTTGCGGTTTGTCTGCCTGCCTGCCATTTGTCGCATTCTCGTTTGAAATCCTCCGTATTGACTTTGATGGGCTGACGGCCTTTATAGGTCAAAGCCTGTTCCCCTCGTGCTTTCCGTTCTGCATCCAGCTTCTTCTTTGCTTCGATTCCTTCCCTTTGCTGGAGGCGGATGTTCTCACGCTCGTACTGCGCCAACCCAGCGAACACCGTCATCATAAACCGCCCATTGGGTGTTGTGGTGTCGATATTCTCATGAAGGGATACAAAGCCGACTCCCTTCTTTTCGAGCCGGTCAACCAGATTCAAAAGGTCGGCTGTGCTTCGGCTAAACCGGGAATAGCTGACCACCACAACCACATCGCCCTCCCGCACATAGTCCATCATGGCTTTAAGCTGTGGTCTGTCTGCGTTCTTGCCGCTTATTTTTTCGATGTAGTATCTGTCGATATTCTGCCCGGCCATCAAATCTTCCTGCCGCATAGTGTCCTGTTCTTCCGTACTGACTCGGATATAAGCGATTCTGGCCATTTCGTTTTCCTCCATCCCTAACTTTATAGTTCAAGTATACGCTTATTCCTCGAATGTGTCAATAGGGCTTGATTTGCACTTGAAATATTTCTTTAATTAAAAAGCAACCCGTATGACACATTATTTGAGATGAATCGTATATGTCACACGGGTATACTCTATTGAATCATCTTTGTTTGTCAGTTCATCTGCTTCATCTGGCGACGACGCTGAATCGCGCGGAACTCGCTGACCACTTCCATCACTTCTTCGGTATACGGATATTGCCACACCGTCATATTGTCCTCGTTCTTATAAAAACCGATATGGTGGATATCGTGGATGAAAAGGAATTGTTCGAGTTTGCGGCTGGATGTTTCAAAGTTCTTCGTGGTTTCGTACTTCATATTCATTTTCCTTTCTTTCTTCAATATCTGTCCTGTTCTGCGCGCTTCACATCTTCCTCCGTCGCTCGGAGGAATAAAATAACGCCCTGACGAATTGCATCTGACATGCTGATACCCAATACCCGGCAGGTATAGGTCAGCCGCTCATCCATATAAGGCTCAAATCGAATCACTCTTGAATGAGACTTCTTTTCCCGGTCTTGAATCGGCCTGCCTTTGCTTCTTCGATTTATATTATTCATGATAATATTCCTTTTTTACTTACTTAATTAGTTATTAAAACACAATAATAAAGCCCGTGATATCCTCGTGCAGACACCACGAACATTCTATATATTCTTTACTTTTTGCGCCTTTGGTAAGGATGAGGTCGCCGGTTCGAATCCGGCCATCAGCTCCACGAAATGTCACCTTCCGTTATAGACACGGAGGGTGATTTTTTTATAGCTCAGTTGGGTTTGTGAGAAGGGGAGAGAGGCGGACAAGGATCGTATCCTTTGTCCGTATCTCTGCTAACGACGGTATCCACAAAGCGATTATTTCAGAAGAATTGTGGAATCAGGTGCATAAAAAAGACAGGTAACCGGTGCCAAGAACAAGCTGGCAAATCAGATGGATAACTTATCTGTATCGGACGAGTATTATGACAAGAAGTATGAGAATATGCAGGTGCGTCTGGATAAACTTTATGATGAGATAGAGAAAATTGAAACTTTCATTGAAGCAGTCGAGATAAGACTGTATAATATTAAGCAGGAAAAGATATCCGGTGATAATGTATATCAGTTCTTATTATTCTTCGATAATCTGTACGACAGATTTACAGATATGGAGAAGAAGATATTTATGAAGAGCTTCCTCGAGGAAGGAAATATCTATGAAGCAGAACAAGAGGATGGCAGGATTTTAAGAAGTCTCAAGTTCCGTTTTCCTGTATTTTTCAATGAACAGGAATTATATGAACTTGATTGGGACAATGAAAGTACCGTTGAATCTGTGCTCCTTATGAGACGGGCAAAGCGGTAATTGAACAGAGTTTGGAGAGAAAAAACGTATGAATCAAATTGTTTCGTTGTTTATGTTTAGTTGTGGTGATTATGAGAAAGTAAAACAGGATGTATGGGAAGAAAACTGGAAAGCCATGCGGCTGTATTCTGTTGTGGCGCTTGTTGCCTTTGGAGTCATAACGCTGGTGAGTGTGTTTTCTCTGAGTATCGGAAAATTTAAATGGGTGTATCTGGTCTATACGTTCCTTTCTTTGGTCTATTTTTGCATTTCTCGTTGTCAACTTAGAAGCTTCTTGGGGAAAAAACTGGTTGTATACAGCTTTTTTGCCGCGCTGCTGCTGTTCGGCATTATTACGGGAGCGCTGATTACATCGGAGGAGCTCACTGTCAACTACATTGTGTTCATGATGACAGCGCCGCTGCTGTTTACCGCCAGAGCGGCGGTCATGAACGGGCTGATTCTGAGCAGTATGCTGCTCTATATCGGACTTGCTTTCTTTGCGCAGCACAACCCAATTCTATCCAAAAACCTAGCGGATGTTATTCTGTACGGGGTGCTGAGTATGTTTCTGACTGCCACGATGATGCGAAGCAAGCTCCAGAGAATCCTGTACCATAAGGAAATGGAAACGTTGGAAGTCAGCAAGCGCGAAGCGCAGGAACGAATCCTGAATTACGAGAGATTCCTCACGGACATGGTTCGGTATGCCGCTTCAGAAGAAAATCCGGACAAAGTACTGAATCAACTGGTGGAGTATATCGGACAGCGTGTGGCCGCCGATCGAGCGTACATCTTTGAACAGAATGACCGCGGAACGTTTGACAACACCTACGAGTGGTGCAAAGCGGGCGTACCCAAAGAAAAAGATAACTTGCAGGATGTGCCGTATGAAGGCATCATTGAAACATGGTTTGCACAATATCAAGAATCCAACAATGTCATCATCCATGACATTGAAGAATGCAAAAAAACAAGCGAAGCCATCTATGAACGGCTGAAACCTCAGGGTGTCAATACCCTTGTGACAGGGCCAATCAAAATCAACGGCAAGATGGTCGGATTCTACGGTGTGGACAATCCTCCCGAAGAGAAACTGCATGAGATCTCGAATGAGATAGATATGATCGAGTTTATGATCTCTTTTATGATAAGACTGCGCAATAATGCAGATGTACTGGAGCACAGTGCATTATATGACCAGCTCACAGATTGTAAAAACAGAAAAGCACTGGATTGGGCGTACACAGAAAAGCTGGAGAAGTACTTTCCCCTGGCGGTTGTCATGTGCGACCTAAATGGCCTAAAGGAAATAAATGACCAAAAGGGACATGACACCGGTGATAAATTCATTGTGCAGACCGCACAGACGCTGAAATCTGTGTTCGGAAAGCGTCATGTGTATCGGCTTGGCGGAGATGAGTTCATTGCGGTTCTGCCAAACATCACACATTCGGCGTTTCAGAAACTACTGGAAACGGCAAAAAGCCAACTGGGTGCTACCGCGTCCCTCGGTACGACGATAAGCGGCACAAAGGACACGGATTTTGAGTCGCTTCTGAAAGCCGCAGATGCGGAAATGTATGAAACCAAGAAGCAATACTACATCGTGACAGGAAAAGAGCGGAGAAAGCACAGCTTGTGAGAGGGAAATCATCCACGTTTGCCTTCATGGTGTCGATGATCCGCGCCTCCTTTTTGAGCTTTGCGCGTTCATCATAGAGCCGCTGCTGCTCATCGAGAAGCCTATGCTGTTCCGCTTGTAGCGTCTTCAAGCTCGGCAGTTTTTTATCTCCCTGAATTGCAAGTAATGTACTCCGTACCGCCTCGAAGATCACAAATTCTGCCTCATGCTTTGCCTTGAACCCCGGCTTGTCTTTCGCCTTCTGGAAGGCATCATATCAGCTTCCGTCGTAAAACCGCATGCGCTATGTAGATCTGAAACGGCGTTTCGTCAGGACAATCAAAAAGGCAAAAGCAAAACGCCTGTCGTTTGACAGGCGTTAAAATATTTTATGCTTTCTTTTCCGCCAGCGCGGCCATCAGCGCATCCACCGAGCGATTGACAACCAGCTCTTCCGGAAAATGCACCGTCTCCAACAGTTCCAGCGCATATCGGTGGCGCAGAATATCGCATTCCACATGTGCGTCGCTGCTGACAACGACCTTCACGCCGTAATGCGCGCAGCGGTCCAGCACAACCGCCGCGTTTTCGCGGCCGTTTTTGCGATAGCTGCCCGGTCGAACGGAAGCTTCGTTCAACTCGATCATCACGCCGCGCTCCCTGGCGTGGCGGACCAGCTCGTCAAAATCGACCGCATACGTGCCGTCGTCCGGATGGCCGATGATATGCACCTTCGGGTTTTCCATCGCCTTGAGATAAGCACGGGTGTTTTCCGCGCGGCTGCCAGGCGTGATACATACGTCATGCAGGCTGGCAATGCCGTAATCCAGCGCCCCGGCAAAAACCTCGTCCAGATCGACGCCGCCGTCATAATCCATGATGTTCAGCTCGCAGCCAAACAGAATCTTCACGCCGTACAGTTCGCGCGGAATGCAGCGGCTGGAACGGAAATAATGCTTGCTGGCCGAACCTTCCATCGCCGGGCCGTGGTCGGAAATGCCCAGCAGCGCAAGCCCCTTTCGGCTGGCGGACTGCGCCATCTCATAAATGGTGTTGTAGGCGTGGCCGCTGGCTGTCGTATGGGTGTGAATATCCAAAACATCAAGCATGGCGCTCCGTCTCCTCCGTCAGTTCGCGATACCACGCAATCGCCTGATCCGGCGTGTCGCTCTCCACCATGTCGCAGCCGATTTCCAGCGCGGTTTTCATCCGCTCTTTGCTGTTGATCACGCTGCCATCCACCAGATAGCCCGCCGCGTGCAGCTGATCGATCAGCGGGCGGCTAAGGTTATCGATGAAGCACAGGTAGATGATCGCGCCCATGTGCCGCATCAGCGCGACGGGATCATCCGGCACATGCGGCACAATCAGCGCGATCTTGCAGCGGCTGTCCAACCGGCAGACTTCGCGCAGAATCCAGTGATTCACGCCGAAGACGACGCACTGATCGAAGAACTCCGCCTTTTGCAGCGCCTCGACAATGCGCTGCGCCAGCGTCGGCATATCCTCGTGCATCAGCAGCTCGCAGCTCTTGACCTCCAGCAGCACCGCCATGCCGTGCGCTTTACACCAGGCCAGCGCCTCTTCCAACGTGTCGATCTCAAACGCCGCTTTCAACTCGGCGACCGTGTAATCGCGGATATGCCCATGCAGCGGCGTGCGCTCTTCCAGCGCCATATCGTGGAAGATCACGGCCTGCCGGTCGCGCGTGAGCTGCACGTCGATCTCGATGTAATCCACGCCCATGCCCAGCACCTCGGCGAAATTGGCCGTGGTATTTTCGCGCGTGGCGGATGCGTGGCCGCGATGGCCGCCGATCCACAGGCGGTGGTTTTCCCCGCCATGAATGGCTTCAAAGGTATTCATGCTCATTTCTCCAGGGCAATGTTGACGCCGCTCTCCGTGTCAAAGATGTTGTAAACGCCGGTCATCGTCAGGTAGACAAACGGCTTTTCGCTGCGCGAGATAGCCTTGTACTGCTCGAAGGTATCGTGGTTCTCCGGTACGGTTACGCGCACGAAGCTGTCCCCGACCATGCCGGAAATGAGAATCTCCTTGCCGAGGTTCTCCGCAATCTGCAAACGCATCTCCATCGACTGCGGCACCTTTTCAGTATGCACCGCCATCAAGTGGCTGCGCACGCCGACTTTGACCGCATGACCTGCGAATTTCTTGCCGCCCTGCGCCATATGCTGCTCAAGCGGCAGGCTGAAGCCCGCGCCTTCCACACGCGTGCCGTCCGCAGAGAGCGCCGCGTCAATGAAATTCATCGGCGGGTTGCCCATGAACTTGGCAACGAACAGGTTTGCCGGATAGTGATACAGATGTTCCGGCGTATCATACTGCTGAATACGGCCGTTATCCAGAATCGCGATCTTGTCGGCGATGGCCATTGCCTCTTCCTGATCGTGCGTAACGATGATGGAGGTGATGCCCGTCTCCTGCTGCACGCGGCGGATTTCGTCGCGGATTTCGATCTTGAGGCGCGCGTCGAGGTTGCTCATCGGTTCGTCGAGCAACAGCACGTCCGGCTCCTTGACCAGCGCGCGCGCCATGGAAACGCGCTGCTGCTGGCCGCCGGAAAGCTGGGTCGGCTTGCGGTCGAGCAGATACTCGATTTGCAGCATCTCGGCAATCTTGCGCGCCTTTTCATAACGCTCGGCCTTCTTCATGCCCTTCTGCTTGAGCGGGAAGGCGATGTTGTCGATGACCTTCAGATGCGGATACAGCGCGTAGGACTGGAACACCATGCCGATGTTGCGGTCTTTCGGCTGGAGCTGCGTCACATCCTTATCGCCGAAAAAGATTTTGCCGGAGGTCGGTTCCAGCAGGCCGGCAATGCAGTTGAGCGTCGTCGTCTTGCCGCAGCCGGAAGGGCCGAGCAGCGCGACGAAGGTGGAATCCTCAAAGACGAGATCGATGTCGTCCAGCGCGACGGTCTTCGCGTCGTATTCCTTGCGGAGATTTTCAATGCGAATCATATGCCCTTACCTCCAGAGAAACCGCCTTTCATCAGCGATTTTTGAGAAATGATGAAGAAAACAAAAACCGGAAGCATGTAAACCAGTGCCATGGCAGAGAACACGCCGTAATCGGCAATCATCTGGTCATTCATGCTCAGGCTGCGCAGGTACGTCGCCATGATCGGCACCTTGCCTGTCAGAATCAGGGTATTAAAGAGCAGGTAGTTCGACCACGCGCTCATGAAGGCGAACACGCTGATTGACGCAATGCCCGGCTTGACCATGTGGATGATGACCTGGAAAAACGCGGTCAGGCGGTTGCAGCCGTCCACCAGCGCGGAGTTTTCGATGTCCTTGGGGATATCGTTGAAGAAATTGCGGATGATGAAGGTCGAGCCGGGCAGACGCAGCGCGATGGCGACCAGCACGACACCCAGCAGCGTGTTGAGCAGCTTGGTATACATCAATACATACAAAATACTGATGAGCAGCAGCACGCCGGGGAACAGACGCAGAATCAGGAGCAGCTTCTGCAAAAAGTTTCTGCCCGTAAAGCGCATGCGCGAGAGCGCGTAACCCGCCATCAGGCTGACGACCACTTCGCACGCTGTTACGCAAAGGGTGAAAACCACCGTATTGCGAAAAGCCGGGCCCATCGTCGGAACGGTGTACTGACCCAAGACGATAGTTGTATACAGGAAGCGGAAGTTGGAAAGCGAGAGCTTGCCGTCCGCCACAAACGCCTGCGCAAAGAAGGTCACATAGATGGCCAAAATCGGCAGACAGAGCAGAATCATCACGCCGATGGCAATATGCTCCTTGCGCATCTCATAGCCGGGGCGGGTTTCATCACGCTTAGGACTGAACATCCAGATTCCTCCTTTCCATACGGGCGTTGACAATGCTGATGGCAATCATCAGCACGAGTACGACCAGAATCAAAATGAGCGAAATCGCCGCGCCGTAGCCATACTTGCCGTCGATAAATGCCTTATGATACGCGGAGAGCGCCCATACCTCGCTCGCTTTGCCGGGACCGCCATCCGTAATGAGCAGGATGTTGACATAGTCGGTCAGCAGACCGAGCGTATCCCACAACGCGATAAACATGATATGGAAGCGCAGATTCGGCAGAATAATCGCCTTGACGATTTCCCATTCCTTTGCGCCGTCCACGCGTGCAGCCTTAAACTGATTCTCCGGAATGGCCTTAATCGCGCTGGAAAAAATGATCGTGCCATAGGCAATGCTGGTCAGCAGTTTGGCAAAGATGACCACTTGCATCGGGTATTGCGCAATCCAGTTGATTGGCGAAGTCATGCCGGAAACGCCCATCACAATCTTATTGAAGAAGCCATCCGCCGTGGAGCTGAGCAGCCAGACCCACAGCACGGAATAGACAACCGACGGCGTAATCATCGGAATCATCAAAATGCCTTTGAAGATGCTCGCCGAACGCTCGGACTTGATGAAGTACGTCGTCATAATGGCGAAGAACAGGTCGATCACCAGTGTCGCGGAAATACACACGCCGACATAAATCAGCGTGTTCCGCACGATGATCGGCGTATTCGGATCCATAAAGACACGGCGGAAGTTTTTCATGCCGACAAACTTCCAGACGAAGGTTTTATCCAGCCCCGTGAACGCCATCACCACAGTCAGCACTGCCGGAAGAATATAGAGCAGCGTTACCAGAATCAAAAACGGGGTGAGAAACGCATACGCCTGAAGGTTATTCTTTTTTTTCATCGAATCACATCCTTCTTGCTTTGCAGGCAGATACAGACAAAGCCGCCGCGGGAACGGGTTCCTGCAGCGGCATTGCTGAAAATGATAATCGAATTGGCTGCGGATGAATTACTCGAAGATGATGTCATCCAGATTCAACTCGAGCTGAACCTTCATGTCGGCCGTCGCTTCTTCCGGCGTGATCTGACCCAGTTCAAGCTGCACAATGTTGTTGTGGAGCAGGCTGGTGTAGGTGCTGAGACCATCAACGGACGGCTCAGTGATTGCGTAATCCGCCATATAGGTGGTATCCGCCACGATCGGATTGGTGGTGATGGCTTCCAGCTCGTTCGCAGCCTTCACGGAAGACAGCGTGAAAATCGTGTTGGCATGGTCAGCCAGCAGATCATAGGAGTTGTTGGCCAGCTCAGCAAACAGATCCTTGCAGATTTCCGGATACTTGGTAGAAGAGCAGATGCCCATGCCCTGCGGCCCAGCGATGACAAACGGCTTGTCATTGTACTGGGAAACCGGGAACATCATGAAGGCAACGTCGTCCGCAAAGGTCTGCGGATCCTTCTCAACCGCGTTAGCGACATAGGTGGAAGAATAAATCGGTCCATAGTAAGCGAAGCTCGTGCCGTCGCCCGCCATCTTGTTGATTGCAGGCCAGCCCTGCTGGCTCAAATCGTGCGGAGTGATTTCCAGCGTGTTAGCGGCGTCATAGATGAACTGGAAGAAACGCTTCACGCCTTCCTCGTTGAAGACCAGCGTGCCGTTTTCGTCGTAGTAGCGACCGCCGAGCGTCCGCATGACGTCCAGGAAGTCGTTGCCAGAGCCCGGACGATGGCACAGACCCCAAGTGCAGGCGCCGGCATTCTTCACATCCGTGCAGAGCTGCACGAAGTCTTCCCAAGTGAACTCGCCGGCAGCAACCTTCGCCGGAAGAGCCTCGGCTTCTTCCATGGTCCAGCCGTAGTTCACCAGCACCTGCTTATTGTAGTAGATAACGCGAACCGGCAGGTCAAACGGCATGGCATACGGCACGCCATCCACGGTGAACGAAGTGAACGCGCCGTCTACAAAAGCGTCCTGATTCAGGTCGCTCAGGTCGAGCAGCATGCCGACAGCCGCCATGGTCGGCACATCGCTGACGGAGAAGATATCCGGGCAATCGCCGTTCTTGTAAGCGAAGATCAGGTTCTGACCATACTCGCCCCAGTCGATGCGCTGATAGTCCGTCTCGAACTCAATCTTGATGTCCTTGCCCTCGGCAGCATAACGCTCGTTGAGACGATCTGCGGCAGCGATGACAGAATTCGGGATCGTGACAAAGTCGTAGTTGTGCGCGATCTTGAGCGTGATCGTCTCAGCAGAAGCGGCTGCGCAGACAGCCAGCATGAGCGTCAGCGCGAGCAGGAACGAAAAACATTTCTTCATTTCAAGTAGTCCTCTCCATGTCGTATTCTTGTTCTGAAGATAAACACCGAACGAAAATCATTATATGCCTTTAATTGTGTGTTGTCAAGCTGTCAACCAAAAACAACACGTTGTTTTTTTGTAAAGAATTGTTAAAGAAAAGCGCTTGGGAAAAGCTTTCTTTTTTTCAAAAGCGCGCTCCTTTTCCGCTTTATTTTTTCAAATACTCTCCGTTTACGATATCGCCCGGCGTATTAAGCGGTTCGCCCCGATCAAACGCCACGATATTGTGATAGACGTAATTCACCATGTTGATGTCGTTATCCTTGGTGTTGCCGCCAGCATGCGCGCTGGCCACCACGTTATCCAGCGTCAGCAGGGGATGATCCTTGGGCAGCGGCTCATGCTCGTAAGTATCCAGCCCCGCCGTCGCGATTTTTCCCGTGGTCAGCGCATCAACCAGCGCTGCCTCGTCCACAATCGGGCCGCGCGCGGTGTTGATGAGCATCGCCGTCGGCTTCATCTTCGCAAACTGCGCCGCGCCGATCATGCCGCGCGTTTCCTCGTTGAGCGGACAGTGAATCGTGAAGATATCGCTCTCCTTGAGCAGCGTGTCGAAATCGACGAAGCGATAGCCAAACTGTTCTTCCTGCTCAGGCTGGCGCACGATGTCGTAGTAGATGACGTTCGCGCCGAAAGCCGATGCCAGCGCCGCAACCTTTTTGCCGATGTGGCCCAGACCCAGCACGCCGACCGTCTTCCCTTTTATCATAAACGAACGGCCAAAATACTCGGTTCGCGGCCAATGCCCCGCGCGCAGCTGGCGGTTGATTTGCAGCAGGTTGCGATAGCCCGCCAGCATCAGCATGATGGCCAGCTCCGCCACAATGCCGGAATTGACGCCCGGACAGGTCGCAATTGGGATGCCGCGTTCGCCCCATGCCTTGAGATCCACATGGTCAAACCCCGCGCCCCAGCGCTGCCAGAATTTGACGTTCGGGGTGTGGTTGATGATATCCAGATCGATATCCAGCCGGGAAATCAGGTATTCGCAGTCCGCCAGATTGCCGTAAGCCTCCGGAGAGAGCGCATCCACCAGTTCAAATCCTTCCGGCACGTTCTCATGCAACGCGTCGTATGCGCCCGGAAAATAAATGCCGACAAGGCCGATTTTTTTCGTCTTCATGAATGATTACTCCAATACGCCAACTTCGCGATAGTACCGCGCCGCGCCTTCGTGAATCGGCACGCCCGCCAGATCGGTGCAGGCCGCTTCAAGGCTGGCCTTTTTCAGTGCCGCATGCGTCTCGGTGAGGTAATCCCAGTTCTCCCAGAAGGTCTTGGTCATCTGGTAGACGGTTTCTTCATCCACATCGGCGTTGATGAACAGGGTGAGCTTCACCGCGGAGGTCGGCACATCTTCGTCCTGACCCGCGTAGGTGCCTGCCGGGATGGTGTAGCTCGCGTACCACGGATAGTTGACCTTGAGCGCCTCGACGGTCTCCGCCGGAATCGGCAAAATCTTCGCGTCGGTGGTGGTCATGATCTGGGTGACGGCCGCGTTCGGCGTGCCGGCCATGACCCAAACGCCATCAAGCTGCTTATTGCTGATCGCGTCAGCAGATTCGCTCGTGCCCATGTATTCGGCCTTGAGGTCGTCGAGCGTCTTGCCCAGCAGGGAGAGATGCACAGTCGCCTCATCGACGGTCGTAGAGCCCGCCGCGCCGACGGAGATGTGTTTGCCGACCAGATCCTCCAGCGACTCGATGCCGCTGTCCTTGGTCACGACGACCTGATTCGGGTTATAGTAGAGGCCCGCGAAAATGCGCAGGTTCTCGTTCGGATAGCCCTCAAAGCTGTCCGTGCCCTGCTGCGCCTGATAGACGAGGTTCGCGTTGGCGATGCCGATCTGCGCCTCGCCGTCCAGCGCCTGATTCAGGTTATCGATACCGCCGCCGGAAGGCGTGGCGGTCGCGCGCATGCCCTCGATGTTGTCGTTCCACAGCTGGCAGACGGTCGCACTAATCGGGTAGAACGTGGAAGACGTGCCTGCGGTGACAAAATTGATGTCTGCGGCAAGCGCGCTCGACGCGCCCATAACGGTTGCCGTGCAGAGCGCGGCGGCAAGCATTTTTTTCATAGTCGGATTCTCCTTCATTCCTTTTGTTTATTCTGATGCTGATTTCTCCGTTCAGCATAGGAATCGATTTGAACGGTTTCAGCCCGTTCCAACGCGAGAAGCGATCGGGGCTTTGCCCCAAACCCTGGCAGGGAACTGAGTTTCCTGCACCTTCCGTTTCGCTTTGCGGCGGTTTAAACAGGCAATTCGTCAGGCGGCGACAGGTTTCATTTTCGAGAGCACGGCGCGGTCAAGAACGACTTCCGCCGCGATAAGCACAAGCGCCGCGATATCGGTTGCAAACGTCGGATTGACAAAGAGCAGGCCGCCCGCAATCAGCATCACGCGGGTGACGAGCCGAAGCGCCGTCGCGCCGGTGCTGTATTTCTGCATCGGCAGGCCGGAAAGGCCTTCCGCAATCGCGAGCACGCCAATCGTCGCCGTCGCGAACGTGCGGATCGTTTCAGACACAGCTACGCCCTCCGTGCTGCCATAGAGCAGCACCGGATTATTGAGGAAGAAGAACGGCAGGATGAAACCCGCAATGCCCAGCTTCATCGCGATCAGCGAGGTTTTGGTCATGTTGCTGTCCGCGATGCCCGCGGCGACATAGCTGCTCATCGCGACGGGCGGGGTGATGTTGGACAGGCAGGCATAAATCAGACAGAACATGTTCGCCGCCATCTCCGTCGCGCCCACACCGCGCAGCACGGGCACGGCCACGACGTACACGATGACATACGCCGCCACGCCCGGCACGCCCATGCCGAGGATGATGGACATGATCATCACCATCAGGCCGCCGAGGAACAGATGGCCGTCGCCGACCACGCGCAGAATCAGGTTGCCGAAGTTCAGGCCAAGGCTGGTCATGTTGACCGAGCCGATGATTACGCCGATGATGATGCAGCTGATGCCCACGCCGATGGCGCTGCGGCTGCCCTCCACGGTCGCCCGCACGATGGTTTCCAGATCCATGCGCGTTTCCTTCCGGATCCACGACACGGGAATGGTCACGAAAATCGCGATAATCGCGGCAAACAGCGGCGTATAACCGGCAAACATCAGCGCCAGCAGCACAACCAGCGGAATAAGCAGATGGCCGCGCTCCCGGAGCACCTTGCCCGCCTGGGGAATATTTTCTTTGGATAGGCCGGACAGGCCGAGACGCTTGGCTTCCAGATGCACCGAGTAAAGCAGAGAGAGATAATACAGAAACGCCGGAATGGCCGCCGCCAGCATCACCTTGGTGTAGCTGACGCACATGAACTCCGCCATGACGAAACCGACCGCGCCCATGATCGGCGGGGTGAACTGGCCGCCCGTTGACGCGACGGCCTCAACCGCCGCGGCAAAATCCTTTTTATAGCCCGTCTTTTTCATCAGCGGAATGGTGATCGTGCCGGTCGTGGCCACGTTGGCAATGGCCGAACCGTTGATCATGCCCATCAGCGCGGAGGCGATAACCGCCACCTTGGCCGGGCCGCCGGGGGTCTGGCCCACCAGCGTCAGCGCAATGTCGTTGATGAACTGGGAAAATCCGCTGTATTTGAGGAACGCGCCGAAGAGCACAAACACAAAAATATACGTGGCCGAAACGCCTGCGCCCGTGCCGAGCACGCCGTTGGTATCCCATACCAGCGCCTTAATCACGCGCTTGAGCGTAAAGGCGCTCGTGCCGAACGTGCCGGGAATGTACCTGCCCCACACGGCAAAATACGACAGGAAAATCAGCGCGATGATGGCGAGGTTGCCGCTTGCGCGCCGCGCCGCTTCAAACGCGACGACCAGGCAGACCACGCCGACCCACACATCCGTGCTGTTCAGCCGCCCCGTTCTGGCAATCGCGTCGTATCGCATGAACAGATAGCCGTAGCTGAGAATCGCCGCGGCAATCAGCGCGATATCCCAGACCGGCATCAATCTGCGGCGGCGGCGCTCCTTTTTAAACGTCGGGTACAGGGTAAACGCCAGCGGCAGCAGGAACATGATATGCGCCGTGCGCAGCTTGACCGCGCCGAGCGTGCCGAACATGTTCGCCCAAACCTGAAACACGGCCCAAATCAGCAGCACGGCCGTGAGCGCCTTTTCCATCGGGCCGACATACACGCGCAGACGGCTGTCGGCATCCTTTTCTTCCACCAGTTTTTGTGCTTTATCGTCAAGCTCTGTCTGCGAGACGATCTTCTCCGGTTCTTCCATACGTTCTCCTCCGGTGCGCGGCTGACCGCGCTGAATTCGGGTATCAGTGTATCATATTTTGCAACATTTTGTCAACGTGCATGCGGTTTTTCTTCCAAACCTTTCAAAAAACCGCTCTTCCCCGGCCGGGGAAAAGCGGCTTGATAAAGGTTTGAAAGTTTTGGATCGCGGCTTAACGGGTTTCGACCAGCGCCGTCTCGCCCAGCAGCATCACACTCACGCCGAGCTTATCCATCATCACGTCGTTTAAATAGGCTTCGCCCGCGTAGGCATACACGCGCTGGCTGTCGTCGGAAAGCAGAATCACGCCGTCCACAATCGCCAGCGCATTTTCGCACAGGCCGTCGCTTCCATCCGTCATCACGGCCATCTGCGCGCCCGTTTCCTGCTGCACCAGCTGCCATCCGCCGTTTCCGTCGTATGCGCAGTCATAATCAAGGCGCTCCATCACCCCGACGAGCGGATACAGCGTCTCGCCCGTCTCGGTCTGGCCGACGGCCAAACGGATATTCTGCCCGTTGATGCTGAAATCCATCTCGCGCATCGCGAACGGCGCATGCTCCATATCGGGCGTGGCTGTGGGCGCAGGCGTGGGCACGGGCGTCGCCGTCGGAACCGACGTAGGCGTCGGGCTGAGCGTGGGGCTGGGCGTCGGCGTAGGCAGGGCGATTACATCGTCGCCAAAAAGCGCCGCGAGGGTCTGCTCTCCGACCTTGCCGTCGATCTTTTCCAGCTTATGCGCCCGCTGAAACGCGCGCACGGCCTTCTGCGTTTGCAGACCGAATTTGCCGTCCACGTCCCCGTCCAGATAGCCCAAATCGTAAAGCCGCTGCTGCATCAGCCGCACGTCGTCGCCCTCCAGCCCGCGCATCAGAATGCGCTCGCCGAGGTGCGCCGCGTCCATTTCCTCCGCCGTCACGACCGGCGGCGTCCATGCGGCTTCGGCCCCTGTCCACAGAGACGCGCTTTTTCCAT
>JABLTR010078251.1_pt1 | contig 26925 bp, 24 predicted proteins | sample 7160071 | NCBI WGS metagenome assembly JABLTR01 (sample SAMN14651230, study PRJNA627086) | human gut metagenome | isolation source: feces | host: Homo sapiens | reverse complement strand
GGAGGGTTAGAGCCGGCGCCAGGACGCGGCTCCGGCGGTCCTGAGCCAAGGCCAGCGCCTGGCCCGCCTGCCGCTCCAAATCCTGCGCCTGCTGGAGCAGAGCGGGCCGCCTCCGGCTCCTGATCTGTTCCAGCAGAACCGCGCCGGCCCCCGCCGGCCCATCCGCTCCAATGACAGGCCGCTCCCCGCCGGAGGCAAGCGCCCCGTCCAGCTCCCCCGTGGAATCCGAAAGCGCCGCATCCTGGTCCAGGGCGGCGTCCAGCTCCGGCACAGTCTCTATTTCTTCCAAGTCCAGAGCGGGTTCCGGCGCCGGTTCCCGCTCCAGCCAGGGGCGATCCCCGCCGTCTCCGGAACTTACTCCTTTCGCAGCCATCCCCTCCGGCAGTTCCAGCGCTCCTTCCGGCGCCTCCGCCTCCAGAGCCTTGGGCAGAATGAGGGAGGCCGTCTGCGCCTCCCAGACGTCAGCGGCCTCCTCCTCGTCCTCCTGGGTCAGAAGGTCCAGCAGTTCCTCCAGATAGTCCCTCATGGCTGTCCTCCCTTCCTCAGCCGCTCAAAGCGCTCCCGGTCAAAGGAGGGGTTGAGCGCCCCCTCCCAGCTTTCGGCCGGGCGGCCGCACACCGGGCACCGCGCCTCCTCCGCCTGGAGGCGGCAGCTGGGGCACAGCCGGGAGAGCTCCTCCTCCTGATCCAGGGCCATGTGGGTCAGGCACCAAACATAGTCCCGATCCCGCATGCCCCTGGACCGCTCCTCGGTGGGCAGGGCGCCGAAGGTTTTCAGCACCTTCCACCGCAGCCGCTCCGCCCCATCCTGGGCTAGTTTTTTTTTACATCCTCCGCCTGCTCCGCCTCCATAGTGAGGCCGGGGTTCTCCTCCCGGTTAAAGCGGCTCCAGGTGGCGGCCAGGGCGGCGATCTCCTCCACCCGCAGCCCGGAGAGCATCTCCCGGCCGCTGGAAAAGACCGGCTCCCCCTCCTGGGTCTCCAGGGCCCGGGCAAGCAGACAGGCGTTGGAGCACAGGGCCCGCTCCCGCTCAGACTGGGCCAGCTCCTCCGCCTCCCGCCGGGCCTGAAGCACCTCCAGTGCGGACAGCAGCCGCAGTCTCATGCCGTTGTCCAGGTCCATCCGGTCCCGGCCCGCTAAAATCGACGCGCCCACCGGCTTACACCTCCGTCTCCAGCCGCTTTCCGGCCACAATGGTCACCTTTTCCAGCACCATGTCCCCCAGGGTGCCCGTCTCCTGAATGCCGCTCCACTGGCAGTCGGAGTAGATGACCTTCCGGTCTGGCTTACAGATGACCAGAGAGAAGTCGCTGAGGCTGTAGAAGTCGATGCCGTCCCGGATGGCCTCGTCGGTGGCGTACAGCCGGGTGAGCTCCAATACATGGGTGGTCTGGCCGGGGACGGTGGCCACCGGCTCCTCTTCTCCAAAGGCCTCCACCGCCCGGCTGGTTTTGGCCGCCTTGGCGGTGTAGCTCTGGACCACCGCCACCTTGGTGCCGTCTACCTCCAGATAGATGTCGCTGCTGGTGGGAAATCCTGCGATGCTCAAGGGTTGCTCCCTCCTTTATTTGAATGGGGCCGCCCGCCTCCTCCAGCGGGCGGCCCAGGTTTAAATGGTAATGCTGGCCGTCAGCCAGATCTGGTTGAGGCCGTGGGCCACGGTGAAGGAGAACTCCACCAGACACACCGTGGGGTTCTCCGTGTCCGCCGACACAGTCACGTGTTCATAGCCGGTGATGATCTCCCGGCTCAGCTTGCTCTCCAGCTCCAGAATCACCTGGGAGCGGATGGCCCCCCGGCTCTGCTCGGTATTCTTGGCCCGGCGGAACTTGGCCCGCAGGCTCTCCCGGATGGAGGGGATCACGTCGTCCACGATCAAAATGGTGGACAGCTCCCGCCAGGTGGTGTCCGGCGACTCCCCGGTGGTGGTGCGGGTGGTGATGCCCCGGACCACGGAGACCACTCCCGCCACACTCTCCAGAGGGGTGACTCCGCCCCGCACCAGCAGGTCGATGTCGTTGTCGTTATACTGCTGGGAGAGGCCGTGCAGGCCCGTCAGTTCCGCCCCGCTCAAGGGCAGAGCCGGGTCGCTCTGGGCGGCAATGGCTCCGGCCACCGCCGCTGCGGCGGTGAGACCGGACAGTGCGGTCCCGTCCTCATCAGTTCCGCCGGGGGCCACCAGAACCACCCGCTCGCTGTTCAGAGCGGCGGCTCTGGAAATGAGGTTGGTCACCGTCTCGCTGGCCGCCCCGCCCACCACGGCGATCCGCTCCCGCCGGGCGGCGGATGCGGCGGCCACGCTGTCCCTCAGATCCTGCTGGTCGGTCTGGGTGGTGCTGTCGCACACCACCACGCTCACGTTCTCCTGCCCCTCCAGAACCGCAAATCCGGCCTCATAGTCGGTGCTGGCGGCGATGGGGACCGCCGCCACCGCAGCCGCCCCGTTGAGGAGGATCACCCGGATCAGCTCGGCCATGTCCTGGCCGCCGGCGCTGCCGAAGGTGGTCACCGCCTCCTCATAGCTGGTGATGGTGTAGACCGTCTTGGCGGTGGCCTTGGTGTTTACCGCCACCAGTCCCACGGTCTTTCTCCCGCCGCTTCCGCGGATCAGGGATGACGCGCCGTAGGAGGAGTACACCCCCGGGCGCTCGTGTGTGGTAATGCTCATGGAATCCTCTCCCCTCTGATCTCAAAGTCCAGGAACGTGCCGTCCGCCTCCGTAATGGCGTACAGATAGGCGGTGCACACCGCCTGGGCCGGCTTGCGCAGCAGGCGGCTGTCCCCGTCATAGGCCGTCTCTCCGCTGGAAAACTCCTGGATGGCAAGCCCCTCCGGCCCCGCCCCGGCGCAGGCCTGGGCCAGAATATCCAGCGCGGTCTGAAGGGCCGCCTCCCCAGCCTGGGGCAGGGCGTACAGGTCCAGGCCGAAGGTCAGCTGAACCTTCCGGCCATAGATCTCCTCCCACTGTTCCGTCTCCTGGTTGTATCGCTCCCCTAAGTAGGACTGAAAGCCGGCTGGCCCCGCCTGACAGGCTCTCAGGGTGACCGCCGCCACCGCGCCCTCCCGCCGCAGGCGCTCCTCCGCCGGCCAGGCGGTGACCGCGGCCACGCCTTGGGCGTTCAAATAGTCCGCCATCCGCTCCCGGATCTTGTCCAGTCCATCGCTCATAGTGCCGCCTCCGCCTCCAGATCCCTGGGCCGGAGCACCGCCCAGGTGTACAAAACGGTCTGCCCCACATGGACCGGGTGGGTGGACCACACCTCATAGGCGCCGCCGTTCCACTCCACCCAGTCCTCCTGCCACAGGGAACAGTCCGGGGCCCCCAGATATAAAAACCGGTCCTCCCGGCGGAATCCCAGGGGGCTGGGGACCTGCTGCTCCTGCCCGGTCTCCCGGATGGGCTGCAAAAACGCCCTCCCGGCGGTCTCCTGCTCCCCCTGGTGCAGCACCACCCTCTGGCCGTACCGCTCCAGCAGGGCGGACCACTCCCGATCCATCATCCCCTCACCCCCTGGACAAAGAAGCCGCCGTCCACCACATAGGGGGCCATCAGCCGCTCCGCCTGCTCCAGGAGGGCGGCCGTCTCCCGGCCGCCCTCCCGGCGGATGGTCACATCCCCGGCGGTAAAGGCGGTGACGCCCTCCCTGCCGTCCCCGGTGCGCAGTCCCGCCAGCACCATCCAGGCCGCGGCGGTGACAAAGGCGCTCTCACAGTCCTCCGCCGCCACCCCCGGCCTCAGCCGCCGGGCGAGGGAGTCCTGCACCGCCTGGCACAGGGGGGTGAGCAGCTCCTCCTGGCTGGTGTCCGCCCCCATGGCGGCCAGCAGCTTCAGAACCTTCTCTGTCATCGTCAGTCCTCTTCCGCCGCCTTGACCTTCAGCACCCGGGAGGCGTCGGGGAACAGCTTGGCAAAGCCGCACAGGGTGGTGATGGCCGCCCGCTCCAGCTGCCGGTCGATGAGCTTGTCGTACTCCACCATCACGTCGCTGCCCTGGACCAGCTCCAGGGCGTACCGGTGGTCCAGGCCGATGACCGTATCGGCGGGCACCGCCGAGGTGCGCAGCAGGGTGGCCCCCAGGGGGGTGGTCAGCTTGCCGGTGCCCTGGAAGTTCAGCCCGGTAAGGGGGTCCTTGAATTCGGTGAGCTTGAGCATCTTCAGCATCACGTCGGGGCTCACCAGCAGAGTGTTCATCTCATAGGGATCAAATTTGCCCCAGAAGGTCACCAAATCGTCATAGGTGAGGGTGGAGGCGGCGGTGGTCTCGTCCGCTTCCGCCTCGTTGTCGTTGCCGTCCCCGTTCATCAGCACATCCACACCGTCGGAGAGCAGCATCCGGGCGATGTGTGCGCCGATCTGCCGCAGGGTGACGGAGAACAGGTCCAGCTTCTGGTACCGCACCGCCTCATAGGAGGCCACCAGCATACGCCCCCGCTTGTGGAGCTTCACCAGGTTGGCCTGGACCTTGATGGTGGTGGCGGGGATGGCCGCCCCCTCGTCCACCGCCTTCAGCTCCTTCTCGTCGCCCCCGGCCTCGGCGGTGATGGAGCGGTAGTCCATCCCCTCGAAGCGGGTGGTGGCGGCGGTGATGGCGGGGAGCAGGTTGGCCTCCTCCATGCCCTGGCGCACCGAGCGGGCGATGTACTCGGGGAAGAGCACCGCCGAGTCGGCGGTGCGGAAGAACTTCTCCACCGGGTCGGAGCCCGCCCCCTTCACCTTGATGTCAAAGCGCTTGAGCTGCCGCTGGAAGGGGTCCAGCCCCTCCAGGCGAGTGCCCTTGTACTGCTCCGAGGGGTCCAGCCGCTCCAGCACCTGGGTAAAGGAGCGGCCCGCCTCCTGGTACATCCCCTTCTCCAGGCGGATGGTGTCAAACTGATTCGCCATAGCAAAAACCTCCTTTTTCTTACAGACAGACCACGGCGGTCTTGGCCGCAGAGTCCACACTGACCACCAGGGCGGTCACGCCGCCGGTGGTGGCCGCCTGCACGCCGCCGGTGCCGTCGGCCTCCAGACTGACCCGGCCCAAGCTTACGTCACCGGTGATAGGCAGGGTCAAAAACCCCTTTACCTGTACCCCGGCAAAGCCGCTCCGGACCGACTGGGCCTGTCCGGCAAAGGCGTCTTTGGCGCTGCACGCCCCCACCTCGCCGTTGGCGGTGATCTTCACCATCTGACCGGGCTTCACGTCGTCCTTGGCGGCAAAGGTGGCGATGACCGCACCGATGTCCTCAAATGAAACCTTACTCATTGTATGCTTCCTCCTTTGTCTTCACAGAAATGCGGAACTCAACAATTGCTAATCGCTTGGAGGCCGATCAAATCAAGAACGCTCTGTCCTCCTCCTGGTGCCTCGCCGGCTCCTTCCCATATCCCAGCTGCACCGTCAGGGGATAGCGCTCTTGGGCCCGGGCCTCATAGGCCCGCTTCAGCTCCTGGAGCTCCCCCTCCTCCAGCTTTTCGGCGATGGCTTTCAGCACCGCCAAGTCCAGCTTGGGGTCGGCCAGCCCACCCAGCCGCACCACATCGGCGCGGAGGGAGGAGATCCACTTCCGGCCCAGAGCCGCCTCGTGCTCCAGCGTCTCCAGCTCCCGGGCGCATCCGGCATTTCCCTGGACCAACTCCTTCAGGCAGGCCGCCTCCCGGCGGCCGGAAAATCCCTTGACCACCCCGGCATGGGGCTGGGCGGGCACCGCCACAAAGGAGAACTCGTACGCGTCGCTGGCCTCCTCCAGGCTGATGTAGCACAGCTTTCCGTCGTACACCTCCCCGGGCTTGTGGCCGCAGTTCTCCCCCCGGGGTGCGCCGCAGATGGAGCACACCGCCTTCTCCACCGAGCAGGCCACGCTGACCTCTTTCTTGATGCCCCCCTCAATCTCCGCGATGAGGCTCTGGTTGTCCGGGGTGCGCACCATATAGGCGTACCCCTTCAGCCAGCAGTAGGGGTCCCCCGCCTGGGTAAGGCGCCCGGGCTCCGCCATCACCTCGGTGCGGTAGAGCCGGGCCGCCTGGCCCTGGGCGCTCCAGTTGTGGTCAAAGATACCGCTCTTGCCCACAAACAGGGGGGCCAGCTGTTCCAGGGTCCTGGGGGCAAACCGCTCCCCGTCCCGGTCCACCTCGTTGTCGCACAGGCGCACCGAGAAGGCGTACACCTCCGCCTCCGTCAGGGGCGTGCGGCTGAGGCGGTTGATGTCCTCCAGATGCCCCGGCTGAAGGACCGCCTGGGGCTCCTGGGATGTTTTGATGATCTTCACGTTGTCTCCCTCCTGATCTGTTCCGTCTGGGCCTGATAGAGCCCGGCCTTGGCCTCCTCCACCAGATCCTGCAAGTTGATGTCCTCCCAGTCCACCTCCACCGGCCCGGCAATGCCATGGAGGAGCAGCCACAGCTGGCACACCCTCCGGACCACCGGCTCCACCCCCCGGCGGATGGCGGTGATCTCACTGGTGAGCAGGTCGGCCTGCTGGGCGCTCATGCGCTCGGTGGAGGACCAGGACAGCCCCAGCAGAAAGGGTGGAATCCCCGTCCGGGCGATGAGCTGCTCCAGAATCTGCCGCACCGGCACCTCGCTGTCCAGCACCTGGTTGTCCGCACCGATGACCTTGATATCCACGTCGCCCACCGCCACAAAGTCCCGCACCGCCCCCTGGCGGGTGGAGCGCATGGCGGCGGACCATTCACTGGCCACCATCTCCCCCCGCTCCTGGGCGGACAGACCGTCCCCCTCGCCGGGCTTGCACACCACGGCGAAGCGCAGGTTGCCCACCCGCTCCCAGTTCTGGCCGACGGCCTGATAGATTTTCAGGAGGATTCCGCTCAAAAAGGGCATGGACCGCAGCAGGGACACCCCGTAGGGGCTGTCCGTCCCCGGCTGAAAGGGGGTGAACAGCAGCAGCTCCTGCCAGGGCAGTTCCTCCAGCTGCCCGCTCCCGTCCCGGGTGCACAGCCGGAAGTCCAGGGGCGTGTCCCCCTCCTTGATCTCCACCTGCCCCGGATCGGCGCACAGCAGGGCGGCAATGTCTTGCCCGCCGGGGGAGAGGACGATCTCTCCCACCCCCTGGCCGCAGGTGAACATGGAGTCCAGATACTGGTCCAGAAAGGACTGAATGCCCCTCTGGCCCCGCCCGGTGTCCACCTGGGCCAAAAACTGCTCCAGCCTCCTCTGGCCCTCCGGGTCCGGGCATCGGACAATGACGCCCACGCACAGCCGCACCAGCTTCAAAAGGGCGGCGTCCACAATGGGCACCGCCTCCCGGATGGAGCGGTACAGGTCCAGTTCCCCCCGGCGAAGGGGGACGTACCGGTCCAGCATCCCAAAGGGGTGGTGCTCCACGTCCCGCAGCTGGACCTGGGGGGCCTTGGCCGCCGGTTTTTTCTTCGCAAACCACTTCACATTAAATTTCCTCCCTCTCCCGGATCTTCTTTAAATGGAATCCCGTTCCACACTTCCGGCAAAGAAGCTGCCGCCATTCTTCGCCGCCACAGTGGCGGCGAAGTAGCGAATGTCGTCCATGGCGTGGTCATGTTCTTTGACCACCCGGTCGCCGCCGGTGCCGGAGGTATCCCAGCAGTACAGCCCGAACTCCCGGATGGCGTCCTTGCAGGGGGAGCAGATGACGAGTTTCCCCGCCCGCAGCAGCTCCGCCGTGGTGCGGATGCCGGAGAGCACATCATTTTTGGCCCGGACCACCGGCCACCCCTGCCGCCGGAGCAGCTCCAGAAAGCTGGCGGCGGAGGGGTCCACCACCACGCCCTGGATCTTCCGTCCGCCCGCCAGCGCGGCCAGGTCCTGGGCGTACTCCCCGTCTGTCTTCTGCCGCCGCTCCCTCCGGGAGTCGTAGTAAAACTCCGCCGTCCGGTACCAAACCCCGCCTTTTCTGCCCCAAAGTCCCATGGAGGTGGGGTTCACCGTCCCGTAGTCACAGGAGATGTACCAGGGGCCGCCCAGCCCCTCCGGCGCCTCCCGCACCAGCTCCGGCCCGAAGAAGTCGTAGATGAGGCCCTCCGCCTGGGCCCACTCCCCCAGAATAAACCGGCGGTAGAAGGCCCCCTGAAACATGGCCTCGTACCGCCGGATGGTCTCCCGGGACAGTCCGGGGTTGTCCTCCATGGTAAAGGACAGCCGCAGCACATTTTTCTCCCGGGCCTTCTGGACCCACTCCTGATAGAACCAGTGGGCGGGGCTCTCCGGGTTGCAGGAGAACCACAGCCGGCTCCCCTCCACCGAGCACCGGGCGCACACCTGCTCCACAAAGGAGCGGGGCATCAGCGCCGCCTCGTCCAGCAGGGCCCCCGCCAGGGTGATCCCCTGGACCAGAGCGGCGGACCGCTCATCCAGCCCGCCGAACAGATAGAAGGTATTGCGCCGCCTGCCCAGAGATATGTCGATCCGGTTCTGGGACAGCCGCTCCCGGATCTGAAACCCCATCTCCCGCAGAATGGGCCGCAGCTCCTGCCACAGGTTCCGCCGCACCGCCGGCACGGACTTGCCGCACAGGGCGAAGCTCTTTTGAGCGAAGCAGGTCATAGCCCAGCAGAAGAAGGACAGCCCGGTGCACAACGTCTTGCCGCTGCGCACCGCCCCCTCGCACAAGATGGCGTCATAGCCGCTGTCCGGGGAGGAGGGCCGCCACCAGGTGAGCACCCGCCGCTGCTTTTTGGAAAACTTCAGGGGTCTCACGCCTCCGGCTCCTCCATTCTCTGCAAAAACTGCTCCAGCTGCTCCTCCCCGCCGGGGCCGCTCAGCTCCAGCAACCGCTCCAAAGCCCGCATCCGGTCGGTGAATTTCATCTCCACCGTCCCCGCCCCGCTGCGCCGGAACTCCGTCAGGTCGGACAGATCCAGCCGCCCGATGGCGTCCCGCTCCTCCTCCGGAAGGTAGGCCAGCTTGACGGCGTCATTGACCTTGGCGCAGGCCAGCTTTCCCATCTGCTCCAGCAGTGCCTCCCGGTCCAGAGCCCTCTTGTCTCTCTTCACCATATCCCTCCTCACCCCGGGCGGGCAGAGGGGAAAAGTTGTACGTTTCCGTCCCAATAAGAAATTTTTCTCCCGCCACGGCGGAATTTTACAAAAAAATCGCACATCCTGGATTATGGTAAAGGGCGTGTGATGCCGGAAAGCAAAAATTTACCGGCCTCCCGCCGGGTATAGAAGGTTCTTCGCCTCCACATCCTGAATCCACAAGACCAAGAAACGGGAGGCGTTTGTTCCATGAAGCGAATTTGTGCCCTGCTGCTGACGGCGGCTCTGCTCACCGGCCCCGCGGCGGCGGCCGGGGAGACGGCGGAGGCGGCCCAGCCGGCCCTGGACCTCTCCGCCGCCTCCGCGGTGCTGATGGAGAAGGAGACCGGGACCCTCCTCTATGAAAAGGCGTCCCACGAAAAGCTGGAACCGGCCAGCGTCACCAAGGTGATGACCCTGCTGCTCATCTTTGAGGCCCTGGACAGCGGCCGCATCGCCAAGGAGGATGTGGTCACCGTCTCCGCCTATGCCGCCGGCATGGGCGGCTCCCAGGTCTACCTGAAGGAGGGGGAGCAGATGACGGTGGGCGAGCTGGTGAAGTGCATCACCGTGGTCTCCGGCAACGACGCCGCCGTGGCCATGGCGGAGTACCTGGCGGGGAGCGAGACCGCCTTTGTGGAGCAGATGAACCGGCGTGCTCAGGAGCTGGGAATGGGGGACACCACCTTCCTCAACTGCACCGGTCTGCCCGCCCAGGGCCATGTGACTTCCGCCCATGACATCGCCCTCATGTCCCGTGAGCTGGTGCTCAATCACCCCGGTATCCGGGAGTACACCACCATCTGGATGGACTCCATCCGGAACGGGGCCTTCGGCCTGACCAACACCAATCGCCTGGTCCGCTTCTATCAGGGGGCCACCGGTCTGAAGACCGGCTCCACCGACTCCGCCCTCTACTGCATGTCGGCCACGGCGGAGCGGGACGGCATGGAGCTCATCGCCGTGGTGATGAAGTCGCCCACCTCCGCCGACCGCTTTGAGGACGCCAAGGCCCTGCTGGACTACGGCTTCGCCTCCTACACCCTGGTCAGCGTATACCCGGACTCCCCCCTGGCCCCCATCCCGGTGCTGCTGGGCGAGCAGGGACAGGTCCAGCCCCAGCTGGCGCGGGAGTGCCGCCTGCTGGTCCGGAAGGGCCAGGAGGGGCAGATCACCACCAAGGTCACCCTGGCCCAGGATCTGGCCGCCCCGGTGGAACAGGGGCAGACCGTGGGAGAGATGGAGGTCTCTCTGGACGGCCAGGTGCGGGACACCGTCCCCATCCTCTCCGCCCAGGGGGTGGAACGGCTCACAATTCCCAAAATTTTCTCCCGGCTTCTGGAAGAGATGCTCATGGCCGGATAAGTCAAAATGAAATATGTCCCGCCGCGCGGCTTTTCTGTGAAAAACGGCGCGGCGGGACATTGCCCTGTATATTCAGCCCTATAAAATTCCATTTCACACCCTTTTGACTTGACGGTGTGAAACGCGTGTTGTATAATTTATATAAATATCAGGGATCTCGGTTTTGCACACTTGTCATTTTAGACGCAAAATCGGCTGATCTGATAGGAATGAGGTGATCTCATTGGTCAATTATCATGGAAAACTATCCGAATATGACCTGTTTTTAGAGTTGGAAGCCTTCTCGGAGGGGCGCAGCTGCCACGCATGGCGGTGTTTTGGGGCACACGCCGATGAGGTGGACGGCCAGAGCGGCTGCACCTTCCGGGTGTGGGCGCCCAACGCCAAGCAGGTGTGCGTCTTCGGAGATTTCAACGGATGGGATGGGACCGCCGCTCCCCTGGAAAAGGTGGAGGGCGGGATCTGGCAGGGGTTCATTCCCGGCCTGAAGCGCTATGATACCTATAAGTATGCCATCCAGGGGCCCGACGGCAAGGTGGTGGCCAAGGCCGACCCCTACGCCTTCCACGCGGAGACCCGTCCGGGCAACGCCTCCAAGATCTACGAGTTGGACGAGTACCCCTGGGGGGACAAGAGCTGGCTGGAGTACCGGGCCAAAAATCCCCCGTACCGCCGGCCCATGAACATCTATGAGTGCCACCTGGGCTCCTGGCGGCGCACCGGCGAGGGGGAGTTCCTCTCCTACCGGGACACCGCCCACTACCTGGTCCCCTATGTAAAGGAGATGGGCTACACCCATGTGGAGCTGCTCCCGGTGATGGAGCACCCCCTGGACGCCTCCTGGGGCTACCAGGTCACCGGCTACTTTGCCGCCACCAGCCGGTTCGGCACCCCGGACGATCTCAAATACCTCATCGACCAGCTGCACCAGGCGGGCGTGGGCGTGATTCTGGACTGGGTCCCCGCCCACTTCCCCCGGGACGCCTTCGGCCTGTATCACTTCGACGGCACCCCCACCTATGAGTATTCCGATCCCCGAAAGGGGGAGCACCCCGACTGGGGCACTCAGGTCTTTGATCTGGGCCGGAACGAGGTGCGCTCCTTCCTGTTCTCCAACGCCATGTTCTGGCTGGAGGAGTACCACGCCGACGGCCTGCGGGTGGACGCGGTCTCCTCCATGCTGTACCTGGACTACGGCCGGCAGGACGGGGCCTGGATGCCCAACATCCACGGCGGCAAGGAGAACCTGGAGGCCATCGAGTTCTTCCAGAAGCTGAACACCACCATCTTTGCCGCCCACCCGGACGTGCTGATGATCGCCGAGGAATCCACCGCCTGGCCCAAGGTGACCTATCCGGTGGACGACGGCGGCCTGGGCTTCAACTTCAAGTGGAACATGGGCTGGATGAACGACATCTGCCACTACATCAAGCTGGACCCCTACTTCCGGCAGTTCAACCACCGGGACATCACCTTCTCTCTCATGTACGCCTTTTCGGAGAACTATATCCTGCCTCTGTCCCACGACGAGGTGGTCCACATGAAGGGCTCCTTCCTGGGCAAGATGCCCGGGGACAACCCGGAGAAGTTCGCCGGCGTCCGGGCCTTCTACACCTATATGCTCACCCACCCCGGCAAGAAGCTCTCCTTCATGGGGGCCGAGATCGGCCAGTGGAACGAGTGGCACTACGAGTACTCCCTGGACTGGCACCTGCTCCAGTACGAGCCCCACAAAAAGCTCCACGCCTTCTTCAAGGCGGCCAACGCCCTCTACCTGGCCGAGTCCCCCCTGTGGGAGCAGGACGACTCCTGGCAGGGCTTCCAGTGGCTGTGCGCCGACGACAACAAGGCCGACACCGTGGCCTTCCTGCGCTGGGACCGGGAGGGCAAGCCTCTCATCGTGGTGTGCAACTTCTCCCCCGTCCACCGGAAGGGCTACTATGTGGGCGCCCCCTTCGCGGGCACCTGGGCCCCCATCTTCAACACCGACGCCGAGGAGTTCGGCGGCAGCGGCCTGGGGGACACCGCCCCCCTCAAGACGGCGAACACCCCCTGCCACGACCAGGAGCAGGCCCTGTCCATCGACCTGCCCCCCATGTCGGCAGTGATCTACCGCTGCACCCGGCGCAATCCCGTGCGGAAAAAGAAGGACTCCAGCAAGGAGGCCGCCGAAAAGAAGACCTCCTCCAAGGCCAAAAAGGCGGGGGAGGGCGGAAAATCCGCCGCCGCCAAGACGGCCGCCCGGAAGTCCAAGGCCGCGGCCCGGCCCGGACCCAAGGCCAAATCGGAAACCTGAATCCAGCGTGCACCTCCCATCTGGGGGAGTTTACACTACATCAGAGGTGAACGACATATGAAAAAAGAAGTTGTGGCCATGCTGTTGGCGGGCGGACAGGGCAGCCGGCTCTACGCCCTCACCAGCCAGGTGGCCAAGCCCGCCGTCCCATTCGGCGGGAAGTACCGCATCATTGACTTTCCCCTGTCCAACTGCGTCAACTCCGGCATCGACACCGTGGGCGTGCTCACCCAGTACCGCCCCCTGGAGCTGAACAGCTACATCGGCTCCGGCCAGCCCTGGGACCTGGACCGGTCCGACGGCGGCGTGCACATCCTGCCCCCCTACATGCGGGAGGGCGATCAGGGCACCTGGTACAAGGGCACGGCCAACGCCATCTATCAGAACATCGGCTTCCTGGACCTGTACGACCCGGACTATGTGGTCATCCTCTCCGGCGACCACATCTATAAGATGGACTACTCCGACATGGTGGCCCAGCACAAGAAGACCGAGGCCGCCTGCACCATCTCCGTGCTGGAGGTGACCCTGGAGGAGGCCAAGCGCTTCGGCATTATGAACGCCAACGAGGACGGCCAGGTCTACGAGTTTGAGGAGAAGCCTCAGCACCCCAAGAGCACCCTGGCCTCCATGGGCATCTATGTCTTCACCTGGTCCAAGCTGCGTCAGTACCTCATCGACGACGAGGCCGACCCCAACTCCTCCAACGACTTCGGCAAGAACATCATCCCCAACATGCTCGCCGCCGGCGAGAAGCTGATGACTTACCGCTTCTCCGGCTATTGGAAGGACGTGGGCACCATCAACTCCCTGTGGGACGCCAACATGGACATGCTGGCCCCCCACAGCGGCATCGACCTGTATGATCCCAGCTGGCCCATCTACGCCCGCAGCCCCATCAAGCCCCCCCACGTCACCGGCCCCAACGCCCAGATCTCCCACTCTCTGGTCACCGGCGGCTGCCAGGTGGACGGCTCGGTGGAAAACTCGGTGCTCTTCCACTCCGTCACGGTGGAGGAAGGAGCCGACGTCCAGTATTCCATCCTCATGCCCGGCGCGGTGGTGAAGAAGGGGGCCGTTGTGGCCTACGCCATTGTGGCGGAGAACGCCGTCATCGGGGAGGAGGCTACCATCGGCGCGCCCCCCAGTGAGGACCCGGACTGGGGCATCGCCGTGGTAGGCGGCGGCGTTGCCATCGGAGACAAGGCGGTTGTGAAGCCAAGCGCCATGATCCGGGAAGATGTGAAAGGAGGTGAGCAGGCATGAACGACCTGCACGGCATCATTTTTGCGTACCGGTCCGACGCCAACCTGGGGGAACTGACCCGTCCCCGGAACACCTGCTCCCTGCCCTTCGGCGGGCGGTACCGCCTGGTGGACTTCATGCTCTCCAACTATGTCAACGCCGGCATCACCGACGTGGGCATTATTGTACATCAGAGCTATCAGTCCCTGCTGGACCACGTGGGCTCCGGTAAGGATTGGGAGCTGTCCCGCCGCCACGGCGGCCTGCGCATCCTGCCCCCCTTCGGCTATGCGGAGCGGGGCGGCGAGTACCGGGGCAACATGGACGCCCTGGCCGGCGTGGCCGACTATCTGGAAAACATCCGCCAGGAGTATGTGATTCTGGCCTGGGGCGACATGGCGGTGAACCTGCCGGTGGCCGAGGTGCTCCAGCAGCACATCGACACCGGGGCCGATGTGACCATGGTGTGCACCCCCACCATGAAGGGCGCTCCCCGCTTCTCCGAGTACGTGGAGGTGGATGAGGAGGGCCGGGTCACCGACCTGTCCGTCCACCCGGTGGCCGCGGACAAGACGCTGGAGAGCCTGGAGGTCTACATCCTCTCCAAGAAGCTGCTGCTGGATATGGTGGACTACTGCGCCGCCCATGACATCATCAACTTCAGCCGCGGCGTGCTCCAGCCCCGTCTGAAGACCCTGAAGCTCATGTCCTACGTGCACCAGGGCTATGTGGCCCGCTTCCAGTCGGTGAGCGGCTACTTCGAGCGCTCCATGGACCTGCTGGACCCCGCCGTGCGGGACGACCTGTTCAACCCCGCCCGGCCCATCCGCACCAAGGACCGCTCCAGTCCCTCCACCTACTACGGCCCCGACGCCAAGTCCATCCACTCCCTGGTGGCCGACGGCTGCCTCATCGAGGGCGAGGTGGAGAACTCCATCGTCTCCCGGCACGTGGTCATCGAGAAGGGCGCCAAGGTGTCCAACTGCGTGCTGATGCAGGGCACTGTGGTCAAGAGCGGCGCCTCTCTGTCCTATGTGATCACCGACAAGGACGTCACCGTCAACCAGGACCGCATGCTGATGGGCCATCTCACCTATCCTCTGGCCATCGCCAAGGGCTCCGTGGTGTAATCCTACATTGTTCCCGCCGGGGAGGCGGTGCAGTTCCTGCCCTGTCCCCCCGGCGGTCTCGTCTGTAAATTTGTCTGGAGAAAGGGGTCTTACTATGAAAATCCTGTTTGCCGCCTCGGAAGCGGTGCCCTTCATCAAAACCGGCGGTCTGGCCGATGTGGCCGGCTCCCTGCCCAAAGCTCTGGCCCAGGCCGGCCATGAGGTCAAGGTTATTCTCCCCCTGTACGAGGGCGTCAGCGGGGAGTGGCGCAGCCAGATGACCTTCCTGAAGTATTTCAACGTCACGCTGTCCTGGCGGCAGGTGTACTGCGGCATCTTCCAGCTGGAGCGGGACGGGGTCACCTACTGGTTTGTGGACAACGAGTACTACTTCAAGCGCTGGCAGATGTATGGCCACTTCGACGACTGCGAGCGGTTCGCCTACTTCTCCCGGGCCGTCATCGAAACGCCGGGACAGCTGGACTGGTGGCCCGACATCATCCACTGCAACGACTGGCAGACCGCCCTGGTACCCGTCTACCTGCTGGAGGACAAGTACCGCATCCCCCAGCTGGGCAATGCCAAGAGCGTGTTCACCATCCACAACATTGAGTATCAGGGCCGTTACGGCGACCAGGTGCTGGAGGATGTCATCGGTCTGGGCCGCAACTACTTCAACGAGGGGATGCTGGCCTTCCACGGAGATGTGAACCTGATGAAGGGCGCCATCATGGCTTCCACCTATGTGACCACCGTGTCGCCCACCTACGCTCAGGAGCTGCGTATGCCCTTCTATGCCCACGGCATGGACGCGGTCATCAATCAGCAGAGCGGCAAGCTCCAGGGCATCCTCAACGGCATTGACATGGCCCTCTACGATCCGGCCAAGAAGCCCGGCCTGGCGGCCAACTTCACCGCCAAGAACCCCGCCAAGGGCAAGACCGCCTGCAAGCTGGCCCTCCAGAAGGCGGTGGGCCTGCGGGAGGACGAATCCGCCCCCATTATCGCCTGCGTCTCCCGTCTGGTGGGCCACAAGGGCTTCTCTCTGGTCACCGACGTGCTCCACCAGATCATGGAGATGAATGTGCAGATGGTGGTGCTGGGTACCGGCGACTGGCAGTACGAGGAGGCCTTCCGCAACGCTCAGCGCCAGTATCCCGGCCGCTTCTCCGCCCAGATCACCTACTCCGCCCCCCTCTCCGACATGATCTATGCCGGCGCCGACATCTTCCTCATGCCCTCCATCAGCGAGCCCTGCGGCCTGAGCCAGATGATCGCCATGCGCTTCGGCACCGTGCCCGTGGTCCGGGAGACCGGCGGCCTGAAGGACACCGTCCTGCCCTACAACAAGTTCGAGGGCACCGGCCGCGGCTTTACCTTCTCGGATATCAACGCCGGGGATATGCTCTGGGTCATCCGGGAGGCTGTGGATCTGTACCACAACAACAAGGAGGCCTGGCGCGGCCTGCAGAAGGAAGGCATGACCGCCGACTTCAGCTGGGATCACTCCGCCCAGGAATACATCGATATTTACCAGCGCATTTCCGGCTGAGACCGGTCTCCAAAGCCCTCCGCTCCGGCGGAGGGCTTTCCATTTCCCAATGCCGGGAGCCCTTGTCAAAACAGCATGGAACCGGGAAAATCCTCCCCGCTTTTGCACTCTTCTGTACATTGACGCTCCCTGGAAAATCTGATACAATATCACCGGGTAGGGAAAAATCTTTCCAATTCCCTTTGATTTGATTTTGTGAAACGGGAGGCATTCCGAATGGCTGAATATACCAAGGCCCAGCTTACCGAGATGATCGTCGGCAAGCTCCGCCGCAACTTTGGGCGCGACGTGGATGACGCCACCCCCAACCATATGTTCAAGGCCTGCGCGCTGGTGCTCCGTGACATCATGTCCAGCCACCAGATGGAGACAGGCAATCAGGTGTGGGAGGGCCAGCAGCGCCAGGTCCACTACCTGTCTCTGGAATTTCTGATGGGCCGTTCCCTGGAAAAGAACGCCTACAATCTGGGTCTTCTGGATACCCTGAAGGACGCGCTGGAGGACCTGGGCTTCTCCGCCTCCGACCTGTTTGAGAAGGAGCCGGATGCCGGCCTGGGCAACGGCGGCCTGGGCCGTCTGGCCGCCTGCTACCTGGACTCCATGACCACCCTGGAGATTCCCGCCACCGGCTATACCATCTGCTACGAGCTGGGCATCTTCAAGCAGAAGATCGTGGACGGCAAGCAGGTGGAGCAGGCCGACAACTGGCTGGGCCTGGGCGACGCCTGGCTCATCCCCAAGGTGGATGAGACCGAGGAGGTCCGCTTCGGCGGCAAGGTAGTGGACCACTGGGACGAGCGTGGGGTCAACCACCCGGAGCACGTGGGCTACACCACCGTTCTGGCCATCCCCCGGGACATGGAGATCGCCGGCTATAAGACCCGCCACACCAACACTCTGCGCCTGTGGGACGCCAAGAGCCCTGTCCCTGTGGATATGAGCTACTACTCCCGGGGCGAGTATCTGAAGGCGGTGGAGCAGCAGGCCATGGCCGAGGTCATCGCCAAGGTGCTCTACCCCGACGACAACCACTACGAGGGCAAGTCTCTGCGCCTGAAGCAGCAATATTTCTTTGTCTCCGCCACCGTCCAGTCCATCGTGCGCCAGCACCGGGCTCAGTACGGCACCCTGCGGAACTTCCACGAGAAGCACGTCATCCAGATCAACGACACCCACCCCACCCTGGTGATCCCCGAGCTCATGCGGATTCTCCTGGACGTGGAGGGATACAGCTGGAACGACGCCTGGAACATCGTCACCCACACGGTGGCCTATACCAACCACACCGTCCTGGCCGAGGCCCTGGAGCGCTGGCCCCAGGGGCTCATTGAGAACCTCCTGCCCCGTATCTGGCAGATTTTGAAGGAGATCGCCGCCCGCTATCAGCGTACGCTGGAGCAGCACTTCCACGGCGACCAGAGCAAGGTCTCCAAGATGGCCATTATCTGGAATGGCGAGGTGCGCATGGCCAACCTGTGCGTGTGCGCCTGCTACGCGGTGAACGGCGTGTCCGCCCTCCACTCGGAGATTCTGAAGCAGGATGTGTTCCACGACGCCTACACCATGCGTCCGGAGCAGTTCAAGAACGTCACCAACGGCGTGGACCACCGCCGCTGGCTGTCCCAGATCAACCCCAAGCTGGACGCCCTGGTGAAGGAGTGCACCGGCGGGGACGACTACCTGCTCCACCCGGAGGCCATCCGCGGCCTGGAGAAGTACAAGGACGACCAGAGCGTTCTGGCCCAGCTGGAGGCTATCAAGAAGGAGAACAAGCGGCGCTTTGCCGCCTACGTGGCCCGGGAGTCCGGCGTGGTGCTGAACACCGACGCGGTCTTTGACGTGCAGGTGAAGCGCCTCCACGAGTACAAGCGGCAGCTTCTGAACGTGCTGCACATCATCCACCTGTACAACCAGCTGCGGGATAACCCCAACATGGAGTTTACTCCCCAGACCTTCCTCTTCGGCGCCAAGGCGGCCCCCGGCTACCACGTGGCCAAGAAGATCATCCAGCTCATCAACTCCCTGTCCGCCCAGATCAACGCCGACCCCATCTGCAAAGATAAGCTTCAGGTGGTCTTTTTGGAGAACTACCGGGTCTCCCTGGCGGAGAAGCTCATGCCCGCCTCTGAGATCAGCGAGCAGATCTCCACCGCCGGCAAGGAGGCCAGCGGCACCGGCAACATGAAGTTCATGATGAACGGCGCCCTGACCATCGGCACCCTGGACGGCGCCAACGTGGAGATGCACCAGCAGCTGGGCGACGAGAATATCTTCCTCTTCGGCCTCACCGCCGACCAGGTGGTTCAGCTGAAGAATCAGGGCTATATCCCCGCCAACTATTACAACAGCAACCCGGCCATCAAGCGGGTGCTGGACCAGATCCGCGCCGGCTTCGGCGACGGTGTGGACTACAACGACATTGCCGACCGGCTCCTCGTGGGGGCGGGCGGCAGCCCGGCCGACGAGTACCTGCTCCTGGCCGACTTTGACAGCTACTGCCAGGCCCACCGCCGGGCCATCGAGACCTACGCCGACCGCAAGCTCTGGAACCAGATGTCTCTCATCAACATCGCCCGTTCCGGCATCTTCGCCGCCGACCGGTCTATCCGGGACTATGCCAGCGATATCTGGCATGTGCCCACCCGTCTGTAACACAAAGGCCCGCCGCACACCGTGCGGCGGGCCTTCTTTTCCCCTGCGTTTTCAGGAGGGCGGCTTTCCCTTGCAGATATGTTCCGCCGCCCGAGGCGGCTGGTCTCGTCCCCTTGCAAAATAGCGTTTACAGATATGCTCCGCCGCCGGAGGCGGCGGACATTTTCTCGGAACCCCTTGCAAAATGGGGAAAAATGAAATAAAATGAAGAGGAACATGATCCCCATTTTGTTTTGTGGAGGAGGAATAATATATGATTTCCATTGCGTCGGATCACGGCGGCTACCGTTTGAAAGAGCACATCAAGGCCTATCTCACCGCCAAGGGCCTCAGCGTCCTGGACTGCGGCTGCGACAGCGAGGAGAGCTGCGACTATCCCGTTTTCGGCAAGGCGGCGGCCCAGGCCGTGGCGGACGGCCGGTGCGAGAAGGGCATTGTCATCTGCACCACCGGCATCGGCATCTCCATCTCCGCCAATAAGGTGAAGGGAATCCGGTGCGCCCTGTGCGGCGACCCCTACTCCGCCGAGATGACCCGCCGCCACAACGACGCCAACATGCTGGCCATGGGTGCCGGGATCATCGGCCCCAACATGGCCGAGCGCATTGTAGACGTATTTCTGAACACCCAGTTTGAGGGTGGCCGCCACGCCCGCCGGGTGGGCCTGATGATGGACATCGAGAAGGAATAAGGCAGTTCCTTTCTTTGAAAAAGAAAGGAACTAAAGAAATTTTATGCGAAACTGCGTTTCGCCCCCTACTTTTCTTGAAAGAAAAGTAGGCAAAAGAACGTTCTGCGAAACTGCGTTTCGCCTCTGTGTTTTAAGGGACAGGTCCCAGACCTGTCCCTTTTTGTTTTTCCTAAGCCTTCCCCCTGGGGGCCGACTCCCCTTGTCAAGGGGAGATGTCCCGAAGGGACAGAGGGGATAGGGAAAGGTGCCCCCGAAGGGGGCGGATGAGGGGGCAGGTTCCCGTTCCCTCTCCTGTAGGGGCGCGCATTGTGCGCCCGCCCTTTTCAGCCTAAACTCCACCGTAGGGGCGGGTGCCCTCACCCGCCCGCCCCAGAGGATTTCTCTCTGTAGGGGCGGCTATCAGCCGCCCGAAAGCCTTCCCCTTTAGGGGCGAATGAGGGGGTTCCCCCAAAAAGCCTTCCCCTCGGGGGGAAGGTGGCCCGGAGGGCCGGATGAGGGGGCAGACTCCCACCCCCTCCCTTCTAGGAACGGTACATCCGGACCGCCCGCCCCCAACAGGCGCACTCCGCCCCAATTCCCAATATATGTATCCAAACGTCCCACAAAGCGCCGAATTCCTCCCTATTTGAACGGCCCCAAAGCCTTCCCCTTTAGGGGAAGGTGCCCCAGTGCACACACTGGGGCGGATGAGGGGGTACATCCCCTGTAGGGGCGGCCCCATGTGGCTGCCCGCCTCGCTATCGCCCCAACTCAAATAAGGAGGAATTTTATTTATGGCAAGCAATTACACCACCAATTACCAGCTCAACCAGTGGCAGCCCACCGACGCGGTCCAACGCCTCGACTTCAACGCCGACAACGCCAAAATTGACGGGGCGCTCAGCACGCTCCAGCAGTCCATCACCGCGGAGACCCTTCTTCGCACCACCGCAATTCAAACCGAACAGCAGGCCCGCGCCGCCGCCATCCAGACGGAACAGCAGACCCGTGCCGCCGCCATCCAGGCGGAACAGCAGGCCCGTACCGCCGCCCTGAACGAGCACGCCCAGACCCTGGCGGTTTTGACAGAAAGGGCCGGGGCGCATTTGCTGGCCTCCGGGAGTGTGAGCCAGGACGGAGCCGCGTCCATCTCTATCCCTCTGCCCGGCATCCAGTGGGACGAGTGGAAGCTCGTCTATCTGGTGTTCCAAGTGGCCGTCTCCGACGGGCAAAACTCCACCTACTACTGCCGCATCAATGAGGACGGCTACACGCTTTTCTCCGCCAAATCCAACCACGACGGCCACACGCCCTATCCTCTTTGGACCTGCGCGGTGCTGCTGCCATTTTTCGACGGGTCGCGGCGGATCATGGGGTTCGCAATCGGGCTGGATACGACGGAGGACTATGTCTTCAATTTCTCCATCAACGCCCCCTTTGACGCTGTGGAGGGCTTTCAGCTCACCTTTCCGGAGGACAGCGGCATGACCTTCCAGGCGGGGTCGAAATATCAGGTATTTGGGGAGAAGTGAGAAATAAAAGGCCCCCGGACCTTGCGGTCCGGGGGTTGCTTGGAAAATCAATTCTGATCTCCCGGGGATTAAGCCTGGCCACCGGCCAGAGTCACACTCAGAGTGACATCACGATCAGTGGAACCCAGAGTCAGGGTGCAGGTGATCTCGCCGTCAGTAGCGTTAGCACCCCAACCAGCGGTAGAAGCCTGAATCAGTTCAGCAGCAGAGGCGAAGTTGCCACCCACGGTGCCATCGCTAGCGGAAATTTTAGCAGTGATGGAAGCGCCGATGTTGGTAGTACCGGCCTCGAAATCAGCAGCCGCGATGGTGATGGTGATGGTGTCACTGGCCTTGACGAAGATCGCATCTTCCGCAAGGGTGGCAGTTACATCACCCAGCAGAGCCTTATCCGTAGCGCCAACATTGTTGGTAACGGCGTCAGCCATGCTGACCTGGACATATGCATCGGACATGACCTCAGCATCCTCAGTCATGGTAAAGGTGTCCATGCCGGCCTCGTCGGTCAGGTACTCGTCCTCAGCCTTGTCAACCAACAGGTAGGAGGTGTCAACGAAGTTATCACCAGCCAGCTTCACCTCAGCACCCACAGGCACCTCGGTAGTGTCATTCTCGGCAGCAGAACCGGCAGGAATGCCATCGGCGGCCACCCAGCTGGCGGTCACGTCAGTGGGCAGAGTCAGGGTAGCAGTCTCCACGGCCTCAACAGTCAGGGTAGCGTTGTCGTTCACCTTTACCAGGTAGTTGTCAGCAGAGGTCTCAATCAGCTCAGAGGCAACGCCGCTGTAAGTAACCAGCTTGGCATTAGCATCGGGAGAGCCGATCCAAGTAATCGCAACAGCGACCAGATCGCCAGCCTCGTAGCCACTCAGCTCACCCTCACCGTTGTAGGGCTTGCCGTCAATGGTGATATAGGCATCCTGAGCGTCCACATCATACTTCAGAGTCGCGCTGTTGTCCACCTCAGTGGTAACATTGACCACCACATCATCAGTCACATCGTTCAGAGTGAAGGTGTAGGGGGCATTGCCGGTGAGAGTCTGAGCAACATTGTCGATGGTCACAGCAGTGATCTTGTGGCCGGAGACATTGCCCAGGGTAAAGCTCACATCGTCACCCTCGTCAACATAGATGTTAGCAGGAGTGCTGCCGTCCACGGTATAGTCGCCGCTGTTGAAGCTCACAGTCATCTGATCCGCCGCGCTGGAGCCCTCGTACTCGATCACGCAGATGCCGTTGATGACGTTGGAGTCGAAGATGGCCACCACGCCGTCGTTGTAGTCGTCGCGGATGCCGCTCACGCGGGAGAGCTTGAACTCCTCAGCCTTGGGATCGAAGCGCACGCCGATGGCGTCGTCGTACCAGCCGAAGCTGTCGAACTTGCTAGTGCTGGGATTATAGAGGCCAACAGTGCCGTTGGAGGCTTTCTTGGTCTGGGTGTAAGTCTTGTAGCCGTCGCCGTCGCCGTCGAGGCCGTTGTACAGGCGGACGTCAGTCACCAGACCGTCGGAGTTGTAGGTGATGCTCTCCAGAGCCACGATGCGGGTCTTTTTGCCGTTGGCAGCGTTGGGGTCGACATCATAACCAACATTGTTCGTAAACACATCGCTGGTCAGGATGGCCTCGGCGTCAGTATCCTGCTTGACCTCCAGAGTGACGATCTCGCCGCCCACAACAGCCTTGATCTCACGGATCTCCTTCTGGCTGCCGGAGGTGCTGTCGCTGACCTTCTTGGCGTCCTGATCAGCCAGAGCGAAGATGACCTCGCCGGTGCCGGCCACGTCGCCGTTCTGGACGTACACGACCTTGGCCACGCCGTCCTCATTGGCGGCTACGGCAACCTTGGTGGAGTTGTCTTCATTTGCAGCGGGATTCATCATGCCCTTGTCAGAGGTATCAGTAGGTTTCTGATAGCCGTCAGTGCCGTTGCGGTTATCAAAGGTACCCTTGATGTCGGGGACGTTCTTGATGCCGGTGTAGACGGTGAAGTCATAGTTGTCCAGCTTGCTGTCCTCTTCCGCCACGATGAACACAGTGTTGTCGTTGGCGGTGTAGCGCACGTCGTCCACATAGAGGGAGGCGCGGTCCTGCTCGATGCTCAGACCGTTGGAACCAGTGCTGTCCAGATAGGGGAACTTGGTCCCATTGGTGCCGCTGGTGGTGTTGCTGGTATTGTCGCGGGCAGTCAGGCTATAGATGTCGTTGTTGTCCACGGTGTAAGAGACGATGTGGCCCAGCAGGCTGGTATCATCCTCATCGGTCTCGGCGCGGACCATGGTGCCGTCGGACAGGACCAGACGGGCATAGATGGTGTCATCGCTGCCGCCGAACTGGTCGGGATCCGCGTTCATGGACAGCACATAGGCATAGTCATAGGTGATGGCGGACTCGTCGATATAGATGGCGTAGCCGTACTGATCCAGATAGCCCACCATGTCGTTGCCCACGTTCTCGGTGACCAGGCGGCCGTCGTCATCCACGGTGGCGTTGTAGTTGTAACGAGTGCCGTCGATGTCGAAGTAGTCGCCGTTCTCATCGCGAGAGTCGTTGCGCACGCGGCTGATCTCGCCCTCCAGGGACTCGGCAGCGTAGACCTCGCGGATCTCGCCGTCGGCGAAGGAGTAGATCACCACGTCGTCCGCGGCAAACTCATCAGTGGTCTCGAACTCGTCGTTGGAGTCGGCCACGTTCTCATAGTCAGCGTAGCTGTTGACGTTGGACAGGGTGATGTAGTCGTCCTCTACCTTATCCACCTCAGCGGCGTAGTAGTGGGTGAGGGACACATACACGGTGCGGTTGGTGCCGTCCACATAGACGTTGGTGCGCACGCCGTTGCCGGTGCGGTACTGACGGTCAAAGCCGGCGTACTGCAGGAAGTCGTCGTTGTTGTCGGTCTTGTTGTCGTTCAGGTCCACGCCGTCATAGGGCACGGTCTCGCCGTCCACGGTGACAGTCCAGCTGTAGTTGCGGCTGGCGGCGGTGGAGCCCACCACGTCGTACAGTTCCTTGGAAGTCACTTTATCGGTGAAGACGTAGTCGGCGCTGTCGGCGTAGGTGCCGATCTCCTTGGCCTGATACTCCCAGGTGTTGGCGGGACGGCCGAACACGTCCAGGTTGGGGGCCTTAGCGCCGTTGGGCTCGCCCTCGGCGCTGTCCAGAGTCAGATCGCCCTGATACAGCTTCTCGCCCAGCTCCACGATGTAGGAGCCGGCGTCGGTGTAGTCGGTGGTGGAACGATCCATGTGGATGGTCCGGGCATACTCCTGGGTGCTGGTGACATAGTTGTACTCCACGCTGTTGGCGATGGTCACACCGCCCACAGTGATGGAGCCGCTGGTGGTGGCCTCAACCGTGCCGGCCTCCAGGGCGTTCAGCACCAGCTGAGCCACGTCGTTGCGGGTCATGGCCTCGCGCACGCCGGAGTCCACATCAGTGAACAGGTCGATACGGTTGCCCTGAGCCACGGTAGCCAGCTGCCAGTCATCGCCGAAGTCCTGCTGATACTGGAAGTAACCCAGGGCCTTCATGACCATCAGAGCGGCCTGAGCGGTGGTGACGTTCTCGCTGCCGCCATAGGTGGTGGCGCTGGTGCCGGCGGTAATGCCGTTGGTGTAGCAGGCGGCCACATAGGGCTCGGCCCAGCTGGGCACGTCGGTAAAGGGGCTGGTGTCCTTGTAGCTGGCCACGTTGTACGCCATCAGGTTGGACATAACAACGGCCATCTCGTTGCGGGTGACATTCTGGTCGGGGTTGAAGTTGCCGTTCTCGTCGCCGATCATAATGCCGACGGCCTCGAGAACTTCAATGGCTTCCACATTGTCCTCAGAAGTCACGTCCGCGTAGCTCGCGGCGCTGGAGCCCATCACCATCAGGCCGGAAATCATGGCTGCGGTGAGACCCAGGCTGAGAGCACGCTTCAGGTTTCTCATTGGGAATTCCTCCTTTTAAATTCAGGCAGGGGCGTCAATACCTTCCAAAATTAGCTGCCATTTGCCAACTTTTAGGAAGGAAGTATAATTCAGGAAAGCATAACTTCACCCACATCGAGTGGCACATGACCGCCTATACCGCCCGGACGGAGGGGCTGGCCCTCCCGGAGGGCTGGGTGTGGGCGGACCGTGAGGCTCTGGCCCGGGAGTACGCCGTGCCCAACGCCTTTCAGGCATTCTCGGAGTATGTCAAAGGGAAATTGGGGTATTTTTCTTAGCGGGGGTTCGCTGCTATCTTCGTTTTTCGCACTTCTGTAGGGCCCGATGCCCTCATCGGGCCGCACCTGGAGACCTTCGCAGGGAGTTTTGCCGCCTGCAGGCGGCGAAATCCCCTGCAAAACTCTCTAAAAACAAGGAGGGAACCTCTGTGCTCTGCAATCTCTGTCCCCGGCAATGCAATGCCCTGCGCACGGAAACGGCGGGAGAGGGATACTGCCGCATGCCCGCCGCGCCGGTGGCGGCCCGGGCCGCCCTCCACATGTGGGAGGAGCCCCCCATCTCCGGCACCCGGGGGTCCGGGACCATCTTCTTCTCCGGCTGCCCCCTGGGGTGTGTGTTCTGTCAGAATGAGAAGATCAGCCATCAGGACTTCGGCAGGCCGGTTACGGTGAAGCGCCTGCGGGAGATCTGCCTGGAGCTCGTCGCCCAGGGGGCCCACAATATCAACTTCGTCAACCCCACCCACTACGCCCACGTGGTGCGCCAGGTGCTGGAGGAGCCCCTCCCGGTTCCGGTGGTGTGGAACTCCGGGGGCTACGACCGGGTGGAGACCCTGAGAGCCCTGGAGGGCCGGGTGTCTGTCTACCTCCCCGATTTCAAGTATCTGGACCCGGAGACGGCGGGGCGGTACTCCGCCGCTCCGGACTACCCCCAGGTGGCCCAGGCTGCCATTCGGGAGATGGTCCGACAGACGGGTCCCTGTCAGTTTGACGAGAGCGGCCTGCTCCTCCGGGGGACGGTGATCCGCCACCTGATCCTCCCCGGGCAGGTGAACCAGGCCAAAGCGGTCATGGACTGGGTTTCCGAGGAATTTCCCCGGGGGACTGTGCTCTTTTCTCTCATGAGCCAGTACACCCCCTGGGGCGATCTGTCCCGCACGCCGGAGCTGAACCGCCGTCTGCGCCGGGGGGAGATGGAGAGCGCCATTGCCTACATGCAGAACCTGGGGCTCCCCGGCTTCTGTCAGGAGCGCACCAGCGCCAGGGAGGAGTACACCCCTCCCTTTGATCTCACAGGCCTGTAAATTGGGCGCTTGGACAAAATCTGTTCACAAACCCGGGAACTGTTTGCAAAAAGTTCATAGGCCCGTCACGAAATTGCCTTAATTATCAGTTACTATATCATCGTACCCAGTAATCATACATATCTCCCATTTCTCCCTCTCCTTTACAACACACACAAGTAAGAGGCTCCGGCTCACCGCCGGAGCCTCTTACTTTCTTTGAAAAAGAAAGTAAGCAAAGAAATTTTCTGCGAAGCTCCGCTTCGCCTCTTGGTTTCAAGGGGCAGGTCCCAGACCTGT
>JABLTR010043842.1_pt1 | contig 26946 bp, 28 predicted proteins | sample 7160071 | NCBI WGS metagenome assembly JABLTR01 (sample SAMN14651230, study PRJNA627086) | human gut metagenome | isolation source: feces | host: Homo sapiens | reverse complement strand
TTATTTTCTCTACTAACTGTTCATATAATTCATCTGGTGTTTCCACAGGTGTCAACTCCCCACTGACATCACTAATAATCTATGTAAAAATTCAAACACTGCTCCATATTAAGTATTTATTAAGATGTATTATATATTTTTTTTGATTTTTTTCAAGTATACAGCCAAAAATATTGATATTTACCGGCATTTTGGTTTACAGAACTTCTTTTTATAGTCTATATCATTCATTAATATATTTGTAATTTGTTAAATGCGGCTTTTATGTTATAATTTATATTAGTAATTATATCCGCTCTTTAACGGCGGTAAACGGAGAACAGATACTATGAAAATACAAAAACTTCTCAGTTATACGAGACAGGCAGTAAATGATTACAATATGATCTCTGAAGGCGACAGGATAGCCGTCGGTGTCTCAGGCGGAAAGGACAGCATTTGTCTTTTGACTGCCCTTGCCCATATGCGCCGTTTTTTCCCCTGTTCATACGATATAGAAGCCATTACCGTATCCCTTGGGTTTGACGGCTGTGACTACAGCGCAATGGAAGAGTACTGTAGAAAACTTTCTGTCCGCTACACCGTCGTAGATACTTCCATCGGAGAAATAATATTCGACAGGAGAAAAGAGGAAAATCCCTGCTCATTATGCGCTAAAATGCGCAAGGGCGCCCTCAATAATGCCGCCGAGGAGCTGGGATGCAATAAAGTCGCCCTGGGACATAATAAAGACGATGTCATCGAGACTTTCATAATGTCGCTCATTTACGAAGGAAGGATAAGCTGTTTTTCTCCAGTGAGTTTCCTTGAGAGAAAAAAACTTTATTCCATAAGGCCCCTTATTTATGTTTCCGAATATGAGACAAGGAGTTTTGTAAAAAGCCTTGGCATTGAGCCCATTAAAAATCCCTGTCCTGCAGATGGCAATACAAAGCGCCAGGAGATAAAGGAGCTCATCAAAAACCTTTCCAAGACATATCCTAATCTTAACGGGAATATTTTTGGAGCCGTATCCAGGGGGCTCGATGACTGGAAACAGTAAACATATAAAACTGAGTAAAACAAAGAGAGAAAAGAGGTATAAATGATGGCAGATACGACATCCCTCAGTTATGCCGATGAGGAAAAAGCTAAAAACACGATACATCTTAAGGGACTTCTGGAACAGCTTCCCTCTTTTTGTTATACCTATTTCAGAGGAGTAGCCCAGACGACCTCGGTCAAAACAAGGATGGGCTATGCCTATGACCTGAAAATATTTTTCGGTTTTTTATGTGAGTGCCATCCTCATTTCAAGGGCACCAAATTTGAGGACATACGCCCTGAGGATCTGGACTATGTGAAACCAACAGATATAGAGGAATTCTTGGATTATGTATCCATATATTCCCCCTATGACGATGAAAGCGGAAAAACAGACAAGAAAACCACCATACTTAATGATGAGTGTGCCAAGTCCAGGAAGCTGGCTGCTGTCAGGGGCATGTACAAATATTATCTCAGGAAGGGATATATAACCTCAGACCCAGCGTCCCTGGTGGAAACTCCAAAGATCCATGATAAAAACATCATCCGTCTTGAAGCCAACGAAGTAGCTAATCTGCTCGATGAGGTGGAGACCGGAGACAATCTGACAAAGCGGCAGCAGAAATTCCACGAAAAAACTAAGATAAGAGACCTGGCTATCATATCGACCCTTGTGGGTACTGGAATACGAGTTTCCGAATGTGTAGGACTTAACATTGATGATATAGATTTTGAAAGTTATTCCTTTGTCATCACAAGAAAAGGCGGAAAACAGGCTCAGATATATTTTGGCGATGAAGTGGCAGATGCCCTTGCTGACTACATAAGATATAGAAAAGACCACCCTCCCGCTGATGAAAATGATAAGGCTCTGTTTTTATCCAACAGAGGAAAAAGGATATCCGTAAGACAGGTCGAGCTTATGGTGAAAAAATATTCCCAGACAGTGGTGAAACTGAAAAAAATAACTCCCCATAAACTGAGGAGCACCTTTGGCACTAATCTGTATCTGGAGACCGGGGACATATACCTGGTTGCAGATGTTCTTGGCCATGCGGATGTAAACACCACAAGGAAACATTATACTGACACTGAGATAGAGCTCAAACGAAAAGCAGCAAGAAAGATCCATCTTAGAAAGGACTGATACCATGCCGGATATAAATCCCGAATATATATCAAAATATTTAAACGCACATACACCTGGACCTGAGGGCGTATTCCGCCACAGTTCAGTACTTATACCCATATTTGAGACAGAAAGGGGATATGAACTTCTTTTCTGTAAGCGCTCCATGACATTAAGACGCCAGCCGGGAGATGTATGTTTCCCAGGAGGAAGCCGCGAAGGCGACGAGTCAGCCATAGAAACAGCCCTCAGGGAGACCTGTGAGGAAATAGGGATCACAAAGAAAAATATTGAGATCCTTGGCCAGACAGACTACGTCATAACTACCTATGGTTCCATAATCACACCCTTTGCCGCTCTTATAAAAGACGTATCACCAGACAGGCTGAGGATAAATCCCGACGAGGTGGAAGAGACCTTCCTCGTTCCCCTGAATTTTTTTATGAACAGAGAGCCTGAAGTACATTATGTAAATATACATTTTGATGCGCCTGATGATTTTCCCTTTGAACATATAGTCGGAGGAAGAAACTATGGATGGAGCAAAGGACGCCAGCCTGAGCTTTTCTATTTTTACAGGCATCAGGTAATATGGGGCTTTACAGCCAGAGTCGTTAAAAATTTATGCTCCATACTTAAGGGAGAAATATAAAAACAGCCCGGTAAGGATAATATCCTTTCCGGGCTGTTTTGGCGGTCTTATAAATTTTCCTTGTTTTCTTCTGAAGGTACTTCTGTATCTGTATTCTCATCTTCATCAGCTGCTTTTTCAGGTTCAGATGCTTCATCTGTATTTTCAGATCCTTCAGGAATATCAGCTTTTTCAGCATCTTCTGATGCCGCCTCTGTTTCAGCAGGTCTTTCAGGTCCTGCTGCTTTTTCTTCGGCCTCTCCGGCTTCAGCTGTTTCAGCCTGTTCAGCAGCCTCAGGCTGTTCAGTTCCTTCTGTTCCGTCTGCTTCTTCTGCGCCTTCAGCAGCCTCAGCTTTCTTTTCTTCCTCCACAAGTTTTTCCATTTCTTTTTCTATGGCACTATATCTTACTGATAATACAATATTTCTTATGCCGCAGAAAATATTTGCTCCGGCAAATACGGTTCCGTATCCCAAGAGCATATTCAGGTTATTGACTATAAAGCTTGGATAGATATTTGATACAAATGGCAGCATCATCATAACTATGAGAGCTATCCCTAATACTATTTCTATTATTCCCAGTATCAGACACTCTTTTTTAGTCTTTCCACTGCTTATGGCTAAAAAGCATAATGCCGCGCCGAAAAGCACAAACATCAGATATAAGAGTATAACTAACGAAAAATTATACTGATATGTCATTTGTAAATAAGCTGATGCCGCATAGCTGAAATACTGGGCCAGCCACAGGCATAGTATGGACAGTACCTCCGCTATTATCATTTTAACAACATTTTTCATATTATACGCCCCTTTCACAGCGTCAAAAATTTTTGCTTTTAAAGAAGCTTATTTTCATTCTCTTAAAGCTCCATATATTATTGCACAATAGTTCATTCTTTTCAATATTTAATGGGTAATATACCATTAAAATTTCAGTCCCGTATGCCGGTCATTAAAACTACTGTTTCATTTAATTTTTTCCGCTGTTTATGGAACAATATTACTCAAGACATTCCCTTAAAAATGCAGTATGAAATCTCATAATGTATTTATCTGTGCTGCCGTCGTCTTCTGCTTTTTCAAATTTAGTTATGAAATAAGAAAAATCATCCGATGATATGTATGAAGTCCCTTCCTTTATGACTATATCATGTTTAAGAGGTATGGGCTGGGAACCATTGAATGTAACTGTGTTATCCCTGCATGAAAATATTAATTTAGACGCTCCAGGAGATATTTCGATGGTTTTCTCACTGTCATTCCATCCTATTTTATATTTAGAATCGCCTATTTTATTCAGGAACTCAATATATCCCCTTAAAGGGATCATATACACATCTCCGCTTGTATAGCCGCTGTCATCAATTTCAAAACATACTCCCTGAAATTCTGCTAACCCCTGCTCTGGTGTTATATAAATATACCTAGTGTGTAAAACATCCTCAAAATCTGTAATATTTTTTTCATTGATATAAACATTTCCCGTAGTCATCTTTCGCAGTTCTTCTTCTTTTTCTTCCGGTATGTCATTGAGGAGATAAAGTGTTATATCATTATCATCACATGAAATATCATATATACCGTAACTTTCTCTCACGGCCCACATACTGCCGGCATCATATCCTATGCTGCCAGCCATGTCCGCAGCTTGAGCCGAAGCTGCAATGGCAATGGTGCAAATGGATGCTATACAGATCGTTTTTAATGTGTGTCTAAAAAATCCCATAATATCCCGCCTTTCAGCTGCATCAATACCATACTTTTGGGGTTATTTATTCTGCTTCTGGAAGTACCTCGTATGCTATGCCTACGCGATACCCCTCGTTGCCCGTATCCCTTTCAACAGAAGTATATATATAGTCCTTTCCATCATAAGAAAAAGTAAATGAGTTCAGGCTTTGGCTGTACTGGGGCTGAGAGTATATACTCCAAGTTCTATGTATTGCTTCGTCCATGATCTCATCATCAAATACAGGATTATCCCTTTGGTCGTATGGAATATCACTAGATTCCATGGCGTCCAGATAAACCTCTCCCCCTTCTTTTATTGGGAGCATTAGCAGCCTTCCACTCTCTTTTGCAATATGCAGCTGCATACCGTCATCATAATAACTGTAATATCCAATGGCATCTATAAGCGCTTTAAGGCTGATATAGGTATTTCCCTCGCAGTTATATCCTGTTTCATTAACCTTTCCGGTTTCAATGTCTGTTACTTCCTTATCTCCCAAATATACAGGTACATCATTCATTTCCATTTTTACTTCTCTTTCACCAAAGAATACTGCATCTGATTTTGATTCTGGTTTCCTGCCTATTATGGAAATGACATTTGATTCTGCGTCATAAATTATGCTTCTGTCCATCAGCTCAACGATATTCCTCAGCGGAACATAAATTTTCCAGTTGCTGTAAAATACACTGACATTTATGCTTTCATCTCCATACCATATGGTGAGAGGAGCCATACGGATTTCGGAACTTCTCACCGTTTTATACCACATATACTGCTCCTCTGTCATGCCGTATGTTTTTTCTGTCTGCTCACCAGCATAGGCTGTGACCGCTGTTCCTGCCATCATAAGAGATATGAGCAGAGCACATTTTATTTTTAAAACTGTTTTTTTCATTTTAATACCCCTTTTAATACTCCTATCAATATCCATCAAATTTCAAATACTTTCCCCATTATATCGATGCTTTCAACATCATTTATATCTATCATTTCATTAAAGTTGATTATGGCTGTACTCTCATTCGAGGATGTATCTGTTGAGACGGTCTTATCCGTGGTATCTGATACTTCCAAGGTCTCGCCATCTTTGAAATTAAGCTTAACACTGTTTATATCTGCCTCATCGGTATTTTTGTATTTTATAAATATGGATGTCTGTTTGAGTTCACATCCCATAAGTTCAATATTATCTTCTATCTTTTCACCAGAAACATCAATGACTGCCGATGTTTTATCGCTTCCAGCCACACAGCTCCTTGTCCACTTTCCTTCGACAGCTGTCGTGAATGTTTCCCCTTCATAGTATCCGTAATTTTCAAAATTCAGCTCATATTTTCCTGCCGGTACAGTTTCTGGGAATTTATAATCAATGGTATATACGTTGTCCTGTCCGTTTGCTGAATAAAGCTCCGTTCCGTCAAATTCACAGTCAGCGGCATTTCCATCGGGAGATATGATCTCAAGTTTTTCAAACTCCATATCCTCCGCCGGTCTGTCATTTGATGGAAGGCTCACAAGATACATTATTGAAAGCTCATCACCATTGATTTTTGCATCTGTTATTTTAAGATTGAAATTTAAAGGTTCGTTTTCATTCTCTGAAACCGCCGTATTTTCTCCGGCTGTATTTGTGTTTTCTGTCTCTGCGGAACTGTCGGCAGAATTGCTGCATCCCGCAAGTGCCATTGAACATAAAGCTGCAATAACTAAGGCTTTTCCTAATAATTTTTTCATATGCATCCTCCTTTTTACATTTCATCACCTATGACATATCTGTTGAGCACCGATGAAACTATATCTCCATTTTTATACTCAGTAGATACATCATAAACATACTTTCCTATCACAGGTACAAAGTGTTTTTCCACTGTCTGGCCCTTTATCTTCCAGTCGGTATCATTGGCTTCAGCTGCCATCTTCTTAAGTTCATCCTCAGAAATGTTTTCACTTACTATGTTCTTTTCATTAAGGTCGTAGAGCTCATCTCCCATGGCTGTTATCTCTGCCCCATCATCATATACAGCCACAAAATATCCAAAGTTCGTTTCAATATTTCCTATCATATATTTATATACGATAAACTTAAACGCATCGGAATCCTTTTTAGTCTCAACAGTCTTTTTTGAAAACTTGTCAGCTGAAAAGCTGCTGTCCATATTTGTTTTGATATAATCCTCGATCTTCTTATCATCTATTTTTTCAGACCATGAGAAAAATACAGTATCCCCTGCCTTTGTTGTATTGGTTATGATACTGTCCTCCACATATGAAATTTTACAGTCAGTATTTTCACCATATTTCACAGCAGATTCCAGAGGGATATATATCCTTCCATCTATTATCACATTTGCGGCGATCTGTTCTATTTTTTCACTGCCAATGGTCACAAAATATTCCCCTGCAGCTGCCTTTATGGTTTTGACATTTTCTCCGTCTTTCCTGGATGCGCTGAATTCCTTTTTGCTGTCGTCCCATGTTATCTCAGAGCTGTCATAGCTGCCATTTACATAAAGATCAATATATCTTGCAGGTATCATCACCGTATCATTTTCACCGATAAATGCGCCTTTTCCGTCATGTCCCATATATATTCCGTCCATATATATGCCCGTTGTTTCTGTGGAAACCACCGTGCCTATTTCGGGAATATATGCCGCATAGGCATTAAATGGCATCATAAGTGTTAAGGCTGCGCAGAATGCAGCTATTTTAAGTTTTTTCATACCTGTCCCCCCTATTGCTTAATATTTTGAATTATTTGCTTATGCTTTTTCCTGGTGATTAAATAAACCGCTGTCTTAAATTTTCTGTTATGATTTATCCGGTTGATTTCATTGTCCATATAGTTTAATTGTGACACGATAATACATTTTTTTCAATATTTGACATATAATCGTAAGAATATTTTAGTAAAGCTATGATCTTTGTCATAAATTTATTTACTATAAAATATGGTTAAAAACAGCCACCTGTCTGAACCGGATGCTGTTTTGTATTTTACTGCTCTTCTAGCAATGCCTCGTATACTATGCTAATTTGATATACCTCGTTGCCTGTACTGTGGCTGAGAGTATATATTCCAAGTCCCATGTACCTCTTCATTCATGTTTAAACATCTAAGATTTCGCATCTGATCACTTCTATTCAGCTTATACAGCTTCAGATTTTTGATTTATTTAGCTGCCACAGGCTATTCACCTTTATTTTTATCCAGCAGATTGTTTTCAATTTGTTTTTCTTTGTTATCATGTCTTGATAAAACAATATTTCTTATGCCGTTAAAAATATTTACCCCTATAAAAACAGAACCGTAGTTAAGCATATATTCAATGTAATAGAATTGCAGAGCCATTGGCTTTTCCATAAAAAATGCCAATATGATATAAATAGCCAACACAGCCGCAACCATGATATGCGCCGCCCCTGTAATTATACATTCTCTTTTTGAGTTTCCCCTATTCATAAATATAAAGCCCATTGACATGCCAAATAAAATTACAAATATGTATTGGAATATCATCATCGTAAAATCATATCCCATAAAATTATTCACAGTATATTCAAATCTCTTTTCAAAATTTACAGATATTACGACAAAAATCATTGGGATAATTTCTGATGAAATAAATTTTATTATTTTTTTCATATCGCTAACTCCTCAATATTTACAGTTCAAGTTTTTTGATTATGCTATAAAGTGAAATTTTATTGTCATTTACCGTCCAATATCCTGATACTTCTGTAATCTTGATTCTTTTCTGTTCTTCTACAGTTAAACTGTCATAAAAATATCAATTCCTACGCTTCAGTCACTATCTCCACCGTCGACAAACGCCCTTGTTGGTGTTTCTGCCTCATCTTCATCGTTATCATGTAAATAAAACGTACCTTCCACAGAGATTATTACGTCTTTGATATTACATTCTCCATAGGTTATTACTCTCGTCTCGCAGTCTTTAAGCATTTCATTTGTTGTTTCACCAGTTTTAACATTATACAATTCCCTGTTTACTTCATCATTATATAACGCAACCTCCATATCATTTGCATACCCAAAGACACTTGCACTAAGTTACATAGTTAATACCATTAATGCAGTTATAAATTTCTCATTATGTCTATATAATTATATACTTATTTTTTAGCAAATTTTTTAAATCTACAGCTAAAAAATACACTACAAATATACTTGGTATATTTGTAGTGTATCCCTTTTGTATAATAATGTCAATATGTATTTGTCAAATGTTGAAAATTATGAGGACATTTAGCATAATGTGACATATTGGAAGACTCTCCCAATTCTAACTCTCCACATGCATAACATTTTTTCGCATAATAATAAGTTGTATCACAAGATCCATCACTATTTACTATATGTTTTTTTGCTGTAATATCAACCCAGTTATGAATATGATTTGTGTCTATTTCATCGTCTTTACTCAACATCGTTTCATCATCTATTGTTATTGCTTCATAATATTCACTATCCCATAGACACTCATCTTCAACTATAGTTATCGAAGGATTATCATCATTTGTTATTGCTTTATCTTTACCAAAAATACCATAGACATCATAATCTCTGCCTTTAGCCACATATCCAGCTCCGCAAAATACACAAAGCGCCATAAAAGATACGGCTATACCTGCCAGCTTACTTCCTCTTCTTTTGTTTTTCATAATTTTCTCAAATCTCATTTTCATATTAAGTGATTTTTTTGATGCTAGAAATGAGGCTGGTATCCTTTTGGCCTTTATATTCATTTCAAACACCTTAAGAAGAATCTCAATGTATTTTACCCTTGTCTCACTGGTAAAATCTCCATTTAGTTTTTCATCGCAGCTTATTTCTGTCCATAGAGCAAGTCTTTTCTTTACCATATAAAACAGCGGATTAAACCAGTTAAGACCATTCATCACCTCCATAAAAATTTTAAGAAATACATCATTCCTTCCGGCATGGGTGATCTCATGCAGAAGGATAAGCTTTAACTCATCATCTGTCATGATTTCCTCAAAAACCACGGGAATAACGATGTATTTTTTTCTTATACCGCTTGTAAACGGCTGCATAAAAGTGCTGCTTACAAGTAATTCCATCCTTTTTTTCGGCTCATCTATGGAGTCATATATGCTTTTAATCCTGCCATCCGCAGGTACTGAATGTATCCTTACATTTAATATGAACCGTATATATGTAACAATGGTATATATAAGATAAACTGCTGTTCCAAAAAGCCATATATAAGATGCAATTCTCCCAGTATTTATGTCATCCAAAAATAAATATATTTTTTCTATGGTTTGATTCTGTACCATTATCACCGGCACACCGTCTCCAGTTATGATGTTATTTTCTTTTCCTTCTTTTAAAAAGAAAATCATATATGAAGGTATCACAAAGGACATGAGACAGGATCCCATCAGCAGTTTCATAAATGATGCCGATGTAAATTTATATATAATTTTTTCAAAGGGAAGTATGACTGCACAGGTTATACTTCCGGTGATCACAGCAAAGGCCGCAAACATAAAGATGTTTTCATTCATTTGTTTTTATTCACCCATTCCTTTAATTCTGCAATATCATCATTGCTGAGTTCTTCCTCTTCAGCAAAAGCTGCAATAAAATTTTTGATGGAGCCGTCAAAGTATGTATCTAAAAGTTTTCTGCCCTCGGTTATTCTATAGTCCTCCTTTTTGACCGTGGGATAATAATAATTTGTTATGCCTATCCTCTCGTGGGCAGCATAGCCCTTCTGTTCTATCCTGTCTAAAAATGTGGATACTGTCCTTGTGGCCCATTTTATGCCCTGGCCCTCAAGGATGGAACATACTTCCCTTACTGTTGTCTTTTCATTTTCTCTATTAAGAAGAACATTTAATACCTTCTGTTCTGATGCTGATATTGTTTTAACTTCGCTTTTCTTTCTCATAATTATTACTCCTTTATATACATTTTACATTTATACTTGGTACAATTATAGCATATATTTTTTGAAAAAATTTGTCAATAAAAAAAGACCGCATCTGCGGTCTTTTCCTTCATTATAATATGTCAGTTTTGTTATTTATTTTATTCAAAAGCATTGGCCTTCATAAATGCGTCCTTTGTGGCATTGTGTATCCTTCCACCCTTAAGGGCATCACCGATAACGATGACTTTATCAAAAACCTTATCATACTCTTCCACAAATCCTCTGCGGGGAGCAACACCAAGGGAAAGAACAACACTATCGCATTTTATCTCACTTACCTTTTTATCCTTTATGCTTTCGATAACGATGGAGCCGTCCTTTATCTCCATGAGTTTGGATGAAACATAGCTTTCATGGTCGTGGGATAATATATCGTTTACTATATATTTTCTTATGGGAGGGAATACTCCAGGTCCAATGTCATCAAGCATTTCAACCATTACCAGCTGACATCCCTCATCTCCCAATTTTTCAAGGACTTCCAGACCCGTAAGGCCTGTTCCCACAACGGCTGTCCTTCCACTGAGTTTTACCTTATTTAAAAGTATGTCCTCAGGTTTATAAACATTTTTATTATCTATACCCTTTATGGGAGGATTTACCGGCACTGCTCCAGCTGCTATGAATACTCCCACGGGGTCATATTTTTTCACAAGTTCAGGTGTAGCCTCTGTATTTAATACCACATTTACACCGGCCTTTTCCACAAGTTTTTTCATGGTTTTCACATAATCGGTTATAAGGTATTTTCCCTTTGCCTTATCAGCTGTATTAAGAGTGCCCCCAAGGGTATCTTTCTTTTCTATTAATGTAACATTGAAGCCTCTTTCAGCCAGCACCAATGAAGCCTCCATACCTCCGGGGCCTCCTCCTACGACAGCTACAGGCCTTCCTTCTCCGTCCTTTACAGGTTTCTTATATAAGTACTCCCTTCCAAGACGAGGATTTATGGAACACTCGATGGGCATATCAGCCATGAGCCTCTCACGGCAGAACATACATCCGATACATTTTACTATTTCATCCATTCTGCCTTCCTTAGTCTTTTTAACAAATTCAGGATCAGCAAACTGTGAACGTCCCAGTCCAACGAAGTCGCATACTCCCTCTTCCAGCAGTTCCTCTGCCCAGTCAGGGTCTTTTATGGTATTGGTGGCTATGACAGGTATGGAAAGGGCCTCCTTGAATGCCTTTGCCACATGTTTTTTCCAGCCAGGTGTAAAGGAATATGGATCGCAGTTAGCATCGCCATTTTGAGCGCATCCATTGGAAATATTTATATAATCAAGGCGTTTTTCAAGGAATTTAGCTATTTCAAGGCCGTCATCCAGGGTCATCTGTCCGGGAGCCATTTCATCTCCGCTTATCCTCATGCCCACAACAAAACCGGGTTTGACGTTTTTCCTTATTTCATCGATTATCTCCGTAACGAATCTTGTCCTGCCTTCAACGTCTCCGCCATACTCATCGGTGCGTTTATTATAATACTTGCTGAAAAACTGGGCGATGAGATAGGAATGGGCTCCGTGGAGCTCTACTCCATCATATCCAGCCTTCTGGCATCTGACAGCCGCATCCACAAATTTTTTCTGTACGGCTTTTATCTCGTCCTTTGTCATTTCCTTAGGAACGGCAGCTCCGGGAGCAGCGGGCACACCGCTGGGAGAAAGGGACTGTCTTCCCGTGAGGGCGGGTTTTGATGTCATTCCGCCATGATGTATCTGGGCAAAAATCTTACAGTCATATTTATGGACTGAATCCGTAAGTTTTTCAAGGGAGCTTATATTGTAATCACTGGCTGCCCTTAAGTTTCCAACGGTCGGTATGCTGTCCACATCGTCAACACCTGTATATTCATTTATTATAAGTCCTATGCCGCCTCTGGCCCTTTCTGAATAATATGAAATAAGTCTGTCTGTGGCATCTCCGTTCCTATCGGCATATACGGTACCCATGGGCATCATAACACATCTGTTTTTTATGGTCATCCTGCCTATCTGGCCCTTTTCAAAAAGTTTCTTATAAGTCATGGCGCTGTCCTCCTTAAAATTTTTATATCTTTATAATTCATGAGCTTTCGACCGGTCTTTATATTTTTATTTTATACCGGAGGCTTTATTTTAAGCAAGAACGCACTTTTTTTATATATACTATACTTTTTGATACTGTCATTTACAGGGGTTTTCCGCTCCGGCCTGCTCAAAGTACATTATCCCCCACTCTCTCAGTGATGTGATGACTGGTATTAGTGTCTTTCCCAGTTCTGAGAGGGAATACTCTGTTTTTGGCGGCACAACGGGATAAAGCACCCTGTTTACGATGCCATTTACCTCCAGTTCCTTGAGCTGGCTGCTGAGCATTTTCGGTGTCGCCTGTGGTATGAGCCTTTGTATCTCACTAAACCTTAAGGTGCCGTTTTTTATGAGATGCCACAGTATTATTACCTTATATTTTCCGCCGATTATGTCCATGGTCGCCTCAACAGTACAGTTATATTTTCCAAGATCTATTTTTTCCATTTTTTCACCGCGTTTCTTTATACATTTCTTATGCTCTTTCTTATAATATTAGCATAATGCTTGGCCAGCGGCAAATTTTTAACTGCCACTGCCATATTTTGCATAAAAAAGAGGAGACAGATATAAATATCTGTCTCCCTTTTTATGGCATTATGTGAGTATAATATAATGAAAAAGACTTATTTAAATTTTTTGCCTCTTTCATCACATTCTTTTATAGCTGCGATGAATTTTTCCTTAGTAACTTCATAAGGAACGCAGGTCCACTCTCTTGTGACAGAAGCTCTGTCAGCTACAGCGGGAAGGTCTTCCTCTGTAAGACCGATATCTGCCATTGTTAAAGGCAGTCCCATTTCCTTGTGGAACGCCATGATCTTATCACATTCGTCATAGTTCTTATCGTATGTCATCAGCACAAGACTTCCGAAGGATACGATCTCTCCATGAAGATGATGCTGAATACAGTTGGGAATAACTGATGTTCCGTTATAGAAACCGTGAGCCAGTGAGCTGTTGTAATAGTAGTCATTTTCAGTTGTCATGAAGTTTGAAACCAAACCTGTTGTTACGATTATGTCAAGTACTACCTGCTCAAGCTCAAAGGAATCTGTATTGTTCTTGCAGTCCTCATAGGCTTTTTTACCATATTCGATAAGGGGATCGATACAGATCAGGCTGAGCTGATTTCCCATAAGAGGTGTATGAGCTGCCTTATGTCCTCTGATGGCCATCTGTGCCTCAAGCTCCTTAGAAATGGCGTCACCGATACCAGCCCAGAAAAGGTGTTCAGGTGACTCAGCGATTATCTTTGTATTGATAAAGATATGTTCAGCAGGCGTCTTTGAGTAAAAATAGTTGTTTACTGTTCCATCGGGATGATAGATAACTGCGATGGATGTTGTTGCCGCACAGTTTGATCCGATGGTGGGGAAAGTAAACATGGGCTTGTCAAGTCTTTCCTTGACTACCTTACATGTATCCATTACTCGTCCGCCGCCTACTGCAAATATCATATCTGCATTCTTTACAGCGTCTTTTTTCATAAGCTCCTCAGCGTTTTCATAGGAAGCTTCGCCGCCGTACCATACAAAATCAGTTATTTCAACATCCGAACCATCTATACCTTCTAATAGTGCATCTTTTACCTTGGACATTGCCGTCTTTCCGCCGATAACAACAGCTTTTTTGCCATATTTTCTTGTTACCCAGGGGATCTCCTTATAACAGTCAGCTCCTACAGTATAATTTGGAATATAAATGTGATATCCTTTCATATTAATGCACTCCTTTTTAAATAATATTGGTATAGTTTGGTATGGTTTATATTTTAATTATGTTTATTGATATATTGATAAATTAATTATTTGTCTACTTCGTCTTTTGATTTAACGGGAACTGTCCATCCAAAAGGATCTGCTGTACGTCCCCACTGGATACCTGTTAAGCCTTCGTAAAGTTCGTGGCAAACGGGTCCGATCTCGTTGTTATTGATGTGGTAGTCAACACCCTCATAGTGAAGGATTCCGATGGGTGATACAACGGCTGCTGTACCTGTTCCCCAAGCTTCCTCAAGTTTTCCTGTCTTAACAGCATCGATAACTTCTTCAGCTGTGATAAGTCTTTCAGTTACTTTGTATCCTTTTGATTTAAGATACTCGATTGCGCTCTTTCTTGTGATACCAGGAAGAACTGAACCTGTAAGCATAGGTGTGATCACTTCTCCGTTGATCTTGAACATTACGTTCATTGAACCAACTTCCTCGATATATTTCTGATGAACACCATCAAGCCAGAGAACCTGAGTAAATCCGTTTTCTTCTGCTACTGCTTCAGCTCTGTTGCTTGCTGCGTAGTTTCCGCCGACCTTGCAGTCTCCTGTACCGCCTCTTACGGCACGTACATCGTGTTCCTCGATGGCGATCTTAACGGGTTTAAGTCCTTCTTTGTAGTAGTTTCCTACAGGACATGTGATTATCATAAATTTAGCTTTTTTGATTGTATGAAGACCGATGGGTTCGTCACATCCAAATTCAAAAGGTCTTATGTAAAGTGACTCACCTTTTTCTGAAGGTACCCAGTCCTGCTCGAATGCAACAAATCTTTCGATAAGATCAAGGATTGTGTCTGCATCAAGATGGGGAAGACAAAGTCTGTCGATTGATCTTTCCATACGTTTTGCGTTTTCACTGGGTCTGAAAAGCTGGCATGTGCCATCTTCTTTTCTGTAAGCTTTCATACCTTCAAAAGCGCCTGCGCCGTAGTGAAGGATTGTTGAACCGGGATGCATAAGGATGGGTCCGAAGGGAACGATCCTTGCGTCGTGCCAGCCCTGGTCTGCATCATAATCCATGATAAACATATGGGCTGTAAAATGTGTTCCAAATCCAAGTTCTTCTCCCTTGGCAGGTTTAGCTTTAGGTGTCTGTGTTTTCTCTACTCTGATATCCATTTTCATAACAAATTCTCCTCTCACAATATGCCTTTTATTTTTTTATATTTATTAAAAATAATAAAAAAGAGCTTACAGCTATGAAGCCGTAAGCTCGAAAAAACTAATATAAAAACATCAGATTGGATTGTATGTCAAATCGCTATACAATCATATGGAAAAATCCGTATGTTTATAATCAACTGTTTTTTCTGCACGACACATAGCACTAATACTTCTAATAATAATTAGTGAGCAAATAGCGCTAATAGATAGTGTGCAAATGTATAATCCAGTTGACATCATATCGAATTTTTCTCCTTTCAAATATTTTTACTCATAGTACCACCAATTGTTATCTTTGTCAACGATAAATTTCATTTTTTTTCAAATATTTTTTTCAGTCCCTGAAAAGCCCGTATCACAGGCTTTCCAAAAACATAGCTGCCCTTCTGAAGGCTTCATGCCTTCCTTCGGTGAGTACTATGTTGTGTTCTCCATAGTCCGGAGTATAGAGTTCTTTCTTCTCAGATGCTATCCTTCTGAATATCTCCCCGGCACTTTCAGGGTCAGCCACAGCGTCATCCTTTGCCTGTATGACCATGGCCGGACATGTTACCTTCTCAAGGAAACCTTCTTCCCTGACCACTGCCATAAGCCTCTCAAGCTCATTGAATATCCTTATGGCTATATCCTCATAATGTATATGATACTGTTTGAAAAGTCCGACCTTGCCTTCCATGGGTCTATGGAAATATATCTGTTCAGGAGGATATGTATCAGTCATAAATGTTCCCGGCATAAGTCTTAAGGGTGAAGATATGGGTATTATGCCGGCCATATCGGGATGCTTCGCCGCAAGATAAAGTGAAAGACAGCCTCCCGTTGAAAGTCCGCCAACATAGACCGTGTCAAATCTTTTCTTAAGATAAGCGTAATCGCTCTCAGCCTTGGCTATGAAATCCTCACAGTTTGTGTGAAGCAGCTCCTCCGGAAAAGTTCCATGGCCTGCAAGATTTACGCTCCATACGGAATATCCATAGTCATTTAAAAATCTTGCCATGGGTATCATCTGCGCGGCTCCGGAAGTAATTCCATGTATAAGGAGCACTGCCTTTCCGTTTGTTCCCGGGAAAAATATCTGGTCATTTGTCTGCATAAAAACATCTCCTTCCATAATAAAACACTGTTTTACCTGATAAATATTTTAACACCCACAGAGGACACTTGTCCATAATCTGGCCTATATTTAATTTAAGCCAGATTTAACGGACATAAGATGCTATAAATCTTGGAGGAGCTTCAGACATTGTATTTTTCAGTTCCTGCCCATTTCTTTAAATATGCCCGTAAACTGATATGTAACAGAGGACATCCCAGCCCCCGTCCTATTTCATTCCAAATTTCTGTATATTTTTTATCTGTTCTTTCTTTTCTGCCAGCCTGTTGCAAAAGCACCTGCCCTTTGCTAAAATCTATTACGGATGGACAGGTATCATCGAATGAAATGACTATATACTTATATGGTTATATGGTTATTGACCTGATCGGACCATAAATCACGGCAAAATATATGATATAAAAGGACGGCGGGCCGTTATGTGCATATTAAAAACCTCCGAACAGCTGTGCTTTAAAGGCATAATTCACTATCCGGAAACAGAAATACAAGAAAACCAGTTTACATTCATAACCGGCGAGAGCGGCTGCGGCAAAAGCTCTTTTCTTAAACTTTTAAACGCCAGTTCGATCCCATCTGCCGGAGATATTTTTTACAGAGGGGATAATATACGCCAGCTTCCCATACTGGACTATAGAAAAAAAGTTCTTCTTGTTCCCCAGGATGTATTCCTTTTTGACGGGACTATAATGGAAAACTTCAATATTTACCGAAAATACAGCGAAAGGAACCCCTTAAGGGCCACGGAAGCTGAAAAGTTCATGCAGGTATGCTGTGCTGATTTCGCTCCTGATTCGACATGTACCACATTGTCGGGCGGAGAAAGACAAAGGGTATTTTTATCAATTTTTCTATCGTGCATGCCCGATGTGATACTCCTTGATGAGCCGACGGCGGCTCTGGATGAGAAAACATCATTCAGGCTTATGTCAAATCTCAAGGATTTTTGTGACTCAGAACATATAACATCCGTGATAGTAAGCCATAATAACGATCTGGTGGACAGATTCGCGGATAAAGTCATAAGATTCAGAAAGGATGAGGCCGTATGAGTGGTGTCGCAGAACTTCAGCTGAGCCAGTTTTTGCTTATTTATGCACTTTTGGTCGTAATGGCTCTGATAATGAAAAAATGCAGGATAAATCAGACCAAACAGCTTGTGGTATCCAGTATAAAGATGACTGTACAGCTCATAATAGCCGGACTGATCCTGACATACATATTCGAAAACCCAAAACCTCTGTTTACAGTGCTTTATGTAGCCGCCATGACCGCATTTTCCATACACAGGGTAATATCAAAAAACAGAGAGCTGAATATACGTTTTAAAACAGCCATAGGTCTTTCCATCTCTCTTTCTGGCATATTTGTACTTCTTTATTTTATATGCGCCGTGGTGAGGGAAGATATATTCAATCCCCAGTATGTTATACCAATTTCAGGAATGATCATGGGAAATACCATGACCGGTGTTTCCCTGGGAGTTAAGGCCTTTAAGGAATCTCTGGCTGACCAGAGGGCAAAAATAAACGCCCTTGTATGTATTGGCGCCGCCCCGAGGGACATACTTCTCCCCTTTGTCCGCCAGTCCCTGGAAACTGCCATGCTCCCAACCCTAAATTCCATGGTCGGCATGGGAATAGTATCCCTTCCTGGTATGATGACAGGACAGATACTTGCCGGAACCATGCCCCTTACGGCCATAGTCTATCAGATATCCATGATGATAGCCATTTGTACTTCTGTAACAGCAGCCTGCTTTGGCTCCCTCTATCTTGGATATAAGACCCTCTATGACCCCAGGGACCAGATAATAAATTTCTGATATTTTCATAAAACAAAAGACCGGTCTTCCGGTCTTTATTTTTTATTTTTATTAATTTTACAGGCATAAAAACTCATTTGTTTCTATTGTCTCCAGCATTTTTTCGGCTGTTGGCATACTGTCTTAAAAACAGTTCCATATGTCTGGAAGCATTTATTGACATCCCTTTTACGATATACTATAGTTAATTCAGACTAAAATGCATGGTCTTTTAGCCAATGAAACTAATCTTGATTTTATGCCACATTTTTACGGAGGCGTTAAATGAAAAATAATGTTATTTTTGATCTTTTCTGGTCCTTTGCCAAGATCGGTCTGTTTACCTTTGGCGGAGGCTATGCCATGATACCCCTCATAGAGGAGGTATGTGTTGAAAATAAAGGCTGGATAACCAGTGATGATCTTTCCACGGTCACAGCCATTGCCGAGTCTACACCAGGCCCCATAGCCATAAACTGTGCCACATTTACCGGCTATATGAAGGGCGGATTTATTGGAGCCTTGAGTGCCACCATCGGCATGGTGCTGCCATCCTTTGTTATAATCTATGTAATATCTGTATTCTTCGACGATTTTCTTTCCATAACCATAATCGCCAATGCCTTTAAGGGAATAAAAGCCGGTGTCGGGATACTTATACTCCAGGCCGGGATAAATATGTTTAAAAAAATGAAAAATACTGCCTTTTCCAAGGCTGTGTTCATAGCCGCCTTTCTTGCTATGCTCGTCATAGACCTGCTGGCCGTCAGTTTTTCTACCATATATTTTCTTGTCATAGCCGGTGTTTTCAGTGCGGCATTATATGAGATACGCCGCAGGCTTTCCAAAGGAGGCGCGGACAAATGATATATCTTGACCTTCTCATCGGATTCCTTAAGGTAGGCTGTTTTTCCTTTGGCGGTGCCTATGGTGCCATACCTCTCATCCGTGATGTGGTGCTCTCATACGGATGGCTGGATGACGAGATTCTGACATACTTTATAGCCGTAAGTGAAAGCACTCCCGGCCCCATAATGGTGAACCTGGCCACATATATAGGCAGCAGCCAGGCGGGCATACCAGGCGCTTTGATAGCCACCACAGCCGTAGTTATCCCTGCCTTTGTAATAATACTGCTCATAATGATACTTTTAAAAACAGCACTGAAAAATCCTTACGTTCAGGCTGTACTTGACGGCATAAAGCCCTGTATCGTCGGCATAATAGCTGCCACTGGCATAGATATGATATATGAAAACTGTATATCAGATGCTTCTCTGGATATGAAAGCCATCGGTATAACCATTTTTCTTGGGGTAATAGCTGTCTTACACAAAGTCATAAAAAAGAAAAATATATCTCCCATAATACTCATAGCCATTTCCGCCGTAACGGGAATAGCCGTATATTCATTTTAAAAACAGAGACGGTCCTCAGGCCGTCTCTTTTATTTATATATTTATAAAAAGTCCAGCCAGGATCGGCATGATCCTGGCTGGACGGGGGATTGGGGAAGAAAATCTAAATTATTTGATACCAACATATGTTGGAGGAATGATGGCTTTTTATTATCAAAGTGTCTTTCCAAATGCGTCTGCCTTTAATATAGCTTCTTTGAATTTTGCTTCATTCATATCAGCATGTTTGAATTTCCACTCTGTTGTCTTTGTTGCCTTTTCAACTATGGCGTCAAGGTCTTCTTCTTTTACTTCTATGTCTGCAAGTTTTACGGGAAGACCGATGCTCTTATTGAATTTTCCGATTCTTTCACGCTCTGCTGTATTGCCCTCAGCTGCAAGGAGACAGAGAACTCCAAAGGATACTATCTCACCATGTCTGTGTTTTTCTGTGGCTTCAACAACTGTGCTTCCGTTGTAGAATGCATGGGCAAGGGAGCTGTTGTAGTAGAAAAGATCATCTTTATTTGTTGTGAAGTTTGATACAAGTCCTGTTGATACGATGATGGAAAGGGCAACTTCCTGTATCTCGTATGAAGCTGTGTTGTTCCTGCAGTCTTCAAGGGCCTTTGCGCCGTATTTTACAAGGGGATCTGTACATACCTGGCCGATACATACTCCTGTCATTGTAGTATGGAAAAGTTCTTCTCCCCTAGCTGCGTAGGTGGATTCACATTCCTTTGAAAGCGCGTCTCCGATACCTGCCCAAAGGAGCTCCTCAGGTGCTTCTGCGATTATCTGTGTATTGATGAATGTATGGTCAACGGGTCTTCCACAGTAATGATACTGTTTGAATGAACCGTCAGCATTATAGATTACTGAAAGTGTAGTTGTGGGCGCGCAGTTTGAAGCGATTGTAGGGAAATCGAATACGGGCTTATCCATTTCCACTGCCAGTACCTTTACTGTATCTACGGCACGTCCGCCGCCTACTCCAAATAATATATCAGCCTTTTTTACTGATTCATTGGCCTTGAGCATTTCTACGTTTTCGTATGTTGAATCTCCGCCGTACCATACGAAGTCGATTATTTCCATATCAGAACCTTTAAGAGCATCAAGAAGAGGCTGTTTTGCCTTTTCCATGGCTGTCTTTCCTCCTATGACAACGGCTTTTTTTCCAAATCGTCTTGCCCAGTAGGGAATTGTTTTGTAGCAGTCAGGTCCAACACTGTAATTAGGTAATATCATGTCATAGTTTGTGAAATACATAAAAATTCCTCCTTCTTAATAACTCTTTAAAATTTTATATTCATACATCCGTTTACCGAATGTTTCATTGACTATTTTAATCAGGCAAGCAGGCTCAATACTGCATAGGCTGCCGTTCCAACAACGCCTGAGCCAAATATTATGGAAATGGCGCTGGTCTTATATTTTCTGAGTATGAAAAGTGCTCCAAGGAAAAGTACGACTTCTACGGGTCTTATATTTCCAAGGGATATGGCTGTCTCACTTCCGAAAATACCAAGAAGCAGTATTGAAAGTCCAGCTGAGGCAATGAGGGCTACAACAGCGGGCCTGAGGGCCGCAAGCACTGTCTGAACTCCGCCGAAGTTTCTGTATTTATAGTAAAAATGCGCCAGTGTAAGGCAGATTATGAATGAGGGGATTATACATCCAAGTGTACATATCACCGCTCCGCCTACTCCTGAAAGCCTTGTTCCAACAAATGTAGCTGAATTGATGGATATGGGGCCGGGCGTCATTTCCGCTATGGTTATGAGGTCTGTAAACTCACTCATGGTCATAAGACCGTGTATATTAACTATCTGATCCTGTATAAGAGGGATAGCGGCATAGCCGCCTCCCACACTGAAAAGTCCAACCTGTATGAATGCTGCGAACAGCTGCATAAGTATACTCATTATTCATTCCCCCTGTCTGAACCGCTTACCATATTTCCTGCCTTGATCTTATCTGAAAAAGCATCAGCCAGACCTATTACGAGGAATATGAGTATAAGCATCATCGCTTCCATTCCAAATACTATCTTAGCGATAAAGGCAGCTGCCATAAGAACTATATATAAGACTCTTTTTGCAGCTATTATGTTTTTAGCCAGATTGATAACAACATCAAAAATTACCGCTGCCACACCCGCTCTCATTACCATAAGGGCTGTGGCGATTATCTGATTGCTCCTGAACTGAACATAGAAATAGGAGATAAGTGAAATTATTATCATCGGAGGAAGTATCGTTCCAAGTACTGCCACCAGGGAGCCGATGACTCCATTTATGCGGTAGCCAAGTATTACCGATGCGTTTACGGGTATAGGTCCAGGTGATGACTGAGCTATGGCTGTTATATCCAGCATCTCGTCCTCATCCAGCCATCCGAGTTCTTCTACAAATTTTTTCTTCATAAGTGAAACTATTACAAATCCGCCTCCGAAGGTGAAAGCGCTGAGCATAAATGTTGCCTTGAACAGTTTCCATAACATATGCTTATCGTTTTCCATGTTTGTTCTCCTTTGCTTGGTTTTTTTCGTTTCTTCATTTCTTGTAGCAAAGTATACCATGACTTTTTGATAAAGAAAAATTATTTATATTTATTTAACAATAAAAATATGTTATGATTAAATCAAAGGAGATGAGACTCAAAATGCTTGATTTTCGTATTATGACATTTCTTGAAGTATGCAAAACCATGAACTACACCAAGGCCGCTGAAAACCTGAATCTTACCCAGCCCGCCGTATCCCAGCATATACACTGGCTGGAAGAACAGTACGGGGTAAAGGTATTTTCATATATAAATAAAAATCTCTACCTGACCGAGGAAGGAAAACAGCTCCAAAGCGCCTTTAAGACCATGGCCCTTGATATAAGCTATCTTGCCGACAGTGTAAAACATAAAAAGAGGGTCCTTACCTTCGGCACCACACCCACCGTTGGCACCTACCTCATACCAGGACCACTGAAACGCTATAAAGAAAAATTTCCTGACACCAATATATTTATGCACGTCAAAAATACTGCCACCTTGTGCCGTATGATAGACGATAACGAAATAGATTTTGCCATCGTGGAGGGCTATGTACAGAAAAGTGATTATTCCTCTCTTTTGTATAGGTCTGAAAAATATCTTCCTGTCTGCTCCCCTTCTCTGAACCTGGATGGAAAGATCAAAAAGATGTCAGACCTGCTTGTATTTCCCCTTCTCATCAGGGAAAAGGGCTCAGGAAACAGGGACATAATCGTGCGCAGCTTAAGCAGATATAATCTCTCACCGTCCGATTTCCAGAGCATAATAGAAATAAACGATATACAGGCCATAAAAGCCATGATAGCCCAGGGCATCGGTATAGGATTTTTATATCATTCGGCGGTAAAGGACGATATCGCTTCAGGAAAATTAAAGGAGATACCCCTTGAAGATTTCAATGAATACCACGAATTTACGTTTATTTGGAGAAAAAACAGCATATATTCCGAGCAGTTTGAAAAACTGTTTGAACTGCTGAAACCAGTGGAAGACAATAAAAAAGGGAAGGCCTGAGGCCTTCCCAAGGTTATTATAAACTTTTTTCAGCTTAAAATATATCCTGGTTCTTAGGATATACAACTATTTATATCAAATAATGTGGGTAATAATGGGGCTTATGCCCATCAATATTTTTGTTACAGCTCTAAAATGATCCTGGCCATCATAGATATCCGCTTCGCCTTTATTTTCTGTTTCATCTTTGGCAGCTTCATTGTACTCAGATGTAAGTTTCAATTCCTGATTCGTATATTTAGAATATTCTAAAACATCATCAAAAGTATATGTGATTTCTATTGACTCAAAATCATCGGAAAGCAGGAGCTCCTTTGTCAGTCCAAATCTTCCATCCAGAAAGTCCATATTAATGGCTTTATCAGCAAAAGCAAAAAGTGTATCCTGTTCATCAAAACGGTCAAGTGGTACGGTACCCCTTCCCATTATATTCATACCTTCTTCAATTTGTCCTGGTTCAGTTTCCACTTCCCAATAATAGTCATAAAACTCCGTAGGATCATCTATACGTCTTAATATAAGCGTATGGGTTTCTTCATTTGTCTGTGAGTCAGCCGCAAATGCTGAATTTGCGACTGTTACTGTAAGCATCAAACCTGTTAAAAGGAAAAATAATCGTTTCATATTATACCTCCTTAAAATGTAAATATCTTAAACAGCTGTCTTTTGTTCTTCTACATGGTTTTTGAATTTTTGCAGCCCATCATTTTATAAGCTCATATATGTGTGTAATATCTTCCTCTTATTAGCATTCACAGCATTTATAACTTAATAATATATCTAGCATCGAATTATGTCAACATATGTAAATAACAATAAAAAATGGAAGGATTACCCCTTCCATTTTTTATTTTAATATTATCATAGTTATCAGTATTGCCGCCTCAACAGCAATGGACGCGATCCATAACTTTGTAAAATTCTTTTTTATTTCTTTTGAATATGCCTCTCTGCGTTCTTTATCATCGGCATAGATGATATTGTTCTGCTTTTTTATATACATGTATATGACTATCTGGCTCACTATAAGGCCAGCAATGCAAAGCAGTACTATTAATTGGGGAACGAATGGTGAAATAATGCAGATGACAATAAGAGCGGCCAGAAAATCTCCTCTGTTTCCTCCATTTTCCTCGAGGCCATGGCCATATTTGAAATTCCACATGGTCTGTTCAAAATACAGGCGTACAATGATCGCCATAAACACAACGTATATTACCGATAACAAAATATCTATCATGGCCCACCTCCATATCATCTTAAGTCTATCACATCACTCCTGTTTCTTCCAGTTTTTCCTCAAAAAAGTGCTTGATATGTATTATGGGTATCCTCAGGAATATGCCTATTATAAGTGATATAGGTATATAGGCTGAGACCTTTAAAATATCCATCCAGTAGGCATTTCCATAAAGTCCGCCTACACACTCCCTCATGGCGTTTATCATATGGGTAAATGGCATAAGTGGATTTAAGATACGGAAAAACATAGGCGTGACCTCTATGGGGAAGGTGCCTCCAGCGCCAGCCACCTGTATTACAAGAAATACCACGGCTATGGCCTTTCCCACATCTCCAAAGGATATGGTCAGGGTATAAATAAACAGGCTGAACACGAAGGAGGTGTACATGGCAGCCAGCACAAAAAGCCATGGATGAGGACACTGTATCTTTAATATAAACAGATCACCCAGGGAAACTATGACAGCCTGGGTCAGGGCAAAAACAAGGAATGTAAAATATCTTCCAAAATATCTCTGCCACGGCTTGGCATCGGCCGTAAATTCATCATCTTTTATATCGCATTTGAGTATGGCTGCCAGCACGAGCCCTCCTACCCACAGACAAAGCACAGTATAAAACGGTGTCATGGCTGAACCATAATTTAATATAGGATAAAGCTTATGGGTTGTAAGGGCCACCGGTGAAGCCATAAAGTCGCTTATGGACTGGGGATCTGTATTTATAAGGTTTATGAGCTTATCTATATCCCCGCCCTCTGCCAGTTTTTCTGCCTCATCATATATATCCTGAAGCCTTGTTATCATACCATCCACGGATGTATTAAGCCTGGATATGACATCGATAAGATTTGTATATGCCTCATCCATATTTTCCAGGGAAGTCTTTGTATCAGGCAGGCTGTTTTCCAAAATCGATATCCTGGACGACGCCTTTATAAGCGAATCATATACATCATCAAGGGCAGTCTGGAGGCTGCTCTTTACATTTTTCCTATAATACTGTTCAATATCATTCTGGGCTGACTCAAAGGAATCATACAGGCCGTCAATATCCTGCATAAGGCCGTCAGTAAGTTTTAATCCCCTGGAAATATTCGATTTCGCATCATAAAGCTTATCTATTATGGTATTTGTGCGGTCTATCTGGGAATTTATCTTATCTATCATGCCTCCAAGAACAGGGTGTACATCACCCGGAATATACGAATCCACCTGTTTGATAGCATTCAATATGCTTTCCTGCATACTTAAAAGCCTCTGGTTTATATCTATAGCCTTCTGCAGGGCTGCCTTAACGGTCTCTGAGTCCTCATCTGCAATGGAAAAGGCAAAATCAGCGGCCTTTTGAGCCGAGTCAGCCAGGTCTCCAGCTGCAGACAGTATCTCATCCATCTGGTCAATGGTCCTCTTTGAGAGCATCTGTGCTGAATCTATGGCGGACATGAGATCGTCTATTTTTATCTGGCTGTCATCAAAGGTCTCCTCAAAATCAGGAAGGACACTGGATGCCGTATCACTTACCTGCTGCATTGCTTTCATAAGGGATTCTATGGTCTTAAGGCTCTCCGATAACTGTTTCGTATCTTCCTGAATATTGGATAAAATACCTAGGGCGTTATTTCCTACGGTATCCTTAAGGGCTCCTATGCCGTCTCCCGTAAGGTTCATGGCCGATGAAACCGCCTCAGAAACAGCGGACACAAAGGATTCGTTCACCTGCTGCTGTATGGTGCCGACTCCCTTATCCGTTATCTTAGTCGCTATGGCGTTTTTCTTTTCGTTGACATAATAGGCTATTTCAGGATGCTTCACATCTTCGGACAATATGCTGGCTATATCACTGCTGAAATCAGATGGTATCACCACGGCCGCATAGTATGTTCCATCGGATACCCCCGCCATGGCCTCCTCCTCGGTCACGAACTGCCAGCCTATTTGGTCGTTCATTTTAAGGTTATCCTCTACCATGCCTCCGATATTTATTTCCTTATCTCCCAAAACCGTTTTGGCCGCTTCCAGGAGATCCAGGGCAGAAGGACTGAATCCCTCATCTTCATTTACCACAGCCACCTTAAGGCCTCCCGTATTTCCATAGGGGTCCCAGTTTGCCGCTATATTGAACCATGCATAAAGCGAAGGCAGTATCATTATACCCACAGCTATGACCGCTGCCACAGGATTGCGAAATACTGCCCTCATATCTTTAAGGAATATATACCATATTTTTCTCATAAAACTCCTCCAGTGATCATATTGTAATCCAATTATGGAAGAAAAAGAAATGCTGTACAATAGACAATTGT
>JABLTR010025749.1_pt1 | contig 27032 bp, 21 predicted proteins | sample 7160071 | NCBI WGS metagenome assembly JABLTR01 (sample SAMN14651230, study PRJNA627086) | human gut metagenome | isolation source: feces | host: Homo sapiens | reverse complement strand
GGGCCGCCGCCCACCACCAGCACCCGGCGCTGCACCTTTGCCGGAGCGGACATCCGGTCAAACCGGCACTCCTGGGCGGTGCGGGGGTTGACGGCGCAGGAGAGCTGGTTGCCGGCGTGGAGCCCGGTGAGACAGTCCAGGCAGCGCAGGCAGGGGACGATGTCCTGGCTGCGGCCGTGGCGGGCCTTCTCGGGAAAATAGGGGTCGGCGATGCTCTGGCGGGCCATGGCGATGACGTCGGCCTTGCCCTCGGAGAGGATCTGCTCCGCCAGCTCCGGGGTGTTGATGCCGCCCAGGGTGACCACCGGGGTCTTGACACCGGCGGCCTTGATGGCGGCGGCGTAGTGGACGTTTACCCCGTGGGGCAGGAACATGGTGGGGTGGGTGTGCACCGCCTGGGCCTCCTCTGTGTCCAGGCCGGCGGAGACGTGGATCAGGTCCACCTTGCCGTCCAGCAGCTTGGCGAAGGCGATGCCCTCCTCCTGGGACAGGCCGCCCTCGATCTCCTCGCAGCCGCTCATCCGGTACTCGATCAGAAAGTCCTCGCCGCAGCGCTGGCGGATGCGGTCGATGACCATCAGGGGGAATTTCGCCCGGTTTTCAATGCTGCCGCCGTACTCGTCGGTACGGGTGTTGTAGAGGGGGGAGATGAACTGGTCCAGCAGCCAGCCGTGGCCGCCGTGGAGGAGCACCATGTCGTAGCCGGCGCCCTTCAGGATCTCGGCGCAGTCGGCGAAGTGGTCGGCCACCACGTTCATGTCCTCCTCGGTCATGCCGTGGACGTGGTACTCCTCGGTGACCTCGTTGCCGTGGATGACGCTGGTGTGCACCTCGTGGATCTCCACCGGGCCCCAGGCCTCCCAGCCCTCAGGGCTCAAATCGGAGTTGGCAGCGGCAAAGGCGATCATGCCGCCGTGGTTGAGCTCCTGGCTGGCCAGGGCGCCTCCGGCGTGGATGGCCCGGGCGATCTCCGCCAGTTTGGGCTGGTTCTCCGGGGTGACGGCGAAAGAGCGGGGGTTGGTGGCGGCGTGCTCCCGGTCCACCGGGGTGTCCCCCAGGGTGACCACCGCGTAGCCGCCCCGGGCCTTCTCAGCGTAGAAATCGATCATGGACTCATCGGGCCGGCCGTTGAAGTCCATGTGGCTCATCATGTGGGGGGCCACAAACAGCCGGTTGCGGAAGGTGGTGTGCTTGATGGTCAGCGGTTCAAAGAGATGGGGATAGAACGGATTAATAGACATCCTCCTTGTGGAAAAACTTCCGGCCCGCCCGGCGGCCTCTGCCGCGGGAAGGCCGGAATGGTCAGATTCAGATGCGGTTGACGGCGATCTTGTCGGCGGGGATGCTGCGCTCCTGGAGGGGATGGGCGGGATGGCCCACGGCGATGGCGGACACGGTGCGGAAGCCCTCGGGCAGCTTCAGCAGCTGGGCTACTTGGTCGCGCTGGCCCTGCAGGGCCTGGCTGAGGCCAAAGAGGTAGACGCTGGCCAGGTTCAGATCGGCGGCGGCCAGCATCATGTTCTCCATGACGCAGCTGGCGTTGGCACCGGCAATGATCTCCTCGTCCTCCAGGGAGTTGGAGACGTAGATCAGGGTGGGGGCATGGTAGGACGGGTAGGCGTTGGGATCTCCCACCGCCTCTTGGAACAGCCGGTTCAGCTCCTCCAGCACGGCGGGGTCCTGGACCACCGTCAGGTGCAGCCGCTCAAAGCGGCCCATGCAGGTGGGGGCGGCCATGGCGGCCCGAAGCAGCTCGTTGACCTCTTTCTCTGTCAGCTGTTCCCCGGTAAATTCCCGGGTGGACTGGCGCAGGGTGAGGGCACGGGTGAATTCCATCTTGAAAACTCCTTTCCAACACTTGACTTTGCAGGTCAGTTACAGTATGTTTTTTGTACTAATACCATCATACCGATTTTTGCGGTGACGTCAAGTACCATGAAAAAACAAACCTGGTATGAAAAAACAAACCGAGGAGGCCGTCTCATGGAGCCGTTTCAGACCGTATCCGAATACCTGGGCTATATGCAGTCCCATCCGGAGATTTCCACCTGTCCCATCCGCCGCTGCCTGGGGGTGATGGGGGGCAAGTGGAAGATCTTCATTGTCCTTCAGCTCTTCTCCGCCCCGGCCCTCCGGTTCGGGGAGCTGGCCCGGCGGGTGGAGGGGATCACCAACGCCATGCTGTCCGCCAGCCTGCGGGAGCTGGAGCGGGACGGCATGGTGGAGCGGGAGCAGTTCAACGAGATCCCGCCCCATGTGGAATACCGCCTCACCCGGGAGGGCAGGAGCCTGGGCAGCGTGCTGCTGGCCCTGGCCAACTGGGGGCTGGAGCACCCGGCGGCCGAAGGGATGGAGCGGCCGGAATAGGCCGCCGGGCTCAGATGCCGGGATAGCTGTCGTAGCGCTGGGGGACGGCGGGCTCATCCTCGGGATAGATGGCGTCGGGGCCGTACTCCCAGAAGGGCTTCTCCAGAGGGTGGCAATAGGGGCCCATGTCGGGCATCTCGCCGTTGCCCGCCATCTTGAGGGCGGGCTCGCCCCAGCTGCGGTTGTAGGGGGTCAGGAAGAGGGGGTAGAGGGTCATGTGCCAGAACTTCCACACGCCGTCCTCCTTGATGAACTCCACCTCGTACTTGCCCCAGCACCAGGCGCCCTTCTCCTTGCCGGGAGAGGGGGCGGTCTCGGTGCCCGGGGAGATCCAGATGCCCTTGGCGGTCTTGCCGTCGGCGGCCACCTCGATGACGTCGGTGCACATCTCGTGGATCATCATCAGCCCCCGCAGCTGCTCGTAGTCCTCCGGGTTGTTGCGGTCGCCGTGGAAGCCCACATAGCTCTGGTACACGCCCTCATAGCCCACGAATTTGCCGAAGGGCATGGTCTGGCTCACGTCGTCCCGCTTGGCCCACAGCTCCATGAATTCCTTGTTGCGGAAGGCAGTGTGGAGATAGGAATACCGGCCCATCAGGTTGCGGCAGGCCTGGGCGGCCTCCAGGCGCTCGGCCTGGAGCATCAGTTCATTCAGTTCGCTCATGGTTTCAGCCCTCCTCGTCCATAAAGGTGATGCCCACATCCTCAAACTTCTCATAGGGGTAGGGGATGGCGGGCTGGTTGGCGGGGTAGACCTCGGTGGGGGAATAGTGCCACATCCCCTTGCCCTGTTCAGCGCTGGCGAAGGTGTAGTCCTCAGGGGTGGGCTGGACGGCGTCCACCCAGCTGGTGCCGTACTCGCTCTTGTTGATGGGGTAGAGGCGCATGTGCCAGATCTTCCACTCCCCGTTGTCCCGGATGAAGTCCACGGCGTAGGCCCCCCAGCACCACTCGGCGTGGGGCTCCAGCTTGGCGTCGGGGTCCTGGAAGCCGGGGACGCGGCCGTCCACATAGGTCTCGTGGCCGTCGCTGAAGAAGGCCGCCTTGGCGGTCTGGCCGTCCTCAGCCACCTCGATGAGCTCGGTGTTCATGGTGTGCATCATCACCGCTCCCCGCAGGCTGTCCAGCACGGCGGGGTCGCTGCGGTCGCCGTGGTCGTTCATATAGCAGGTCTTGACCCCCTCAAAGCCCTGATAGGAGCCCCAGGGCATGACCAGCAGGTCGTCGTCCCGCTTGGCCCACAGGTCGATGTACTCCTTGTTGCGGAATGCGGTGTGGTAGTAGCTGTATTTGCCCATCAGGTTGCGGCAGGCCTGCACGGCCTCCAGCCGCTCCAGCTTCCGGGTCAGCAGTTCCAGGGTTTCCTGTTCCGTCATGGCTGTATCCTCCTTTACTGATAGTTGGCCCACAGCGCGGGGACGGCGTCCTCGTAGTGCTCATAGGGCAGCGGGGGCTCCGGCTCGTCGGCGGGGTAGACGGCGTCCATGCTCCAGGCCCAGTTGGGCTGGGGCAGGGGCTTGTGGTTGTGGAAGGGGAAGTCCACCGGGTCCATGTCCGGGTGCTGGGTCCAGGGCACGTAGAAGTCGGTCTTGTAGAGGGGCCACAGCCGCATCTTCCAGAACTTCCACTCCCCGTCGGCGTCCCTGATGAAGTCCACCTGGTACTTGCTCCAGGCCCACTCGCAGGAGGAGACCATGGGGGCGTCCGGGGGCACCGGATCCCCCTTCTTCCAGCCGGGGATCTTGTCAAAATCCGGGATGAAGCAGCTCTCGTGGCCCGGGCTGATCCAGCAGCCCTTGGCGGTCTTGCCGTCGCCGGCCACCTCCAGCACCTCGGTGTCCACGCAGTGCATCATCATGCCCCCCTTGAGGATGGGGGAATCCTGGATCTCCGGGTCATTCCGGTCGCCGTGGTCCTGGAGATAGCACTTGCGCACCCCCTCGATGCCCTGGTAGTAGCCCCAGGGCATCACCAGCAGGTCGTCCTCCCGGTCGGCCCAGAGCTGGACATAGTCCTTGTTGCGCATTGCGGTGTGGTAGTAGCTGTACTTGCCCATCAGGTTGCGGCAGGCCTGGGCGGCCGCAATCCGCTCGAAGCCCAGCTTCAGTTCCTCGATCGTTCTTGCCATGCGTTTCATCGCTCCTTTTCCATCAATTTTTCATCTATACAAAAATAAAAAAGCGGAGTATGCCGGGCAGGAAATCCCTGCGCCGCTTTTATTCACTTTATCGCAGGAATTTGAGGATGTAAAGTAACAAAAAAGGGTATTTCCACAACGGGTTGTTACCCTTGGAGGGCGCCGGGGGGCGGGCAAAGCGCACTTGAAGGATAAAAGGCGATGTGATAAAATATAGAAAAGAAATCGGGTTTACGAAAGGCGGGAACCAAAATGGTCAACGAGACGACGGTGCGGTCCTTCCTGACGCTGGTCCGGGTGGGCAGTTTTACAGAGGCGGCAAAACGCCTGTTTCTGAGCCAGCAGGCGGTCAGCAAGCAGGTGGCCAAATTGGAACAGGATCTGGACTGCACCCTCTTAAACCGGGAACGGGGCAAGCTGGTACTCACCGACGTGGGCAAAATCTACTATAAGGCCTTTGGGCAGATGGAGGAGATCTATTCCGCCGCCCGGGCGGAGGCCGGGCGGCTTGCCGCCACCCAGGACAATCAGTTGGCCATCGGCCAGCCGGAGCTGCTGGACCTGCAGCAGGTGGGCCGCTCGCTGCTGCGGGACTTCCAGGCCCAGCACCCGGGGCTGCATATGGTATACAAAAGCGCCCCCGCCTGGCAGGTGACCCAGTGGCTGGTGGACGGCGAGGTGGACGTGGCCTTCAGCTTTGCCCCGGAGATTCAGGGCCTGGAGGGCATCGAATATGTGGTGGTGGAGCAGCTGCAGGAGATGCTGGTGGTCTCCGCCGACCACCCCAAGGCCACCCCGGACGCCAACTTCCTGGACTTCCGGGATGAAAGGGTGTTTTACACCCCCAGCCCGGAGAATGAGGACAACCAGCTCAAGCTCCGCCTGGAGGCCATGGGCTTTCCCACGGACAAGCTGGTGCCGGCGGACAACCTGCTCTCCTCCTGCGCATCGGTGGAGCAGATGCAGGGGGTCAACTTCCTGCTGGAGCACTGCAGCATGCTCAACAGCAAGACCTTCCGGGCCTATCCCGACTGCCATGTGGTCACCCTGGTGCTGGCCTATCGGAAGGACAACCGGAAGCGGGCGGTGCGCCACCTGGTGGACGAAGCGTCCAAGCGCTTAAAGCGCAGCGACGTGTGATCGAACGGAATATTGCATCTGGGCTGTACCTGAGGGCCGCCCGGCGGAAGGGTCTCCGCCGGGCGGCCCTTTGCCTGCCAAAAATGAGCGGGGAAATTTGTGGAATATCACAACAATTTGGAACGCGAAGTAACGGCTGGTTGTGGATGCCCGCGATTTCGTTGCTTTACACCGGGGCGCTCTTCAGGTAGGGTAAAAGAGAAGAAGAGGGCCCTGGGGCCCTCTGGCAAGACCATTCGACTGCAACCTAGAGGAGGAAGCGACCATGCGCGAAATGATTGTAGACGGCGTTCAGCTGGTGGAGGAGACCACGACCCTCTCCAAGCTGACCCTTAAGGAGGGGGCAAAACTGACCGCCCCCGAGGGAAAATTTGTCCAGCTCACTGTGGACGGGGTGGGCCGTCAGCAGGCCCCCGGCACCTATCAGGGTGAGGTGGTGCTCACCGTGGCGGAGTGCTACCACATGCCCCCCCACGGCCTGATGCTGATGATGGGCCGCAGCGAGGAGTTCCGCAACACTGCGGTCATTGAAAACAACCGGGTGGTGGAGGCAAAGGGCGTGCCCGCCCTGGTTCAGGCCGGCACCATCACCGGGGAGGAGGCCCGGGGCGTGGTGCTCTCCAGCGACGAGGAGGACTTCAACGGCATTCTGGTCACCGGTGACAGCCAGTACACCGTCTCGGACGCCCACATCGACCTGGACGGCCACGGCTACAACGACTTCATGGGCTGCGGCGCCGCAATCACCGCCATCGACAACGCCCATCTGACCATCCGGGACAGCGAGATCACCATGTCCGGCGTCACCCGCTGCGCGGTCCATGTGGGGGGCGACAGCGTGGTCCATGTGGACAACTGCCGCATCGAGAACCACAGCCCCGACGATCCCGAGTGGATGGGGGATTTCAGCTGGGGCATCGGCGTCACCGGCACCAACCGGCTGGTGCAGCTGTGCGACAACGGCACCGTCTACTACACCAACTGCGATCTGAAGACCAACGGCTGGGGCGTGTTCTCCATTGACGGCTGCGATGACTCCGCCAACATTTATGTGAAGGACTGCCGGGTGGAGCTCTCCGGCCCCCGGGCCCACGGTTACGGCGCATTCTGCATCGGCGATCGGAACATCGTCCGCTTTGACCACAGCCGGGTCCATGTGGACGGCTACCCCCTGATGGTGCGGGGCATGATCGGCGCGGCCCGGGCCGAGATCGTCAACGGCTGCGAGATCACCGGCAACCGCTTCGGCGTGTTCGTGCTGGGGGACAAGAATACTCCGGTCACCATCGCCGACTCCAGCCTGGTCACTGGCAAGTCCACCATCTGCGTCAAGGGCTCTGCCACCGACTTCCACATCAGCAACAGCGTGCTGCGCCCGGGCAACGGGGTGGTGCTCCAGCTGATGGACAACGACGAGGCGGGCATGGATGTGGACGCAGTGATGGTCCCGGTGGGCCGGCGGGACGAGTATGTGCCCGGCCGCAGCCTGACCGCCTTTGACCCGGCGGTGGACGTGTCCGTGGAGCTGAGCGGCATGAGCGTGGAGGGCGACTTTTTCAACTCCACCACCAACCTGCACCGGGAGCGGGACTGCATCAAGGGGGGCATGAACACTCAGCCCACCTTCGGCGGCATGTTCGCGCCCCCCGCCGGGACGGAGAGCATCCTGGACGGACCTCCCCAGGGCCAGGACCATCCCAACCCCCATGTGGACCACGACGCGGAGCTGCGGGGCCCCAAGAACCTGCTGGTGGAAATGAAGGACGCCAGAGTGGAGGGTGTCATCTCTGCGGTCGAACAGGCATATCGTGAAGGCGTGACCCGGATTGACCAGTATAACCGTCTGGAGCTGAGCAATGTCACCCAGACCGCCGCGCCCACGGTGAACAACGGCGTGCTGGTGCGCCTGGACCGGTTCAGCACCTGGCTGGTCACCGGCACCAGCTACATCACGTCCCTGGATCTGGCCCCCAACGCCATTCTGAAGGGCGCCGGCGGCCGGAAACTGGTCATGACCGTGGACGGCGTGGAGACGGCCGTGGCTCCCGGCCATTATGAGGGGAAGATTGTGCTCTCTCTGGCAGACTGACCCGTCCGGGAGCCGTCCCCCGCAGGGCGGTTCCCCAGAGAGAAACGCTGAGCCAGACAAAAAACGGCGCAAAATTTTGTGAGTTTTCACAACAATAAATTTGTAAAGTAACATTCCGTTGTGAGGCCGGTCCATTTCGTCGTTTTACAGCGATTTTGTGGTATAGTATCATTGTTTTTGTCGAATGAGCGCCGTAGAAGGGAGCTCTGCACCGCCGCCGCTGCCTTGTGGGGGAAGAGGACGGGGCGGGGACAGAGAGAAACCCCGGCACGGCCAACAGACAAAACAGAGGAAATGAGGAGGTATTTTATGTCTTCTGCCGCAGCATCCGCCGCAGCATCGTCTGCCGCAGCCGCCTCCGGAGGGATTCCCTTCCTGAGCAGCGTACCCGTTTCTGCTGTGCTCCTGATCCTGGGCATTGTGCTCTTCGTGGTCATGTGCTACAAGGGCATCCATACCGCCGTGTCGGCGCTGATCGCGTCCGCCATCGTGGCCCTGGGCAGCTCCAGCGGATTCATTGAAACCATCACCACCACCTGGTCCAACGGACTTGGCAACTTTGCCATCCAGAGCGGCTTGGCCTTCATCTCTGCCGGCATGTTCTCCTATCTGATGCGGGAGACCCGGTCCGGTGAGGCCATCGCCGAAAAGTTCATCGCCATCATCGGCGCGGATCACTCCCCCTATATCATCGCCGTGACCGCGGCTGTGCTCCAGCTGGCCGGCATCCAGAGCTACATCTTCATTGTGGCGGCCATGACCTTCTCCCTGATGAAGAAGGCCAACCTGCCCATCTACATCGGCTATGCCGCCTGCATTGCGGTGCCCCCCATCGTGACCTTCACCTTCCCCGGCGTCACCGCCATGCCCAACGTGCTGCCCACCACCTTCCTGGGCACCACCACCTGGGCGGCCCCCGGCCTGAGCCTGGCCACCGCTGCGGTGGGTATTGCTCTGATGATCATCTACATGCAGTACCTGATCAAGAAAGCCCGCAAGAACAACGAGGGCTATACCACCGACGAGGCCGATGAGTACGGCGCCAGCAAGCTCTTCGGCGATATCGAGATGCCCTCCTTCTGGAAGGCCGTGCTGCCCATTATCCTGGTCATTGTCCTGACCGCTGTATTCCAGCTGGGCATCGGCATGACCGCTATGAACGCCCTGATCTTCGGCATGTGGATTACCTCTGCGGTGGTCGTCCTGCTGAACTGGAACACCGTGATCCACCAGATCAAGATCACCCGGGCCCTCAGCCAGGGCTGCACCGAGATGTTCCCCTTCATCGTCATGTCCGGCTGCGTGTACGGCTTCGGCATGGTGACTCAGGCCTCCGCCTGCTTCCAGCCGCTGATCGACATGATCATGAACATCCACCTGAACCCCTACATTACCTGCTGGCTCTCCGTCTGCCTGATCGCCGGCCTGTGCGCCGACGGCGTCAGCGGCATGGTCATGTGGCTGTCTATCTTCGGCAGCCAGTACGGCGTGGGCAACACCCTGGGGGTCAACCCTGCGGCCATCCACCGTATCGCGGTGTCCGCCGCCACCACCTTCGACTCCCTGCCCCACTCCCCGATGCTGGCCCAGGGCATGGCCGTGTTCAAGACCAACATGAAGGAGTCCTACAAGTACAGCTTCGTGCTGACGGTCGTATTCCCCGTGATCTTCAGCTTCGTGGCTGTGCTCGGCGCCATCATCTTCTATTGATCGCCGGACCGATTTTCCAGAACACAAGAAGCCGGGATGCGTGCATCCCGGCTTCTGTTTCCCGGCGCTGGCTTGACAGACCGGCGGGAGTGCCGGTATGATGAGAGGGCGCATATCTGCCCCACGGGGCGGTGCCTCCCGCGACTTTACAGGGAAAGGAACAGCTCCCAATGAAAAAAGTTTTTTCCAAGCGCAACCTGATCATCATGTTCTTTCCCGTGGTGTTTGTGCTGGTGATCCTCACCCTGGGGATCCCGCAGCAGCTGCTCACCGCCGTCAATATCGGCGGGGAGAAGTACACCATTGTGGACTATAACTTTTACTACTATGAGGCCTATTATAACTTTGCCAACGAGAACTACGCCAACCTGGGCGAGCTGGGGCTGAACCTGAATGCCAGCCTGAAATCCCAGGACTATGACGAGAATACCACCTGGGCCCAGCACTTCCGGGAGGTGACCCTGGCGGACATGCAGGAATATGCCATCCTCCGTCACGAGGCGGAGGCGGCCGGATTCGACGCGTCCCAGGCTGTGGCGGAGGTACACGCCGAGAAGGAGGAGCTGATCCGCACTTACTGCGTGATGAACAACGTCAACGACCCGGATCAGTATCTCTCCCAGCTCTACGACGCGGGTATGACGGAGAAGATCTACTACGAACAGCTGGATCAGCGCTCCCTGGCCGAGGGCTACCGGGCCCAGGTGCTGCAGGAACTCACCCCCACCGATCAGGAGGCGGAGGAGTATGCCCAGTCCTACACCGGCCAGGAGGACTATCAGACGGCGGATGTGGTGGTGGCCTATTTCCCGCCGGCCGAGGACCGGGTGACCGGGGAGAGCGAAGAGCGCCAGTGGGACAACGCCGAGACGCTGGCCCAGGCCGCCCTGGACCGGGCGGAGGAGAACGGCGGCGACCTGGAGGCCTATATCGCTGTGGCCGCCCAGTTCAGCCAACTGGAGGACGAGGATCACGCGGACGGCCACTTTGCATCCCTGACCAAGGAGGACGTGGAGGAAGTGCTGGAGGAGTGGTGCTTTGATCCGAACCGGCAGAGCGGCGACTCCGCAGTGCTGCGGGATGACACCGGCTGCTACCTGGTCTATTTCAACGGGTTTGGAGAGAGCGTGCTGACGGCCCGGGCCCGGGAGGATCTGCGCCAGGAGCGCTACCAGCAGTGGCTCCAGGAGCGGCAGGGGGACTATCCGGTCCAGACCAATGGCCTGGGCATGCTGATCGCGCGATAAGGAGGGCTGCGGTATGAAAAGGAAGAAGAGCAACCTCCCTGAGGCGGTCCCCGCGGCCCAGTCCGCCCCCGCTGCAAGCCAGTCCGGCGCGCCCACGAAGAAGCGGCCCCGGGCCACCCCACGCCAGCGCCGGGCCAGAATCCTGATGCTGGTGCTGGTCATACTCATTATCCTGGGAGTCTGGGTGTTCCGCTACCCGAAGAGTTATGTCAACATGTTCATCGGCCACTACGACGGCACCACCTCGGTGGTGGAGGGGATGAACGGTCTGAAGCGCAGCGAGGAGGAGCAGGCGGCGCTGCTGCCCCTCCAGCAGGCCTTTGACGACTGGAAGGAGACCCACCTGCGGGACGAGGTCTCTGTCACGGCCAGTGACGGGGTGGAGCTCCAGGGCGGTCTGTATGACGCCAAAAGCGATGTTACGGTGATCCTGCTGCACACCTTTGACGGCAGCAGTGCCGACAGCGATTACCTCTTTGCCAGCTATTATGCGGAGCAGGGCTATAACATCCTGCTGCCCGACAGCAGAGACCACGGCGAAAGCGGCGGGGAGAGCGTCACTTACGGCCTGCTGGAGGGGGACGACGTGAAGTGCTGGGTGAAGCTGCTGCTGGAGCGCTATGGGGCGGACCACCAGATCATTCTTCACGGGGAGACCCTGGGGGCCAATGCCGCGCTGGCCGGAGCTGCGGCGGTGCAGGCCGATGAGGCCCTGGCCGGCAGCGTCAGGTTCGTGGTGGCGGAGAGCCCCGTCGTCAACCTCTATGCAGAGGCCCGCTATCTGATGGCCAACCAGTTTCATCTGCCCGGCTTTATGGTGGCCATCGGCGACTGGTTTGCCCGGGACAGCCTGGGGTGCAGCATGCGGGACGTGGATTTGACCCAGATGACCCAGGGGCTGGATCTCCCGCTGCTGGTGCTCCAGGGCACAGAAGATACCGTTGTGGATCCGGAGCAGGTCCAGACCTTCTGTGACGGCTATGCCGGCCCGGTAGAGCAGATCAGCGGGGAGTGTGCCCACGGGATGGTCTATGCGACCCGCCAGGAGGACTGTGAGCAGGCCTTGGATGGACTGATCGGGCGTTATATCTCGACTCATTGAAACAAACAATAGAAAATCCAGTGGACGCGCATGTGGCGTCCACTGGATTTTTTTGTCGCAGCCGCCAGTCTGGCTGGCCTCAGATGGCCATGCAGGTGACGTAGACGTTGCGGTTGGTGGTCTGGATGGTGCCGGGCTTTTTGCAGTCGCCCACCAGATAGAACTGCTTGCCGGCGCCGAAGAAGCTGAGGGCCTCGCCGCTCTTGGCCCGCATGCCCACGGACAGCACCACCGAATCGGCGGGGAGCTGGTGCTCGCCCTGGGCGTCGGTGTAGGTGACGTGGTCGGAGGTGATCTCCTTGGCGGTGGCGTTGAGCACATAGTGGAAGCTGGGAATGGCCTCCCAGGCGGCCTGGAACATGGAGCGGTAGTGCATGAAGGTGGTGTCGGCGGCCAGCTCGTCCCGCATCTCCACCACGGTGACCTCCCGGCCCTGCTGGGCCAGGAACATGCCGGTCTCCACGCCAACCTCGCCGCCGCCGATGATGACCACGTTGCGGCCGATCTGATCGGCGTGCATGATGGCCTCGGTGGCCACGGTGACATTTGCGCCGTCGGCGCCGGGAATCTGGGGCACCACAGGTTCAGCGCCCAGGGCGGCGATGACCACGTCATACTGCCCCTCGATCATGTCAGGGGTGACCCGGGTATTCATCACCACCCGGATGTCCCGCTTGGACACCTGGGCGATCAGGAAGTTCTTGTAATCCTTCAGCGTCCATTTGAAGGGGATGTAATCGGCGTGCTTGATGGCGCCCCCCAGCTGGTCGGTGGCCTCAAAGAGAGTGACCTTGTGTCCCCGGTCGGCCAGATACATGGACGCGCGCATGCCGCCGGGGCCGCCGCCGATCACGGCAATGGACTTGACCCCTGCGGGGGCGGAGTAGAGGTGCCGATCCACCGCCTCAAAGCCAAACTGGGGATTGACGGAGCAGACGGAGGTCATGATGTCGTGCCTGCCCCGGCCGTGGCACTTGTTGCAGCGCAGGCAGGGGATGATGTCCTCGGAGCGGCCCTCCTGGACCAGTTCGCCATAGTTGGGATTGGAGATCCAGGAGCGGGCCATGGCCACCAGGTCCAGCTTGCCCTCGGCGATGGCCCGGTCCGCGTCGGCGGGGTCGAAGAAGCCGCCCACATTGCTGACCAGCATGTCCAGCCCCGCCTGCTTGACAGCGGCGGCCAGCTCCAGGAAGGGGGTCTTTTGCAGCTCAAAGGGGATGGGGTGGTTGGGGTCGGCCTCGGCGGCGCGCACCTGGACGATGTCCACATAGGGCTCCGCCCTGCGCAGGAATTCGATGCCCTCCTCCAGGCCGTAGCCCCCCTCGGGCTCCACGGCGGAGAACTGGATCTCCACCAACATGTCGTTCCCGGCGGCCTTCTTGACCTCCTGGAGCATCATCAGGGGGAAGCGGCACCGGTTTTCAAAGCTGCCGCCGTACTCGTCGGTGCGGTGGTTGGACAGGGGGGAGAGCAGCTGGCTGGGCACCTGGGCCCGGTAGCACATGTGGATGGTGACGGCGTCAAAGCCCAGGCGCTTGTAGAAGGCGGTCTTCTGGCCGTAGCTCTGGGCGATCTTGACCAGGTCCTCCGCCGGGATGTCGTCGCCGATGTACTGGAACTGCATGGAGGTGGCCCCCAGGCCGTGCTCGGTCTTGGGGTTGGCGTCCACGAACTCAAAGCTGCCGTCCTCCTGCTGGTAGCGGAACTTCTTGGTGGCGGAGAACAGGGAGCCGCTGACCAGGGTGTTCTGGCCGTGCATGGCCTCGATCATCTCCACGATGTAGTTCTGACACTGGGCGTCGCGCATGTCGAACTGAGGGAAGTGGGACATATCCAGCCAGTCGGGAAAGACCGGGGAGTCCGGGTCATCCTCCATGGAACAGAAGGTGACAAAGGCCGCTCCATTTTTGGAGCGGTTCAGGAAGTGGCCCAAAATGGGATCGGCGGGATAGGCCTCGGGGCCCTGGGAGAAGTGGGGCATGGAGTTGGAGGACTGCATCCGGTTTTTCAGGATGAACTTGCCGACTTTGATCGGCTGCAGCAGGTGAGGATAGGGACTTTGCATCATCATAACTCCTTTTCGTCGGTCTGTGTAGCCGGAATTCCCATTGCGAGCGGGGCCGGCAGGGCTTTCCCCCTCATTATAAAACCGCAGCCCTTCAATTTATAGGTGCCAATCGCCTGCGAAATATATCCTATTTTGCATCCCCCCAGGGGAAAATAGAACATCTGCACACCAGAGCAGTTTTCAACGGCACTGGCGGGCAGATGTTCAGGGTTTTTTGGTATTGTGCCGGCGCCGGTAGTGGGCCGGAGTGCAGCCGTAGAGTTCCCGAAAACGGCGGTAGAAAAAGCTGCAGCACTCGTAACCCACGGATGCGGCGATATCGGCGATGGGAAGCATCGTGGTTTCCAGCAGCGCTGCCGCCTTGCTGAACCGGTATTGCTGCACCAGTTCGCTGAAGGTGTGTCCGGTCAGCTTTTGGACGTTGCGGCTCAGAGTGGACTCGGCGCAGTTGGTCATCTGGGACAGCTCCCGCAGGGTGGCGTGGCGGTAGTTGTTTTCAATGTAAGACAGGATGGTGCGCTTCAGCGTATGAGGCTCGTCCAGCGGAATCTCGCACAGGGCTGGTTCCACCTCTTTATACAGGTAGAAGAGGAGGGAGGAGACACAGGCACTGGAGATACGGTCCCGGTCCTGGGGGGGCCATGGGTGGGAGGCCTGGTCCGGGTGGAGAAAGAAATTCATCAGCAAGACATCCAGCAGCCGATGGATGGGGCGGTGCTCCTGGATTTGAAAGAGCAGGTATTGGCCGCGGGAAGGACTTTTGCGCAGAATATTGGACAGAAAGATGGACAGCTCCGAGGTGCCCCGAAAGATATCCCTGGTCAGATCAAAAAAATAGGGCGAGACGTCGATGTTGACCGCCAGGCAGTCCGGGGCGGCAGGCAGCACCCCGTGGGAGGTGTGGGGGCTGGAGAGCAGAATGTCACCGGCTGACAGGGACAGTTCTTTGCCCTCGATCAGCTCGGTGAGGGTTCCCCGGCATACCACCATCATCTCCATGCAGTCGCTGGCATGGGGCGGCATGTAGACGGCCCAGTTGTGAAGCCGGCAGTTTACCAGAGGCCCTTCCGGAGCGGATGAGGCAGGAGGGGGAAGAGACTGCTTCGAGCCGGAAAAATCCCGGCTGAGCTGTTCGAGTTTTTCGGTCAGGACCGCATCCAGCATCCGCTGCCCCCCCTTTTCTCCAGTCTGCCCGGCAGGTTCCGCGCTTTCCGCAATTATACAGCAAACCCCGTCGGCAGACAAGGAAAAATGGGACTTTAAGGATGAAAACTAAGGGCGTTTTCGGGCGTGAGCGGCCTCCGCCAGAGCGCGTTTTCCGGAGCGCGATTGCTCGTATTACATTGTGATTCATATTTGGATCACAAAAGAAAGGCTTTTCCGTGCAAACAGAGCGGCCGCTGGGGCAGCCATCGGAAGGAAAAGGATTGCTTTCTACGTTTTTAACAATTTCGACATAATATAATCGTACACCTTGACAAACAATTAACGATCTTTAAAAATTGGCACGCATTTTGCACTAAATAGGGGCAGAAACAAGCACTTGTTTCCGTACGTGCGCGGACCTGTCAAGCGCAGAAGAAAAAAGGAGGAATAGAACATGAAAAAACTTGCAGCACTGATCCTGGCTCTGTGTATGGTTCTTTCACTGGCTGCCTGCGGCTCGTCCAGCGGCAGTGGATCAGCTTCCAGCGGTGGAACCGCCTCCAGCACCGGATCTGTCAGCAGCGGGGACGGCAGCGGGGATGCGGCCGAACCCGTGGCCACCAACACCAGCGAGCCCACCTACGGCGGTTCCATGACCATGCTGTACGGCGACGCCCTGATGCAGTATTTTGATCCCGCCATGGCGGACAACCGCACCTATGGCCTGTGGCTGGAGTCCCTGTGGACCATCGACTGGGGCGCAGAGGATCCCGACAGCTATCAGTCCAACTACATCACCTATGATAAGTGTGAAGGCCAGATCGCCGACACCTGGGAGATTGCCGACGACTACTCCAGCATCACTGTCACCATCCGGGACGACGTCTTTTTCCAGGACAAGTCCGTGGCCGGCCTGGGGGACTATGACATCTTCGGCGGCCGCCAGCTGAACGCGGAGGACGTGGCCTATTCCTATCGCCGCCTGCTGGGCATTGACGGCGTGACCGCCACCCAGAACGCCGAGATCCCCTGGGAGATCCAGCTGCCCGGCATCGACCGGATCGAGGTGCAGGATGACACCACCCTGACCTTCTACTTCACCGATCCCTCGGAAGTGACCGTCAACAACTTCATGGTCAACACCGTCAACATCACCGGCCCCGAGTGGGACGAGCTGACCGCCGAGCAGATGGCCGACTGGCACTATGCCTGCGGCACCGGCCCCTACATTCTCACCGGCTTTGAGCTGGACTCCTCCATGGATTTCGTGAAGAGCGAAAACTACTATGACTACGATGAGCGCTATCCTGAGAACAAGCTGCCCTATCTGGACTCCGTCCGGCTGGTGCAGATCAGCGATTCCTCCAACATCGTCACCCAGTTCATCTCCGGCCAGCTGGATTACATCGGCTTCCACAACGATCTGATCAGCACCTCCGAGATGCAGCAGCTGCGGGATACCATGGGCGAGGGCAACTATCAGGAGTATCAGTACAACAACACCCCCGTGGGCATCGGCCTGCACAGCAATCAGGAACCCTTCAATGACATCAACGTCCGCATCGCCATGCAGGAGGCCATCGACTGCGAAACCATCGCCACCTCCTACTACGGCCAGTCTGAACTGGTGCTGCCCGGCCTGTGGGCCTCTGACCTGGGCTGGAGCGCCGACTACTCTGACGAGGTGCTGGCCACCTATGAGTACAACCCTGAGGACGCCAAGAACCGTCTGGCCGAGGCCGGCTATCCCGACGGCTTTGATATGACCCTCTACATCCGCAGCGACAGCGATCAGACCCTGTATCAGATGGCGGCCTCTTACCTGGCTGCGGTGGGCATCAATGTCACCATTGAGACCGCCACGGATACCTCCACGCTGAACGCCTACGCCCTGGACAACACCAACAACTACGCGTTCTACACCGGCTGCGGCGGCCAGTACAACGTCTCCCAGGCCCTGGGCCGGGTGCTGCCCACCGGCAATGAGTACGGCCTGTTCTATGACAATCCGGAATTCGAGGAGCTGGGTGCTGCGCTGAACGTGGCCACCACCATGGAGGAGCGGGCCGAGATCGGCACCCAGATGGATGAGATCTGGATGGAGAACCACTGGGCCATCTATGTGGGCGGCTGCATCACCCTGCACGACTTCTTCTCCAGCAAGATCGGCGGTTTCACCGGCGAGCGCCTGTGCGAGAACAACAATACCCGCACCATTCTGGCCCGTATCTGGGACAGCACTGCGGAGTGAGCTTCCCTGTTCAGGGGATGAGCTGAACCCATCCGTCATTTCCCAGGGCCCCGCCTTTCGCGAGGCGGGGCCCTGAGTCTCTGTTCCTGAAATGGCCCGCAAAGCACATGACGGCAGCCGTGTGTTCTGCGGACGATTGCAGGAATGCAAGGTTCCAAAGTGAGGAGGAAAATGAGTGGCAGAGACGATTCTTGAGGTGAAGCATCTCAAAACCTATTTCTATACCAACGGCGGAGAACTCCGGGCGGTAGACGATCTCTCCTACGAGGTGCATCAGGGGGAGTGCGTCGCCATCATCGGTGAATCCGGCTCCGGCAAATCCGTTGAGGCCCTGTCCATCCTGCGCCTGGTGCCCTTCCCGCCCGGGTTGATTGTGGGCGGCCAAGTGCTGTTTCATGGCCAGGATTTGATGCAGATGAGCGACGAAGAGATTCGAAAGATCCGGGGCTCCAAGATCTCCATGATCTTTCAGGAGCCCTCTACCGCTCTGAATCCGGTGATTCCCATCGGCAAGCAGATTGCCGAGACCCTGCGGGTGCACCGGGGTATGGGAAAGAAGGAGGCCATGGCGGAGGCGGTGGAGCTGCTGCGCCGGGTCAATATTCCCAATCCGGAGCAGCGGGTCAAGCAGTATCCCTTCGAGTTTTCCGGCGGCATGCAGCAGCGGGCCATGATTGCCATGGCCATGGCCTGCAACCCGGATATCCTGATTGCCGATGAGCCCACCACCGCTCTGGACGTCACCGTACAGGCCCAGGTGCTGGAGGAGCTGAACAAGATGCGCCAGGAGACCAATACCGCCCTGATTATCATCACCCACAACCTGGGCGTTGTGGCCCGGTATGCCGACAGCGTGAAAATTGTCTACGGCGGCAAGGTGGTGGAGGAGGGCGACCCCTACGACATCTTTGAGCACCCCCACCACCCCTATACTCTGGGCCTGATCCGGGCGGTGCCCCGGCTGGACCTGCCCAAAGAAGCGGGGTTGGCCTCCATTGAGGGCGATCCACCGGATATGTCCAAGATTCCGGCCGACTGCTGCGCGTTTTACCCCCGGTGCCGCTACTGTACGGAGGAATGCCGTACCCAGCGGCCACAACCCCGGCAGGTCGAGAGCGCCTCCGGTATTCACTGGTGTTCCTGCTTCCACCTGGATCAGACCGGAGCGGAGCGGGAGGAGCTGATGAAGCTCAATGAGGACAGCCTGCAGAACGTACAAGAGGAGGCGAGGACCTAATGACCAATCCTGAACTGCCCATCCGGCAGGAACTGCGGGAAGAGCTGGACCGGGATATCGCCAGCCGCGCCCCGGTGGAGGACAGCGCCCGGGCCCTGCTCCGGGTGTCTAATCTGAAAATGTATTTTCCGGTGACGAAGGGCCTGCTCAAGCGCAAGGTGGGCGACGTGAAGGCGGTGGACGACGTCACCTTCTCCGTGCAGCACGGCGAGACCCTGGGCCTGGTGGGCGAGTCCGGCTCCGGCAAGTCCACCATCGGCAACTGCGTGCTGGGCAACTGCAAGGTGACCTCGGGCCAGATCATCTATGACGGCCGGGACATCGCCCAGATCAGCAAAGCCGAGATGCGGGCGCTGCGCAAGGATCTGACCACGGTGACCCAGGATCCGTTTGCCTCTTTGAACCCCCGCATGACGGTGGAGGACATCATCCTGGAGGGCGCCCGGGCCCACAAGCTGATCTCGGGAAAGAAAGAGGGGGAGGAGCTGGTGGAGCGGATGCTCACCCTGGTGGGGCTGAATCCCCAGGTGGCCTCCCGCTTCCCCCACGAGTTCTCCGGCGGCCAGCGACAGCGGATCTCCATCGCCCGGGCTCTGGCCCTGAGCCCAAAATTCATCGTCTGCGACGAGATTGTCTCCGCCCTGGACGTGTCCATCCAGGCCCAGATTGTCAATCTGATGGCCAAGCTCCAGCAGGAGCTGAATGTGGCCTATATCTTCATCGGCCATGACCTGTCGGTGGTGCGCCATATCAGCCACAAGATCGCGGTGATGTATCTGGGCAAGACGGTGGAGATCACCAGCAGTCAGGAGCTCTATGCCCAGCCGCTGCACCCCTACACCCAGGCGCTGATCTCTGCTGCCCCGATTCCCAACCCGACGGTGGACCGGATGCGCAAGCGGATCCTGCTCACCGGCGAGGTGCCCAGCCCGCTGGATCCGCCCAAGGGCTGCAACTTCTGCACCCGGTGTCCCTATGCAGACCAGCGCTGCCGGGAGGAGGAACCGGAGTTTATCAACGTCGGCACCGGCACGGCCCCCCATTTTGTGGCCTGCCATAAAGTGACTGGAAAGTGAGGGAGTCAAATGGGAAAATATATCTTGAAGCGCGTCCTGCTGTTGATCCCCTCTATTTTGGTGGTCAGCATCATCACATTCGCGCTGATGCGCCTGATCCCCGGCTCTGCCGTGGACGTGATCCAGTCCCGGTATTCGGGTATGGGCATCACGGTGGAGGATGAAGAGATTCGGGCCCAGTTGGGACTGGACAAGCCGGCAGTCCAGCAATATTTTGTCTGGCTGGGGGATCTGTGCCGGGGCGACTTGGGAGATTCCCTGTTTGAACAGCAGTCGGTGGCCTCCATCATCGCCCAAAAGCTGCCCATCTCCCTGGAGTTGGCCATACTTACCCTGATATTCACCAATATTATTTCCATACCATTGGGCGTTTTGACGGCGGCCCATCAGGACTCCATCGGAGACTACACCCTGCGGGTGATTGCCATTATCCTGATGGCGGTGCCGGTGTTCTGGCTGGGTACTCTGGTGCTGATTTACCCGGCCAAGTGGTGGGGATACGCACCGCCCATCAGCTATTCAGGCTTTTTCGAAGCGCCGCTGAAAAATATGCAGATGTTCCTGGTGCCCGCGCTGTTGGGGGCGGTGACCCAATGCGGCATGCAGATGCGTATGGTGCGCACCAGCGTGCTGGATGTCATGCGCCAGGACTATGTGCGCACCGCCTGGTCCAAGGGCATCAACGAAAACCAGGTGCTCTTCGGCCACGCTTTCCGCAACGCATTGATTCCGGTCATTACCCTGGTGGGCGGCTCCATCGGCGGCCTGATCGGCGGTTCCGTGATCCTGGAAAATATGTTCAATATTCCCGGCCTGGGTGCCCAGCTGGTGGAGTCGCTGAACATGTATGACTATCCTGTGGTTCAGGGCTGCGTGCTCATCCTGTCCATCATTGTGATGGTGGTCAACCTGATCGTGGACGTCGCCTATAAGTGGTGCGATCCCAGGGTCAATCTGGAGTAAAGGGGGGTCAGAGATGTCAAAACAGAAAAAGACCGGCGGCGCCGGAAGGTCCAACCTGCTGGTGGATCTGTTCCGCAAAAAACCGCTGGGCGGTGTCGGCCTGATTATTATGATCTTGTTTCTGCTGGTGGCCATTTTTGCCGATGTAATCGCGCCCTACCCCATGCAGAACGGTGCCATGCAGATGGACTTCACCGCTATGCTCTCCGGCCCCAGCGCCGCCCATCCCCTGGGCACCGACAGCCTGGGCGTGGACGTGCTGAGCTATCTGATCTACGGCGCCCGGACCTCGGTGGTGCTGGGTATTGTGTGTACTCTGCTGTGTACCGTGATCTCTGTGGTGATCGGCGTGTCCTCCGCCGTCATTGGCGGCTGGTATGACCTGATTGTGCAGCGGCTGGTGGACGGCTTCCAGTGCATCCCCTCGCTGCTCATCATGCTGATGATGATGGCCGTCATGGGCAAGGGCATGCCTCAGCTCATCGTGGCCCTGTCTGTGCCCGCCGGCATCGGCGGCGCCCGAATCATCCGCTCCGCCGCCTTCTCTGTCAAGGACTCCGGCTATGTCAAGATGTCCAAGCTGCTGGGCACCAAGGCGCTGTGGCGGGCGGTCAAGCATGTGATTCCCAACACGATGCCGCTGATCATCGTGAATATGGCCGGCAACCTCTCCGGCGTCATCATGCAGGAGGCATCCCTGAATTTCCTGGGCTACGGCGTCAAGATCGGTACTCCCTCCTGGGGCTATATGATCACCAACCAGGGCCGGGCCAATATGTACACGGCCCCCTGGCTGAGCCTGTATCCCGGCCTGTGCATTATGATCTTGGTGTTCGGCGCCAACATGTTCGGCGATGCCATCCGCGACCTGCTGGATCCCCGGCTCCAGGGCGGTGTGGGCAGCTATAACACCAAGAAGATCAAGAAGATTGCCGCACGGATGATGGCCCGGCGGGAGCGGCAGGCCCGCAAGGGCGAGAACCCCGCGTAAGCTGTAGTATGTACATTGGCCCCGCCGGCAAAAGCCGGCGGGGCCAATTTTTGCCTGTCTCGATAATTTCTTGCAAAAAACGACAAATTTCCCTATAATACAATTAGATTTCAAACCAAAGGAAGGGGGAGCCCTGCGTGGGATTGGAGCTGACGGTATCACAGGTTCAGACCCTGTCGCCTCAGGTGATCCAAAGCCTTGAGGTGTTGCAGATGAATACGCAGGAGCTGTTGGACTATGTCCGGGAGCTGGCGCTGGAAAATCCGGTGGTGGAAGTGAACCCGCCCGACGTCCCGGCGGCCCCTGTGCGCAGCCGGAGCGCCCAACAGATGGAGTGGCTGGAGAGTACCGACCGCCAAAACCGCTGGTATAACCGCCAGGACAACGGCCGGGACGAGGTGCGGGAGGCCTCTCTCGGGGTTTCCACGGACGAGCCCGCCTCCCTGGCTGAGTATGTGCGCAGTCAGCTGCCCGCCCAGACCGGAGCCATGGCCCGTGCGGTGCGGTTCCTGACGGACTGCCTGGATCAAAATGGCTGGATTCCGGAGGGGCTGGAACAGCTGTCGGCGGAGAGCCGTCTGCCGCTTCCGGTGATGGAGCGGGCCCTGGCCCAGATCCAGAGAGTGGAGCCCTGGGGGGTGGGGGCCCGGAATTTACAGGAGTGCCTGTTGATCCAGCTCCAGCACCGCCGGGATGCGGATGATCTGACGGCAGAGATTGTGCGCCATTATCTTCCGGAACTGGCCAAAAATCACTATAACGGCATTGCCAAAGCCCTTCGGACCACCCAGGCCCAGGTGCGCCGGGCGGCGGATCAGATCCGCAGCCTGAATCCGCGGCCGGGCAACGGCTTTGCCCAGTCGGAGCCCACCGGTTATATCCTGCCGGATCTGGTGGCGGAACCGGGCCGGGAGGGCATGGTGCTCCGGCTCAGCGAGGGAATTCTGCCCCGGCTGAACATCAGCGGTTACTATCTGGAGCTGCGCAAGAACAGTGCAGACCCCGCTCTGACCGAATATCTGGATCAGAAGGTGCAGCAGGCCCGGTGGGCGGTTTCCGCCATCACCCAGCGCCAGGATACCATGCTGAAATGCATGGAGGCCATTGTGGCGCTGCAGCCTGGCTATTTTTCCACTGCCCGCGGACCGCTGTGTCCCATGACCCTCTCGGATGTGGCGGCCAGGGTGGGTGTCCATGAGTCCACAGTGAGCCGGGCGATCCGGGGCAAGTACCTCCAGTGTCCTGATGGGATTGTCCCCCTGTCCTTCTTCTTTTCCCAGTCTGCTTTCCAGTCCGGCCAGGGGGCGGAAGCGGTCTCGGTGACAGAGGCCAAACGTCGGCTGCGGGAACTGCTGATGGGAGAGGACCAGAGACGGCCCTATTCCGACCAGCGGCTGAGTGAGCTGATGGGAGAGCAGGGATGTCCCATCTCCCGGCGCACGGTGGCCAAGTACCGCAGTGAGCTGGGCTTTCCCCCGGCCACAGGGCGAAAGAGGAGCTGAGGCGGATGTCTATTTATAAAATTCCCGATGTCATCCGGGTGCACAACCGAGTGCTGAACCACATTGCACCCTTCCCGGTGGAGGGGGAGGCGGAGAAAGTGCTCCGGGAGTATGAGTCTATTATCCAGATTCAGCGCATGAAGCTGGAAGAGGAGCACGACCAGCAGATGCGCAAACGCACCTCCACCAAGGAGCGGACCCTGGTGGGGGAGAGCTATGATATCCGCCGGATCCGCCAGCTCTGCGACCGGATGGAGCGTTCCGACGCCTCGGTCATCATCACCGCCGAGACCGGCTGCGGCAAAGAGCTGGTGGCCCAGGAGATTCAGCGGCGTTCCAAGCGCTGGGACAAGCCTTTTATCAAGGTCAACTGTTCCGCCTTTCCGGAGACGCTGTTTGAATCGGAGCTCTTTGGCTATGAGGCCGGCGCCTTTACCGGCGCGCTGAAGGGGGGCAAAAAGGGACTGCTGGAGGCGGCGGACACCGGTACCATCTTTTTTGACGAGATTGGGGAACTGCCCATGAGCATGCAGGCCAAGCTGCTGCGGGCCCTCCAGGAGCGAGAGATCATCCGGGTGGGGGGAACCCAGGCCATCCCCATCGACGTGCGGATCATAGCCGCCACCAACCGCCCCCTGCGGGATATGGTGAATGAGCACACCTTCCGGGCGGACTTGTTTTTCCGGCTGAACGTCATGCCCATCACCATCAGTCCCCTGCGGGAGCGCAAAGAGGATATTGAGCTGCTGGCCACCCACTTCCTGGAGAAGTACAGCCGGATTTACAACACCCCCAAATCGCTGACTCCCAGCGCAGTGGAGGCGTTGATGGCCTATCCCTGGCCCGGCAATGTCCGGGAGCTGGAAAATATCATGGAGCGCCTGGTGGCCTGGGGCTCCAGTGAACACCTGGAGCGGGCGGACATTGAATCGGTCATGGTGTTTGAGTCGGACAACCCGCTGGACTGGTATGACCCGGAGCTGACGCCGCTGGAGGAGAAGCTGGCCGCGGTGGAGCGGCATGAAATTATGGTGGCCCTCCGGCTGGAGGGAACCACCCGGAAGGCGGCCAAGCGGCTGGGTATCACCCAACCCACGCTGGTGCGTCGGATGAAGGAGTACCAGATCTATATGGACCCCACCACATATTAATCGATTCAAAATTGAATCATCACGTTTTGAGCGGACTGCTTTCGGCGCTTTCGCCGGGCCGCTCGGGCAGAAAAGAACGCACTGCATATTCGGAAATCCACTGCTGATGGTGGATGGAGCCTGAAAATGCGGTGCGTTTTTTTGTTGTTATACGGAAGGCAGGAGAAGCGTTTTGAAATTGGCATGAGATTTGCATCTATATAAGGCAGAACAGACATTGAGTGAGGTGAGAAGAGGATGGTTGTCTGGCTGGTGCGATGCTTCTTCCTGCTTCTGGCCCTGGCGGTGGTTGTCTGGCTGGTGGATACGGTGTACAACCGGACCCTGCCGCGGCAGCAGATGGGAGCTGTTGTCGCTCAAAAATCCTGGACCACATTTCCCCGGACGATTGTCTGGGTTCGGCGGGACCGGAAGGACTGCAGCGTTGTCTTTCAGCTGCCGGATATGGGGAGCAATATGACCCTGTCCGTACCAGAGGACGTGTTTGCGGCGCTGCAGAAGGGAGAGGCGGGCACCCTGACTTATCAGGGGAACCGATTCCAATGCTTTGTCCGTTCCGACGGATCCATGGTCCGCCATACCAGTTTGGCCAGAACTTCTGAAGAGGAATGAAATTGCAAAGCGAATCTGTGCAGAAATGCGTTATGACGAGGTGAATGGAATGTATAAAATTGGAGACAACTGCGTCGCGTGCCACAATTGCGCCATGGAATGTCCCAGACAGGCGATCCGCTATGTAGGCCTGAAGTACGAGATCGATCAGGATCAGTGCATCGAGTGCGGCCTGTGCGCCAAGGTATGCCACATCAGCAACATCACCGATGTGGATCATCCCGAGGCCCCTGTGCCCCACGATCCCGTGGAGCTGGAGTGCGATGTGCTGGTCTGCGGCGGCGGAACCGGCCTGGTGGCGGCGGTCCGGGCGGCCCAGGCCGGGAAAAAGGTGATTGTGCTGGAGGCGGCCAAAAAGCTGGGAGGCAATACCGACTATGCCCACGGCTATTTTCCCGTCCACTGTGTGCTCCACCGCAGGCACGGCCTGCCTGACTGCTCAGAGGAGGCCGTGGAGTTCTACTACAGCCTGGGAGAGGGCAAGGTGGACAAGGAGCTGATCCGTACCGCCGTCTACGGCTGCAGCCAGTACTTTGACTGGCTGGTGGAGAACTGCCCGGAGAGCGCCGACGAGGTGCTCTTTGAGCCCCTGCCCAGGCCGGAGCACCGGGGGGTGTCCTACTCCAACGCCTGGTTTGAGTTCATCACCCGGCGCTGGGACAACCTGCTCTGCCGGGACAACGCCATCGGCCCGGGCTGGGGGGGCACCCACACCAAGATGAAGATGCTCAAGCTCATCGAGGAGCAGTCCCTGGACGTGACCATCTATCTGGAGACCCGGGCCCGGCACCTGCTGCTGGACGACGCCGGGGCAGTCTGCGGCGTGGTGGCCTCCGATCCCGGCGGCGAGGTGCGGGTCAGGGCCAAGGCGGTGGTGCTCTCTACCGGCGGCTTTGGCCGCAGCGATGAGAAGATGGAGCGCTACTGCCCCCAGCTGAACTTCTTCACCGGCAAGACCCCGGTGGTGCGCTTCTCGGTGCCCACCGACCGGGGGGACGCCATCGACATGCTCCAGGAGCTGGGGGTGGAGCCCGACCCGGAGAAGATGTTCTGCTCCATGTGGGGGCCGGCCCACCACCCCTTCAGCTGGGTGGTGATGCAGGTGGCCGGCGGATTTGACACGGTGCAGGTCAACGCCGAGGGCCGGCGGTGGATCGCCGAGCAGCGGCTGGTGCTGGATCAGTCCACCCGGCTGGCCATCCGCAAGCAGCCCCGGGAGATCTCCTGGACCATCATGACCCAGGAGATGATCGACCGCAATGTGGAGGAGTGGAGACAGCGTTCCCCCCACGATGCCTGGAAGTTTGAATACGTCCAGTACGATCTAGATGACGAGCAGACCTTCCCCGCCGACTCGGTCACCGGAGCTCCAGTGCGCAAGGCGGACACCCTGGAGGAGCTGGCGGAGAAGATCCAGGTGCCGGTGAATGTCTTTATGGACACCATGAATCGATATAACCAGTACTGCCGCCAGGGAAAAGATGAGGAGTTCGGCAAGCCCGCCGAGTTTCTGGCCCCCATTGAACAGGGGCCCTTCTACGCCATCTATGGCCAGTGCTTCTCGGAGGCGGCCATGGGCGGCCTGCGAGTCACCCCCAAGTGCCAAGTCACCCGGGAGGACGGCACCGTGATCCCCGGCCTGTACGGCACCGGCGACGCCACCTCCGCCATGCACCGCAAGGACGGACTGGCCCCGGTGGGCGAGCTGACCTGGGCTGTGGCCTCCACCTATGTGGCCGGCGGCGAGGCCGCGGCCTATGTGGATGCCCTGGCTTGAGAGAGGAGGTTGGAAACAATGGCGAAATACGACGTTTATATCTATACCCCGGTGGAGGACCCCAACCTGGAGATGACCCGGATCCGGCCTGAGACCGCCGCTGTGGCCGACCGGCTGGATGCCTTCCGGGAGATTGAGCGGACCTATACCCCCCGGCAGGCCGCCCAGGAGGCGGCGCGCTGCCTGAACTGCCCCACCCACTGGTGCCAGCAGAAGTGCCCCATCGGCATGGACGTGCCTGGCTTCATCGCCAAGATCCGGGAGGGGGACATCGAGGGGGCCTACGGGATTATCCGCAGCTACTCCACTTTGCCGGAGATCTGCTCCCGGGTGTGCCCCCAGTACAAACAGTGCCAGAGCGAGTGCACCCGTTCCCTCCGGGGCGAGGCGGTGGCCATCGGCCGGCTGGAGCGGTACGCGGTAGAGCAGTATCACCGAACCCACCCGGCCCCGGAGGCCGCCCCCG
>JABLTR010033262.1_pt1 | contig 27091 bp, 19 predicted proteins | sample 7160071 | NCBI WGS metagenome assembly JABLTR01 (sample SAMN14651230, study PRJNA627086) | human gut metagenome | isolation source: feces | host: Homo sapiens | reverse complement strand
GACGTGATCGGTAAGGGCGGCAAGGTCATTCAGGACATCTGCGCTACCTGCAACTGCAAGATCGACGTGCAGGAGGACGGCCATGTGTTCGTCTCCGCCGTGGATCAGGAGGACGCAAAGCGCGCCATCTTTACCATCAAGACCATTGTGGAGGACCCCGAGATCGGTGCCATCTACAAGGGCAAGGTGACCCGCCTGATGAACTTTGGTGCCTTTGTGGAGATCGCCCCGGGCAAGGAAGGCCTTGTGCACATCTCCAAGCTGGACACCAAGCGCGTGGAGCGGGTAGAGGACGTGGTTGCCGTGGGCGATGCCATCGTGGTCAAGGTGACCGACATCGACCAGCAGGGCCGCATCAACCTGAGCCGCCGCGACGCCATTCTGGCACTGGAGGCCAAAAAGGCCGCCCAGCAGCAGTAAAAACCTAATACAGATTGCATAAAATAAGAGCCGCTGTACTTTTTGTACAGCGGCTCTTTTGCGTGTACCCCCTCAGGCTCACTGCGTTCGCCAGCTCCACCCAAAAAGCTCCCCCTTCGGGGGAGCTGGCATCGAGCAAAGCGAGATGCCTGAGAGGGTTCGTGCCCAAACCCCACCCGTGAAAAGGCAATTCTGGAAAATCCGCAGATTTTCCAGAATTGCAAATTTAAAAATATATTTTCCGCTGATTATGCGCAGAGCAACGCGGAGCGCATTCAAAATCGTGCTGCGCCCGGCAGGGGAAGGGCACAAAAAATGCTCCCCCTTGCGGGGGAGCAAATTCGGTACACAACGCCACGCTGTGCCGAAAAGAAAGGAGCGCAAAGTCAGTTTTCCTTTTTGCCCTGACGGTTCAGCACCCAGCCTGCGGCAAACAGCAGCACGCCGCTGCAGGCCAGCACCGGCACGGGCCAGTTCAACTGGCCGGTCTGGGGCAGAACAGGCTTATCGGGGGTGGAAGGGGAGACCGGGTTATCCGGATTCTCGGGGCTTACCGGGTTGTCCGGGCTGTCGGGACTTACCGGGTTATCCGGTGTGCCGGGGCTCACCGGCGTATCCGGGTTATCCGGCTGCTCCGGGAGATCGGGGGTGTCCGGTGTGTCGGGCGTATCGGGCACATCCGGGGTGTCGGGGGTGTCCGGCGTTTCCGGGATGGTAGCGCCTACCTTGGGGGTGGCGTCCACATCGTAGATCCAGTTGTCGCCATCGGGCAGCGGAATGGACACAAGGAAGGGCTTGATGGCCTCGTAGCCGTGGGAGGCCTCGGTCTGCACGACCAAGTACAGACCCTGCGGCAGCTTGGTAATGTTGGCATAGCCCTCTTCGTTCACGTCCTGCTGGGCGGCAATGGCGGGCACAGCGGGCAGATACTTTACCAGCTGGTCTGCCAGCGTGCTGTCGGAAAGATCGCCCAGCACGACACCGCAGCCCGTAAAATCGCCGGTATAGTCAAAGTACAGGTTGCCGTTGGTGCGCTTGACGGAGGCCACCTGATACAGGGTAAGCTCGCCGCCGCGCAGGGGCACATCGTTGTGGGTGTCGTACAGACGGACATGGAGCGAGCCCAGACGCCCCAGCACAATGTTGGCACTGGTGGCAAACGCCGGCAGGGCGCAGCATACCACAAGGCACATAGCCAGCAGCACAGCCGCCAGACGATGACGCAGATCAATGCTTTTCATGTTCTTCACCTCTCGTTTTCTTGGGTTTGCGTGTGGAAATCAGCATACCGATCAGCAAGATCAGCAGCATGGGCAGCGCCATAATGGGCGCAACAATAATGGGTTCAATTTTAAGCGCTTCGGCGGTAACGCGGAGGTGCTTGTACTGATCCGGGGTCTCTACGCGGCGGCCGCGTACCAGCAGGCGGTGGGTGTTGATGCCGTAGGGGGTGCAGGTCATCAAGGTGACGTAGTCCTTGCCTTCGGCGATCTTCAGCTCATCGGTCTCGGTGGGCAGCACGATGGAAATTTTGTCCACCTCGTAGGTGAGCACCCGGTCCAGCACGGTGATGGTAAAGGTATCGCCCACTTCCAGCTGGTCGAGGTTGGTAAACAGCTTTGCGCTGGGCAGGCCGCGGTGCGCCGAGATGACCGCGTGGGTGGACGCGCCGCCCACCGGCAGGCTGGTGCCCTCCAAGTGGCCTGCGGCGATCTGCAATACGCTGTCGCCGGTGCCGTGGTAGATGGGCAGCTCCACGCCGATTTTGGAAATGGTGATGTAACCCATAATGCCGGTGCCGGTAATATCCAGCGTTTCGTTGTAGCCGGTAAGCTGATCCGGGCGGTAAAGGGCGTTTTCGTTGGCGGCCACCTGTGCGTTAAAGGCATCGGCGGCGTCAAAGTAGGCGCTGTAATCCGCATCGGTCATGTTGTCCACGTCCTGCGCGTAGTTTGCCACCGCGCGGGACTGGTTGCGCTGGTTGACGTAATCGCTGATAGTGGGGTATAACATCACGGATAGACCCACGAAAAAGACGAGGATCAATATAATGGTGCTTTTGTTCTTTTTCATGGGCTACTCCCTAACGTTATAGTTTCAGGATCAGAGCAGGGGGCCTCGCGGCCCCGCTCTGTGCAGGGGAAAAGGAGAGCTTAGCGGTTCTCCATGCGCTTTTTGGTAATGAGCAGGATGGCTGCTGCAACCATCAGGCCGCCGCCGATCACATAGAAGATGGTGGTGCCGATGCCGCCGGTGCCGGGCAGGGTAGTGCCGGCGTTGTTCAGAACCTTGATGGTGCCGGTAGCAGGTGCACCGTCACTAGTATAGCTGACAATACCCTTCTTTGCTGCGTCAGAAGCATTTGTAATCGTGAAAGTGATAGGAGCAGTCAGCTTGTTGTAGCCCGTGGGAGCTTCAATTTCTTTCAGACTGTAGATGCCGGAATCCAGACCGGTCAAAGCGATTTTGCCAGTATCAGGAGTGGTAAGCACAGTTGCTTCGTCGCTATTGGATACCCAAGAATCAAACTTGTTACCAGTACCAAACTTGGCATACTCAATATTTTCGTCACTGCCACGATAAACAATAAACTTTGCGCCTTCCAGAGGAATCTCGGAATGGGCAGAATCGGCACTAACGGTATACTTCAGAATATCGAACTGCCAAACGTAGGTGGTGGTGGTAGACTTAGTGGAAGTCTTGTTGTTGTATTCCAGAATGGTATCGTTGGGGTTGCCTTCGCCAGCAATCACAGCATCCTTGGTGACCCGTGCGCTATAAGTAACCTCGATCACATCGTTGGTTTTCAGCTGGCCATTAATGAAATGAATCTCGAAAGTGCACTTGTCCGTGCCAGTACCCGGAATAGCAACAGTGTAGTCAGTGCTAAGAGTAAGCTCATCACCATTTTTGCGTGCTACTTTGATGGACTCTTTGTTCAGAGCCAAACCGGTGCTCATGGTATCGTGCAGAATATAACCCTTAGGATCGCCATCGGTCACGTTGATGGTAGTTTTAAACTCAACGATATCACCAATGTTAGCATCGTTGACCTTGCCCCAATTTTGAGTACTATTTTCCTTGACTTCCTTTTCCACGGAAGGAGCACCGTTCTTTTCCTGTACGGTTACAGAGGGTTTGGTGGTGCTTAGCATGCACAGGGCATCGTTGGAAGTGTCCACGTTGGAGGTAATCAGGTAGTAGCCAAGTTCCAGACCGGTGAAGGTTACGCTGCCGGTGCTGTCGGCGGTCTTAGTCTGAACAGAGGACAAAGTTTCAGCATGCTCCTTGGCCAATTTAGAGAAAGCTTTAACATCATCAGCGTTCTCATCAGTATCTTTCCAAGTAACATAACCATCTGCGTCAGATTTAAGATAAGTGCTAGAACCAACAAAGGATTTCCACTCAGGAGTAGCCTTGTACTTGAAAGCGGTGTAAGTGGATTCATCCTCGCCAGTGCCATTGGTTTCAAGGTCAAGGATCTTATAAATCTTATAGGTCTTGCCATCCACAGTGTTTTTAACGGTAATCGAACCGTTAGTAGCAGGTGCCGCCCACGCCGGAATCGCCATGGCGCAGACCATAGCAACTGCCAGCAGTGCAGCCATGAGTTTCTTCATTGCTTTTTTCATGGAAAAAGCCCCTTTCTTTTCTGCCCCTTGCCGCCCCCTGCATTTTGCACAGGGGGGGGGGAGGGGTGTCGTTTTTGTTCGGTCTATCGCGTAAACTTTGCGCCGGGCGGGCGGGGGCTCAGCCTCGGGCGTCCAGCTGGGGGAAGTGCAGCTTAGTCATCTGCCCTCCCTTCGCGTCTGCGCTTGCGGTGGATAAAACTATATGCCAGCGCAGACAGCATCATTGTGCCGCCCACGGCTGTATACGGGAGTGTACCGGTGCCACCGGTAGAGGGGAGTTCGTAACCGGGGGTTTCCGGCTTCTCCTTATTGGTAAGGGTAAGCACGCCGCCGTTTTCCACACCGGTCTCGTTGCTGCTGCTGTAGGTCACCTCATACTTGTTGTCGGTAGAAGCTTCCTTAATGTAGTAGAGGTAGCCTTCGTCCAGATCATTGTAGGTGGCTGTCCAGCTGTTGCCGTTGTTCAAGGTGATGGACGTTACCTTTTCACCATTTGCACGGTCAGTATCCTTTTTGTACTTGTACAGATCAACAGTAACAGATTCTTCCTTGGGCTCAGTCTGTTCGTTATACTGGTTCGTCCAGAACTTCTGAATGATCAGCTTGCTGCGCTCGTTGGAGATATAAAGGTCGCTCTGCTCGTTGTAGATGCAGATCATCAGGTTGCTGTCTGTCAGCGACGGCAGCGTATTTTCGCTAGCATCAGTGGTTCTACCGTTCACCGCCTTGTTGTAGGCTTCAGCATCCGTTTCATCTTGAGCAGCGAAGATGAAGTAGTACGGTTTGCTGGTCTTGCGGTAGCCATCGGGAGCCGCTTCCTCTACAAGCTTGTAAAGGGTGTCGACATCCGCATGAAGTTCTTCATGACCGAGCCAAATGGTAAACTGACCGTTTTCGTCACTTGTATAGTTTTGCTTCTCGGTAGTTTCCCATTTTCCGGTTGTTTTGTCAAGCCAATACAAGCTGAACTTTGCACCCTCCAGACCGTTGGCCTGATTAGAGCTGTCTACCTTGTGCACAACCAGCTTGGTCTGCGAGACATAGCCACCGGCCTTTATATCTTGCAAGGTCTGATTGCTGTCTGCTTCCCATTTTCCGTTCAAAAGTGCCGTGTTGTCCAACTTTACTTTATCTTCAACATCGGCGTTGGTCTTATAGGTGTACTTCAACACCAGTGCGCGCTGGTCGGGAACAGTAAGCTCCATGGTGTAGGTGTTGACGCTGGCTGCATCCACATGGCTGGTATAATGGAAGGTGTATTCGTTGCGGGACAGGGGATTGCTAAAGGTAGTGTCTGCGGCATCATACAGCTGAACAGAGCTCAGATCCAATTCAGCGGTATAGCCCTGCTGAACGGTAAGGGTATCCGTCAGGGTAACGGTGTCACTGTTCGGGACAAGGTCTTTTGCGCCGGGGTTGATCTTAATGGTGTATGCGGCGCTGCCGATCTTGTGGCCATTGCTGTCTGTCAGCTGCTCAACATCTTTTTCCAGGTTTTTAACCTTGCGCTTTAGGGTCACCTCAGCTTTGGCGTCAAGGTCTCCCCAGTGGGCGGTATTGATGTAGGTGCGCTCGTCCTTAGAGTTGTTTTCTATACCGGTACCATTCCAGTTTTTCCACAGATCAGTGTCGACCTCTACCGCGTACCGGATATAGAAACCGCTGCTCTCCTTAAAGTAATTACGCTCCTTATTATTGTTCAGGGACAACAGATTCCTGATTTCGAACGTAAGGGTCTGTCCCTCGGTACTGGAGTAGGTGGTTGCGTTGACCGCAAAGAACTTATCAAGATGGGCGGCATTCTCGAACGAAAACTCCGCTATGCCGTCATTCTTAAACCATGGATCGTGGTCACGATAAAAATTATAGTAAGCGGCACCGTCAGACGGTCGGCGGAATGCGCCCTGTGCAGAGCCTTCCACATACTTCAGACCGGCAGGCAGCTTATCGGTAATAGTGTAGACATTATCTGTAAATTCAGTCAGGTCAGAGGTGTCGAGGGTGAGCTGATAGTAGAGAGTCCGTCCGCTCTCCTTATAGTCAACATCCTCAAGTTTGTCTGTGAAATTACCAGCATCCCATTGAGAAGCTTCACGCTCAGACACGCCCTTTTCAAAGTTGGTATGTTCCTTGGGCTTGGTATAGGTGTATTTCGCCTCTGCATTATTGGCTTTATTTTTAATTGTGATCTCGTTTCCGGACTCAACCTTGCTCACATCTACATAGGTAGAGTAGCTGTCAATGGTCAGCTTTTTGATGTTTTGTCCCTTGTAGCTGTCTGTTTTGGTCAGATTGATGTAGAACGAACGAACAGGAGTAGTACTGTCGGTGGACGAGATCTCTTTTGCTTTACTTGACATTTCGCCGGTTTCTTTATCAAAACCGTCCTGAATGTCGGCGTACTTGATCTCGATCTGAATGCCTGCCGCAATAGCTTGAGCATAGGTCATCGTGGTATTATCTACCAGTGTGAAGGTGAGATGATTCTCAAGATCAGACTGAAGCTCGGATGCTATGCCGTAGTGGATGCCATCAAGGTCTTTGGGAGAGTAGATTTTGTCCAGAATACCGTAGCTTTCCCACTTGTTCGGCACAACAACTTCGATCTTCCACGGTGCTTTAAGCAGACCGGTGGAGGTTTCGGTCAGAGAACCGGCGGTGGATTTAGAATCACTCCAACTGCGGTCTGTTATGCCGGGCTCTGCGGTTGCCTCATATTTTCCCTTGCCGGTATCAACGGTGGATTTGTTTTTAACCGTTTTAACGCCATCCGGAACAGTGGTCTTATAGTAGAAGGTGTATTCAGTGCCCTCGGCATCCTTGGTAAACGTATAGTCGAATTTGGACAGGCCGTTAACATTAGTAATGGTATCAAAATTAGGAGAAACAGTGCCGTCTTTGTTCTTTTCGGTAATGGTAACAGCGCCCACAATGGTAGCACCATTGGTTTGGAGAGCGTCCTCGACCTTATAGTTTTTCAGGTTGCCGCCATAGTAGTTAGACAGAGTGACGGTCCAGTACATATAACCGTCCTCGTTATTATAGCTGCCGTGTTTTTCAATGTAGTTACTGTGCCATGTCCACGGGTCGGTCTTTTGTTCGTTGTTTGTCTCTGCATAGTTATGGAAACTGCCGGAACCAGAGCCACCATACGAACCGGACAACTCAACATCATAGGTCAGGATGTATTTGTCCTTTTTATTCATTTCGGGAAGGTCTTTGATGGAAAAACTCTGCTCGGTTTCGCTCCATGTCAGATACCCATCAAGAGAGATTTCTTTGCCATCTTTGTCGGTAAGCTTAATGGAGCTACGCACATACTTACCGGTGACATCACCGGTGTTGTCCAGTTTGTCGTCAATGTCGACCTTTTGGTTCCAACCGTCAGTGGAACTTACCGTGACCGTATAATGAAGGATGCGTTTACCGTCTTTTTCATCATAGGTGCCTTTTTTATCAATGCTGATGTTAGTAGGATTATGAACGGTAATAGAGGCAGAGCTGCCGGGGAAGGTGATTGTGTTGCCATCTCCGATTTTGTCGGTTTTTACCTTGGCGCTCAGGGTGAAATGACCGGTAAAAGGCTGGTGCGGCGCAAACTTATTATTGAACTTCAGGGTGATCGTGCCGTCTTTCGCAACGGTCATCGTGCCCACACCATCATCAAGATCATAAGTGGCACTGTCTTCAGGCACTACTCCGTCAGGAAGGTGATAGGTCAAAGTGTCTTTTCCGGTTGTAAGATCCAGCACATCAGCGGGAATATAGAAGTCATAGTCCAGCTTGATCTTAGCGTTGTTTTGCAAGTTAACGTTGCCGGTAACAGTATCGCCATTTACAGTAACAGTAGTTCCGGTAATGCCACCCTTATTCTTATCCGCGGGCGTTTCATCAAAGTAGTCATAATAGGTCGGTTCTTCCGTCGTCATCAGTGTGGGCACGCGGTTCGGACGGCTGGCGGAGATGGTGGGCAGCTGGCCGCCGTAGGTGTCGGCGTACTGGGCGGCGGCAACATCCACCACGGCCAGAACCTCAGCGTTGGAAAGGGTGACCTCAGCCACCTTGCCGTCCACGTCGCCGGAAATAACGGTCAGCGTGCCGGCGTCACTGTCCACACTGCTCACGATGCCCACGGTCTCCACGGGCTGAGTGTCGGTCACGGTGGTGATCTGCGGCTCGGCAGCGGGGGACACCACGCTGGGGATAAGGGTGTCCGCGCCGGATGCAGAGGTGCCGGTGCTGTCCACCGGCTTTGCGGCGGGCTGCTCCGGGTTGGCGGTGTCGGGGAGATCGGGGGTGATCACGCTGTCGGCAGCGGGGGCATCCTCGGCGGCAGGGGCGGTATCCAGCGCAGCAGCGCCGGATTCCTCAAGCTCTGCGCCGTTCTCACCCTCAGCGTCCATGCTGAACTGGTCGTCCAGACCGTCCGCTGCACCATCGGCGCTGCTGTCCACAGCCACGGTGCGGGTGACGTACTTATTATAAATAACGATGTCGCCCACATTGGCGGCGCTGCCGTCCTCGCCGTCCAGCAGCCAGTCCATGTCGCTCATGGAGCTGCGCAGGGAAAGCACGCTGGCCTCCTGCGGGATGGCGCTCTGGGGGATACCGGCGTACTTCAGGCAGTAGGAGAGGAACATCACGTCCCACTCGCCGTAGGGGTTGCCGTAAGACTGGCCGTAGCGGGAGTAGTAGCGCAGGGTCACGCCGTCTGCGGGGTCGATCTCAAAGTTTTTCTCGCTCTGCTCGTAGCCCAGCTGGGTTTTTGCCACGCTGAGCAGGTCCTCGTCCCAGTTGCCGGTCATCACGGCCTCGGCGTTGGCGGCCTGCCACTCCTCGGGGGTCTCAACGTCGGCGGAGGTGTCGCTCAGGCAGGCTACGGTGTGGTGATGCTCCGGCAGGGGGCAGGTAAGCACTTCCTCGTAGCAGGCGTCGGTGTGGTGGTGGTAGATGGGCTCCACGGTGTCCACCATCGGCTCCAGTGCCACAGGCTCGGCCACGGCCATAGCCGCCAGCTCGGCGCTCTGGGTGGGCTCCACCACCTGCTCCACAAGCTCGCCCTCTTCCAGTCCACAGGTCAGCTCGTACTCGGTGGTATAGCAGCTTTCGTCGTGGGTATGCTCAAATTTCTCGCAGATCAGGGTGCCGTCCTCGGGGTCGAAGCAGTCGTCACCGTGGACGTGCTCTTCCTCCATGCAGGTCAGGGTCTGCACCTCGGTGTAGCAGTCCTCGGTGTGCTCGTGGGGCACAAACTCGATCTGCGGCTCCAGTGCCAGCGGCGCGGGCTCAGCCTCAACGGTGGGCTGGCTGGTGGCAGCAGCGGCGGCCACCTCGTCCGCGTTTTCAAGCTCGCCTTCCTCGTAACCGCAGGTGAGCACCTTGGTGTAGCAATCTGCGGTGTGGGTGTGCTCCTCCTCGCCGCACTGGTACTGCGCGGTCATCGAGATGCCCACGCCATGCAGCTGCCAGTTGACGAACAGGGTGGTGATCATGGCAAGTGCCAGCACAAATGCGGTGTAGCGCCGCAGGGTGTGCCGGTTCTCGCGGAACCGCTCCATGTACGTTTTAAGAATGTCGTTCATAACGAAATACCTCCTCCCGGGGTCAATGGATCAACGAGAAGCTGGACAAGGGCCATACCCTTAGGAAAACCCTGCCCACGATCTGGCTTTTTTCAACGCAGCCTATCACGCTGCTGCGGCTGTCGATAGAGGTGGCACGGTGGTCGCCCAGCACGAAGTAGCGGTTTTCCGGCACCTGATAGGGGAACCGGATGTCGCATTCGCCCACGGTCAGCGCGTCCACATAGGGTTCGTCCAGCGCCACGCCGTTTACCGAGACTACGCCGTTCACGTCCATATCGATCACATCACCGGGCTGCCCGATGATGCGCTTGAGCAGCAGCTTGTTCTGCCAGTAAAACCCGCATAACTCACCGTTTTCAATGTGGTTGGATTTTACCAGCAGGATAATGTCTTTATCATTTAATGTAGGGTACATGCTGTCGCCGGAGACCTGAAGCACCGGCAGAAACAGCGTAGCCAGCAGCACGGCTACTGCGGCCACCACCACCAGAATATAGATCGTACTGCGCAGCACCCGCTGGTAGCGGCTCTGGTACGCAAGACGCTCACGTTCTGCGGCCACTTCCTCGGTGGAAGGGATGGAAGCAAACCGGATATCGCGTTTTTTCATGTTTCCTCCGAAGGCAGGCCGTCTGTGCTGCGATACTGGTCCAGCAGCTCGTTGGCCTTGTGGTCAAATGCCTGCCAGCGCTGCTGCACCTCCTGCTCGGCGCGCTCTACCATGGCCTTGCAGTCGGCCTCGGTCTGGGTGCGTTTTTGCGCGGCGGCGGCGGTCATGGCGTCGCATTCCTGCTGTGCCTGCGCTTTCAGGCTGTCGGCGTCTGCCTGTGCCTGCTCCAGAATGCGCTTGGCCTCGCTGCGCGCCTGCGAAAGGGTATTGGCGGCGGTGGCGTTGGTGTCCGCAAGACTGGCCTGCACTGAGTGCAGATAGTCATCGGCGGCGGCCTGCGCGGCGGCGAACACGTTGTTCAGCTCCAGCGCGGCCTGCGCGATGGAACCGGCGCTTTCCAGCCGGAGCTGCCGGTCCTGCAGCTGCGCGGTAAGCGCGGCGTTCTGCGCCTTGAGCTGGTCCTCGCTCTGCTTCAGCGCATAGATGATCTCTATCAGTTCAGCGCGGTGCATCCGCCGCAGTTCACGATCTGCCATTTGCGTACAAACTCCCGAATGTAAAGATAACGAAAATTATTTCGAAAATACCGAAACAACTTAAAGGAAATGCCTGATAATTCACTTGTTGCCACGCAATTTGCGCAGCGGGAGAGACCTTTTATAAACTATCTTAGTTTAGCACATTCCATGTAACAACAATATAACAAATCAGACACAAAATCAAGAGATAAAGCCGAAAAAATATCGCATTTTTTTGCTTTTTATATAGAAAAAGCCCAAAAAACGGCCACTGACCCCCAAAAAGCTTAAAAAGTTTGTTCACAATTCTGGAACGTGAAGTGCTGCGCAGTAATGCACTGAATTACAGCGTGTACGAAAAACGGGAGCCGCACTTTTCGAAAAAAGCGCGGCTCCCGGATCTGAACTTTGGGGTGATGCTTTTACTTGCCGAAGCTGCCCAGCAGGCTGTTCAGCGATACAAAGGACTGGTAGATGACGTTAACGTTGTTGATGATGGAGCTTGCACCGGAGAAGATGCGGGCAATGTAGTTGAACACCTTGCCGATGTCCAGGAAGGACTGATAAGCGTTGCTGGCGCCGCCGTCCAGATAGGTCATCTCCTCGGCTTCGATGGTGGAATAGCTGGCGGGCATTTTCATGGTAGAAGTAGTCATGGTAAGATCCCTTTCTTCAATGGTGTCATTGTGTTTACAGCAGTGTTCAGAACATGGTGGCGACCAGCAGGGTAGTAAGCAGGGCACCGGCCACAAGTGCAGGCCCTACATACTTTTGCCACTGGGTGGCGGCAGGCTGGGTGGTGGGCTGCGGCACGGTAGAAGTACCGACCTTGGCAGTCCAGTGGGCGTAGATGGTGGCGTCGGAGGTGAACACGGTGGAGGTGGTCACCTTGCTGCCGCCCACCGGCTCAGTGTACCAGCCGTCAAAGGTGTAGCCCGTCATGGTAGGCTGCTCGGGCGTGCTCTCCAGTTTGCCGGACAGGTTCGTGTAGGTTACCACGGTGGAGCAGATGCCGCCCTGGGCATCCATACCAATGGCGTACACGTTCTCTTCCTTTTTGCTCCCTGAAGTTTTGTCGGCGGCAAATGCAGCCGGCAGTGCGCAGCACAGCAGCGTGAACAGGCAAAGCCCGACCACCAGCGTTTTCAGGAATTTTTTCATGAGATCCCTCGCTTTCCTTCACAAAGATGGAGACACTGCCCCGCCCGGGGACAGCCCGGACATCGGCGTAGTTTCTTCAACTTATTTTTATCACATCCAGTGTACCAGAACCGCAACAAAAAATACAGTCTTTTGAGAAAATAATAAGAAAAATCAGGAAAAAATAAATTTCACCTTTGCAATATGAATCTTGTGCCCCCTGCGGACTGTGTTTTTTGAAAAACGCATCCCGCAAAACTTGCCTTTCGTAAAAACATGGAAGGATATGGAAAACGCAGGACCCCGGCCGCAAAGCCCAAAAACCGACCCAAACCGCCGCAAGTGCGGCAGACAGCGCACAGAAAAAGCTGCAAAAATGCGGCGCACCTCTTGTGGAACAGCGGAAAATATGCTATACTATTTTGCATGATGCGCCATCGCCAAGCGGTAAGGCAGGGGACTTTGACTCCCCCATCGTAGGTTCGACTCCTGCTGGCGCAACCAGAAGAAGGCCGCTGCACAGTTTCCTGTGCAGCGGCCTTCTTTATTTTTTGTTCTCCGGCAGCTTGAAGTAGCCGCGGTATTCGTCGGAGTAGATCTTGCTGCCCATACGGCTCACACCGCCGTACAGGTGGGTGCGCATCAGCGGCTCGATGGCGTCCAGATCCTTCTCACGCAGGATGCGCAGCATCTCGGCGTGCTCGCTGACGACGCTGGACACGTTGCGTGCACCCACGATGTCCAGACGGATAAAGCGGGAGTAGTCTGCCTGCGGACGGGTCATCTGCTCCCAGAGGTACTCCTTGCTGGTCTTGTGGAACCAGTACTCGTGCATGGCAAGGTCGCAGCTGAGGAAGTGGTTGAAATCAAAGTTCTCCGGGTCGCTGCGCCCTGCAGCGGCTTCCAGCAGCATATTATAAAGGTGTTCTACCGCAAGGATCTCCATGGGCGAGCAGCTCTGCACAAAATCCCGGAACACCATGCCCTCCACCGCAACACGCTGGAAGATGAGCTGGTCCACCACGCCGGTGTCGATGGCGGTAACAATGGTGCCCTTGCAGGGAATGATCTGCACAAAGCGGTTCTGCTCCAGCCGCTGCAAAACGCTGCGGATAGGAGTGCGCGAAACGCCGAACCGCTTGCACAGCTGGTTTTCGCTCAGCGCTTCCCCGGGCAGGATCTTCAGTGAGCAGATCTCGTCCTCGAGAATATGATAGAGCTCATCAGTGTGCTGTAATGTAGCCATAGTTGTTCTCCATTTATCCGGTAAATATAAGCTTATTATCATTGTACCGTTGCGGCGACAGAATGTCAATGCTGGAATGGAACTTAATTTGAATACTTGTATACAAGCGCGCGTGCTCGCGCACGGAACTGTTCCTGAAACTGGAAAACTGATATACCACTTTGCAATGCGGGAAAAGTGCTGATGAAATGCCGCAATCAAGCGGCTGTTGCATCAAATGCATAAAGAAAACAGAGAATAACTGTCAAATATTACAATAGAAAAGCACGGCGCTGACTGTTGCGGCAACACTGCGGGTTGAAATATTGTATACAGGATTTTGCTGAAAAAGCTGAAAGGACAAATACCCCACAGATGCCGGATCGTCTCCGGCAGACGCGTCAGGGTATGTGCCTTTTTGTGTATCGGCTTGCTTTGCCGCACAAAAGGCGGTAAACTGGGTACAGACAAAATGCCCAAAAAGGAGAAACGACATGGCATATACAAAGGCTGACCTCAAGCACGACCTTGTAGCAATGGGGCTGACAGGCAACGAGACCATCCTGATCCATTCCTCCATGAAGTCCATCGGCCCGGTGGAGGGCGGCGCAGACACGGTTCTGGACGCATTGATGGAGTTTTTTGCGGAGGGCTTGCTGCTGCTGCCCACCCACACATGGCGGTTCATCAACGAGGAAAACCGAGTGTTCGATGTACGCCGCAGCCCGTGCTGTGTGGGCATTCTGCCGGAGCTGTTCCGGCAGCGCCCCGGGGTGGTGCGCTCGCTGCACCCCACCCACAGCATGGCGGCTTACGGCAAGGGGGCGGCTGCGTATCTGGAAGGAGAGCTGGACGCCAACACCCCCTGCACTCCCGGCGGCTGCTACGACCGGCTGCGGGCAGCCCACGGCAAAGTGCTGCTGCTGGGGGTCACCCACGCCCGCAACACCTTTATCCATAGCGTGGAGGAGGTACTGAACGTGCCGAACCGCCTGACCGACAAGCCCATGCAGATGACCGTGGTGGACGAAGCCGGGGCGCAGCACACCGTCTATATGCGCCGCCACTACAACGCACAGCAGCCGCACATCTCGGAGGATTTCGTCAAGCTGGAACAGGCGTATCTGGACTGCGGCGCAGCCCGGAACACAAAATTTGGCGATGCAAAGTGTATCCTGTGCGACGCCGAGGGGCTTTTCCGGGTCACCCGCCATGTTCTTGCCCCGAACCCCGAAGCCTTTGTCACCGAGCCGGTCATCCCGCCGGAGCGCTGGCAGGGGGAAATTTTATAATGCAATGCCGGGCAGCTTGCAGCTGCCCGGCATTTTTTACTTTTTGCTCAGCAGAAGCGGATACGGTACTCCCGGGGGGTGCAGTGCTTGATCTCCCGGAAGGTCTTGATAAAGTAGCTGGCGTCCGAAAAGCCGCATTCCAGCCCCACCTCGCCGGTCTTAAGCCGGGTGGAGCGCAGCAGCTCGGCGGCTTTTTCCACCCGGAACTGCTTGACGTACTGGATGGGCGTGATACCCAGAAACTGCCGGAAGCTGCGCAGACAGGCACTTTCGCTCAGGGCGACGCAGCCGGCCAGTTTTTCCACGGTCAGCTCCTCAGCGTAGTGCTCCTCTACATAGCGGAGCATCTGCTTCATCCGCTCCGAGGCAATCTGCTCCTGCTCCGATACCTTTACTTTGCCGCTGACGCATTGGGTAATGAGCAGCCGCAGGGCGGCAGTAAGGTGGTAGCGCACCCGGTTCTCGTAGTCAAAGGGCTCGTCCGCCACGCCCTTCCACGCCTCCCGCAGGCAGAGCAGCACCTGCCGCTGCCATGGCACGGCCTCGTCCAGCAAAAAGAAGGGCGGTGTGCCGGGCTGCAAGAGCGGGCGGATGAGTTTTTGCCAGAATACGGTGTCCATGCCGCCGACAAGCCGGGGCTGAAATACGCCGGAGTGCAGCAGCGCCCTGCCCTCGGCAGGCTCTACCGCGTGCAGCGCCCCGGAGTTGATGAACACCCCCTGCCCGGTCTGCAGGGTCAGCCGGGTCTTGTTCACATCCACATGAATGGGCCCCAACGCCGCCAGAATGAACTCAAATTCCTCGTGCCAGTGCCACGCCACCGAAAAACAGGAAAGATCCTCGGCGTAGCAGGCGATAGGGAACAGCGGGCTGCCGTGCTGGGCCTGCTCCCGCCCGGCGGCATCGGCCACCACGGCAGTAGCGCTGGACAGCCCCACCCGGCCGCTGGTATAAGAGGCACAGCTTGTCTGATATGCCATATTCACCAATTCCTTTCCGCAATACTTTGAATGTTTTTTGTCAATGCCGGTTTTGTTGCATATACTATGCGGTTTTATTCTATTATTAGCGATTGTTTTGTGGTATTATCCTATCAGAGCTTCCAAGCTCAGTATAGCACCAAGGCAGCCGGGACGCAAGCTGTGCAAGCGTTTCCACTGTCGGGCAAAACTGCCATTCTCCCGCCGCCTGTTCAAAGAGGACCGGACGGCAAGTGTAACATAAACCATTTCATCAAGGAGGTATTCCTATGCTTCGTATCGAGTATTTTGATAAGGAACGTTTCATGCGCCAGCTTTCTGCCAGCCACGGCAGCGTGCTGCTGCATCTGGACAACGGCAAGACCTGCGACCTGAAAAAGGACACTACCGCACGCTCCATGCTGCAGATGATGGACACTGCCCCCAAGAAGGGCTTTGACCTCACCGTGACCGACCCCGCCGACGTGACCGGCTTCCTGCGCTATATGCTGGAGGCAGGCCGCACCGAGCGCGTGGCCGGCTGAGTAATGCCAATCTCTTATCCCAATAAGTGTCACAGCAAATGCAAAGCGCCCGCCCCGGTCATGCCGGGGCGGGCGTTTTGCCTGTTTTACCGGAAGGCTTGCGCGGGCGGGCAGTCTGTGGTAAGCTGAAAGCAGAAAAAACAAGATGGAGGGAACGACTATGAACCTGAAGGAAGCATTCCGCTACCAGAACAAGCTCCAGTCTCTGCTGGACGAGGCGCAGGGCATTCTGGACTGCGATGCCAACGTGACCAAGGTGGCCAACACCTATCTGCGCCATAAGGTGATGCCCGAGGCCGAGGACGAGACCGTTATGGACGTGGCACAGACCGAATATGCGGAGCAGATCACCGACATTGCCCGGTTCATGCTCTATCTGCTGGAGGAGAAGAGCCGCCTGTTTGCCGCCATCCGCAAGGCAAAGGATTCGCTGGACATGGATATGGACAGCGAGGTCAGCCTGAATGCCGCGCGGCAGAGCATTGCCCGCACCTTCAAACGGATGAACGACCTGCGCAGTTCTGAGCAGCTGCTCTCCGGCGGAGGCACCGGCTACCGCTTCAACGCCGAGGGCAACCAGATCTCCTACTGCTGCGATGTGAAGCGGGTGACCACCATCAACTACGACCGCAAGGTCATCCATGCCGCGCTGGGCAAGCTGAACCGGCAGGCAGACGAAACCTCCAACCGGCTGGATCTCTGCCTTGTGACCTCCAAGGTAGACTACACTGTCCCCTTTGATGTGAACGCCAGCTTTGCCGAGGCATTTGAGACCTATCTGGAAAATGTCCAAAACTAGATAAACGTTCCACCGGCTATTTTGGGTGCGGCAAGCGCCGGGTGCACAGCTGCCGGTTCAGGTGCAGATGAACTATAACGCTGCACATTTCCGCAAGGAAGTTTTGGTACGGCTCACCTTACGAGCCAGCTATTATGAAAAAATCTTGCGTTCGGCTTTTCCGCCACCGCCAGACGCTTTTTCGCCGAAACCGTCCCTTGCTCCTTCCCGCATTCCTGCTTTTGCGCTTACGTCTCCATGGGCAGGCAGGCAAGCCACCCTTCATGAATTTGCCCCGCAGACTGCTGCGGGCACACACTTTCTGCGTGCCGGGTGGGCGCTCTGCGCCCCTTTGCACGCGGAGTAAAATGACAGCCGCCCCTGCGCTTGCCGTATCCAAAATAGCCGGTGAAAAAACCAAGACCGGAGGAATGCTCTATGAAAAAATGCAACCTGTTTTATCTCAGTGGACTGTTGTTTTTTCTTGTTGCGGCGCTGAACTTTTTTACCGGCGAGAATCACTCTACGGCGGTGGTATGGCTCTGCCTTGGCTCCGCCTTTTTGTGTCTGGGTGCTTCGCAGCGGAAAAAATAAAGCATTCCTGCAGCCCCGGCGGTGGAAAAATCTGGCCGGGGCTGCAATTCTTTGCGGGGCTCGTTCGTATTCCAGACAGAACGACCAAATTTCGACAAAGACGAGGTATGTGTATGTCAACCAAACCGATCGATTCCACTGCCGCGACCCGCTTTGACCTGAGCGCAGCGGCGCTTCATATCCTTGCTATGGCGCTGATGCTGATGGACCACCTGTGGGCGACGTTGCTGCCCGCGCAGGAATGGCTGACCTGTGCCGGGCGGGTGGCGTTTCCCATCTTTGCCTTTATGGCGGTGGAGGGCTATTTTCACACCCACGACCTGAAAAAATACACCCTGCGTCTGCTGCTGTTTGCCCTGCTTTCGGAAGTGCCCTTCGACCTGATGTACGGCGGCACATGGTTCTACCCGGTGCACCAGAACGTCATCTGGACGCTGCTTTTGGGCATTCTGGGTATCCACTTGATGGAAACGGTGCGCAAAAAGCAAAAAACAGGACTGTACCTGCTGGTATCCGCCCTTGTGGTGGTGGCGGGCGCGGTGCTGGGCACGCTGGGCATGGTGGACTACTACGGCGCAGGGGTGCTGACTGTGTTCATCTTCTACTTTTTTCACGGGCACGGGCGCAAGTGGTGGTGTCTGCTGGGGCAGCTGGCAGCGCTGTACTGGGTCAACGTGGAGCTGCTGGGCGGGCTTATGTACCCCATTCAGCTCTTCGGCATGGACTTTGAGCTTTGCCAGCAGGGGCTGGCGCTGCTGGCACTGGTGCCCATCTGGCTGTACCGCGGTCGGCAGGGCTATCACAGCAAGCCTTTCCAGTATGCCTGCTACGCCTTTTACCCCGTGCACATGCTGCTGCTGGTTCTGGTGCTGAATTTCGTGAACCGGTAAGGAGAATGGAGCGCTCCAAAAACATTTTTACGCGTGGGGCGTAGAGAGGAACTTCCGCTGAAAATAGCCAAAGCGCATGCGGAGCCATTTGAAATCGTCCAGCCGGTACAAGGCCGCTGCACAAAGCGCTGTGCGGCGGCTTTTTTGCAGGAAAACCGACACATGTTCACAAAAAGTTCAGCCTTTTGAGCAAAAAATACTATTTTTTTCGTGTAAAATAGACAACATGGATTGAATGCCGCCCGCGATTGGATTATAATAATAGTGTATGCAAAAACGCATCTGCTGCTTTTTTATGATTTTTTATCGCTTGAAAACAGCGTAGCTGCGCGATGCGGGCTACTGAAAAGAGAGAGCTGCCGTTGCGTGTCTTTGCCGCATAACGGCTTGTTTGCCATAGCAGCCGGGGCGTTATGTTCCGGTTATTTGTCCTTAGGAGGAAAAACAAGGTGAGAGTAGGTCTTGACATCGGTAGCACCACCATCAAGTGCGTGGTGCTGGGCGAGCATGATGAACTGCTGTATTCTACATACGAACGACATTATAGTCATATTCTGGAAAAGGCGCAGGAGCTGCTGCGGCGCATTGATGCCGAGCATCTGCATGGCCGCAAGGCGCTGCTCAGCATCTCCGGCTCTGCCGGTATGGGCTTGGCCGACAGCTGCGGTGTGCCCTTTGTGCAGGAGGTATTCTCCACCCGCGTGGCGGTCAAGCGCTTTATGCCAAAGACTGATTGTGTCATTGAGCTGGGCGGCGAGGATGCCAAGATCCTGTTTTTGACCAACGGCACCGAGGTGCGCATGAACGGCAGCTGTGCCGGCGGCACCGGTGCTTTCATCGACCAGATGGCTACCCTGCTGAAGATGAGCGCCGAGGAAATGAACAAGGCTGCCGAGCAGGCGCAGCGCACCTATACCATCGCTTCCCGCTGCGGCGTGTTCGCCAAAAGCGATGTGCAGCCGCTGATCAATCAGGGTGCCCGCACCGAGGATATCGCCGCCAGCATCTATAAGGCAGTGGTCAACCAGACCATCGCCGGTCTGGCACAGGGACGTCCCATCAAGGGCAATATCCTCTATCTGGGCGGCCCGCTCACCTTCAGCACCGTGCTGCGCAAGAGCTTTGACGAAGCGCTGAATGTGACCGGTACCTGCCCGGAAAACAGTCTGCTGTATGTGGCGCTGGGCGCTGCTCTGTATGCCGACAAGGAATTTGTGCTTACCGAGGTGGCCGCTGCGCTGGACAAGTACGCCGCCACTGCTACCTATGCCAGCGAGCCGCCGCTGTTCGCCAGCAAGGAGGAGTACGAGGCTTTCCACGCACGGCACATGTCTCATAGTGTGCCCCGCGTGGCTTTTAGTGCCCACTGCGGGCCGGTACATATCGGCATCGATTCCGGCTCTACCACCGTCAAGCTGGTGGTGGTGGACGAAAAGAGCCAGATCTTGTACACCAACTATCAGCCCAACCTCGGCAACCCGCTGCCTCTGATCCGGGAGCAGCTGCTCAAGATCTATAAGGAGCATCCGGGGCTGCAGGTGGCCAGTGTTACCACCACCGGCTACGGCGAGGAATTGGTGAAAAACGCTTTCCGCTGTGATTACGGTCTGGTGGAAACGGTGGCACATTTTACCGCTGCCAAGTACTTTATGCCGGACGTGGACTTCATTATTGACATCGGCGGGCAGGACATGAAGTGCTTCAAGATCGAGGATGGTGCCATCAGCAACATCTTCCTGAACGAAGCCTGTTCCTCCGGCTGCGGCAGCTTTTTGCAGACCTTTGCGCAGGCGCTGGGCTACGACGTCAAGGAGTTTGCCGCACTGGGTCTGTTCGCAGACCGCCCGGTGGACTTGGGCAGCCGCTGCACCGTGTTCATGAACAGCTCGGTCAAGCAGGCGCAGAAGGATGGCGCCCGCATCGAGAATATTTCCGCAGGCCTGTCCATCAGCGTGGTCAAGAACGCGCTGTACAAGGTGATCCGCGCTTCCAGCCCGGAAGAGCTGGGCCGCAAGATCGTGGTGCAGGGCGGTACCTTTTATAATGAAGCCGTGCTCCGTGCCTTTGAAAAGGAGATGGGCGTGGAGGTCATCCGGCCGGACATTGCCGGTCTGATGGGTGCTTACGGCGCTGCTTTGTACGGCCTGCGTCAGAGCCATAAAAACAACCAGACCACCTCTGCCATGATGGATGAGCAGGAGCTGGAAAAGTTTGCACAACAGGTGGTCAGCGTCAAGTGCGGCGGCTGCGGCAACCATTGCCAGCTGACCGTCAACACCTTTGCCGATGGCCGCAAGTTCATCTCCGGCAACCGCTGCGATAAGCCCGTTACCGGCAAAAGCGAGGATAACAGCCTGAACCTGTACGCCTACAAGCAGCAGCTGCTGGCCAGCTACAAGCCTGTGCCCGGCAAGCGCGGCTCTATCGGCATCCCGCTGTGTCTGGGCTTCTACGAGCTGCTGCCCTTCTGGTACGCCTTCTGGACGAGCCTTGGCTTTGCGGTGCACACCAGCCCGGTGTCCACCCGCGGGCTGTATCTGGCCGGACAGGCTACCATCCCCAGCGATACCGCCTGCTTCCCGGCAAAGCTGAGCCACGGCCACATCAAGGCGCTGAGCCAGATGCAGCTGGACGCCATCTTCTACCCCTGCCTGACCTACAATGTGGACGAGGGCTTGGGAGACAACCATTATAACTGCCCGGTGGTGGCCTACTACCCGGAGGTTTTGGCAGGCAACTGCCCGGAGCTGGAAGGCAAAAAGTTCATCTATGATTATGTGGGCATCCACCGTCCCAAGGATTTTGTGCACAAGATGGCAAAGGAGGTGCTGCCCAAGTACTTTGGCGGCATCTCCGAGCGGGAGGTGCAGGCCGCAGCCGATGCTGCCTACGCGGAGTACGAAGCACACATGGCTAAGATCCGGGTAAAGGGCAGCGAGATCATCGACGAGGCGCGCCGTCAGGGTAAGCGCATCATCGTGCTGGCAGGCCGCCCCTATCATGTAGACCCGGAGGTCAACCACGGCATCGACCATCTGATCACCCGTCACGGGGCTGCGGTGGTTACCGAGGACAGCATCTCCAACCGGGTGCAGAAGTTCCCCACCAGTGTGCTGAACCAGTGGACCTACCACAGCCGCCTGTATGCTGCCGCCAAGTACTGCACCACCCAAAAGGATATGGATCTGGTGCAGCTGGTGTCCTTCGGCTGTGGCGTGGATGCCATTACCACCGACGAGACCCGCGAGATTTTGCAGCGGGGCAACAAGCTGTACACCCAGTTGAAGATCGACGAGATCACGAACCTCGGTGCCGTGAACATCCGTCTGCGCAGCCTGTTTGCCGCACTGGACGAGCGGGACGAGGCCGCCGCAGAAAAGTCAGAATAAAAGAAACCCTGAGATAGGCTGAAGGGCTTCCCCCCGGCGAGGGGAAGCTTTTGCGGGGACTATCTTGTTTAGAGCAACATAGGAGGAACCTATGGAATATCATTATCCCAAATTTACCCCGGAGATGAAAAAGACCCACACCATCCTCATCCCCAACATGGCCGTTACCCAGTTCCGGCTTATGGAGTACGCACTGCGCTGCGAGGGCTACAAGTGTGAGCTGCTGGGCAACTGCGGCAGTGCCGTGGCACAGCTGGGGCTGAAGTATGTCCACAACGATACCTGCTACCCGGCGCTGCTGGTCATCGGCCAGTTTCTGGATGCGCTGAACAGCGGCAAGTATGATCTGGAACATACCGCGCTGCTGATCACCCAGACCGGCGGCGGCTGCCGTGCCTCCAACTACATCCATCTGCTGCGCAAGGCGCTGGTCAAGGCTGGATATCCGCAGATCCCGGTGGCAAGCCTGAACTTTTCCGGCCTGGAAAAGGACAGCGGCTTCCAGATGACCCTCCCGCTGGCGCGCAAGTGTATCGCCTGCATCTTCTACGGCGATATGCTGTGTGCGCTGCGCAATCAGGTGGCCCCCTACGAGAACGAAAAGGGTGCTGCTGACCGCATGATGGACCGCTGGATCGCCCGTCTGGGCCGTGCCTTGCTGGCCGGAAAAGGCTTTACTTCCCGGGAAATGAAGCACACTTTCCCGCTCATCGCAAAGGAATTTGCCACTATCCCGGTCACCCGGGTGCCCAAGGTCAAGGTGGGTGTTGTGGGCGAGATCTACGTCAAGTACAGCCCGCTGGGCAACAACGAACTGCAGAAGTTTCTGGAAAGTCAGGACTGCGAGGTGAACTTCCCCGGTCTGATGGGCTTTGTGCAGTACTGCGCCTTCAACATGGGCGAGGATCATGTGCTGTACGGCGGCAAGCTGGCTGTAAAGGTGGGCACCGACCAGTTCCTCAACTGGTTGGACAGCGTGGAGCGTGTCATGCTCAAGGCAGAGACGGACGCCGGGTTCTATGCGCCGGGCTCCTTCAAGGAACTGGTGGAAAAGCCCAAGGGCGTTATCTCGCTGGGCGCAAAAATGGGTGAGGGCTGGCTGCTGACCGCCGAGATGATCGAGCTGGTGCAGGGCGGCTACGGCAACATCGTGTGTGCACAGCCCTTTGGCTGCCTGCCCAACCATATCGTGGGCAAGGGCATGGTGAACAAGATCCGTGCGCTGTACCCCAGCGCCAACATCACCCCCATCGACTACGACCCCAGCGCCACCCGGGTCAATCAGGAAAACCGCATCAAGCTGATGCTGGCTGTGGCCAAGGAGCGGCTGAACGCCCCCGCAGAAGCCCAGCCGCTTACGGCAGAGCAGCTTGCCGGGGGTGCCCCTCAGGTCGGCGCTACCGTGTAACAAAAGCAAATACGATAAAAACAGGGGAGCCGCTGCACGGCATTTTTACGCAGCAGCTCCCTTTTTGCAGGAAAGGAACCGCTATGGAAAAGCCCGCAGCTGCCTGTTATCATCTGCCCGGCCTGTTCGAGTTTTACGAGCTGTACCGCCGTTTTTTGCCGCTGTACCGGGAGCACCGGGAATATTTTTACGATTGGTGCACCATTGGCTCCATCTACGGCGCACCGGCGGGCTGTATCTGGGGCGGGGGACGCATCTCCTGCGGCGGGGCAGCTCCGCGTGAGGTGCTGGCGCTGCTGCGGGAATACGGCATCTCCGGGCGGCTGACCTTCAGCAATTCCCTGCTGCGGGCTGAGCACCTTGCCGACCCGCAGTGCAACGCCCTGTGTGAACAGTTTGCAAAAAGCGGCAGTGTGCCAAACGGTGTGATCGTCCATTCTGACCTGCTGGCGGACTATCTGCAACAGCGTTGGCCGGAGTTGTATCTGGTGTCCTCCACCACCAAAGTGCTCACCGAGTTTGCGCAGCTGCGGCAGGAATTGGAAAAGCCGCAGTTCCGGTATGTGGTGCCAGATTTCCGGCTGAACCCGGCACTGGAACAGCTGCGCACCCTGCCGCCGGAGCAAAAGGCCAAGGTGGAATTTTTGTGCAACGAGTGCTGCTGGTTCGGCTGCACCGAGCGCAAGCGCTGCTACGAGACGGTCAGCCGCCAGAATCTGGGCGAGGACTGCCCGGACCACCGCTGCACCGCCCCGGATGCCGTCGGGGGCTACCGCTTTTCCAAGGCGATGCGCAGCCCCGGGTTTATCGGGGTAGATGACATCCGGCAGCGGTATCTGCCCGCAGGCTTTTCCCAGTTCAAGATAGAGGGCAGAGGACTTGGCAGCGCATTGGTGCTGGAATTTCTGCTTTACTACATGACAAAGCCGGAATACCAGCTGCAGGTACGGGAGGAAATCTATCTGGACAATATGCTGGACCTTTTTTAAGAAAATTGCACCGGGCAGACCATTTTCTGTCCGGTGCTGTTTTTTGCCTGCGGGATTTGTACCGGAAAACTTTCTTTTCCCTCCAAAGCGTGTTACAATAAACAGGAAATTATTTTTAAAAGCTGTTTTTGGAAATGGTGCGCAGTACTTAGGAAAACGGCTTATAGGAGCAGTGCATGGAAACAACGCAAAAACAGATCGTACTGGGCATTCTGGCCCATGTGGACTCCGGCAAGACCACCCTCTCCGAGGCCATGCTCTACCGCGCCGGTGCTATCCGCAAGCTGGGGCGGGTAGACCACGGAGATGCCTTTCTGGACACCGACAGCTTGGAAAAAGCGCGCGGCATCACCATCTTTTCCAAGCAGGCGCTGCTTACGGCGGGCAATACCGCCATCACCCTGCTGGACACCCCCGGCCATGTGGATTTTTCCACCGAGACCGAGCGCACCTTGCAGGTGCTGGATTACGCCGTGCTGGTGGTCAGCGGAACGGACGGCGTGCAAAGCCACACCGAAACGCTGTGGCGGCTGCTGCGGCGCTACCATGTGCCCACCTTTGTATTCGTGAACAAGATGGACCTGCCCGGCATGACCCGGGAACAGTTACTCAGCCAGCTGAATCACCGCCTTGGCGAGGGTTTTGTGGATTTTGGCGCAGAGCCTGCCGCTCGCAACGAAGCACTGGCGCTGTGCGATGAGCAGCTGATGGAAAAAATGCTGGACGCGGGAACCCTGACCGATGCAGACATTATCCCCGCAGTTGCACGGCGGCACGTTTTTCCGTGCTGGTTCGGGGCGGCGCTGCGGCTGGACGGGGTGGATGCACTTCTGGAGGGGCTTGACCGCTACACCCGCCCCGCCCCGGCGCTGCACGCCTTTGGTGCAAGGGTGTTCAAGGTATCGCAGGACGAGCAGGGCACCCGCCTGACATGGCTGCGGGTCACCGGCGGGGAGCTGAAGGTAAAGGCTCTGCTCTCCGGCGAAACGGACGGCGAGCCGTGGGCAGAAAAAGCGAACCAGCTGCGGCTGTATTCCGGCGCAAAATATACCCTGACCGAGGCCATCGGCCCGGGACAGGTGTGCGCCGTGACCGGCCTGACCCATGCAAAGCCCGGCACCGGGCTTGGGGCAGAGCGGGACAGCGATGTGCCGGTGCTGGAACCGGTGCTCAGCTATCAGGTGCTGCTGCCGGAGGGTGCGGATGTGCACGCCGCGCTGGGTAAGCTGCACCGGCTGGAGGAGGAAGAACCGCAGCTCCATGTGGTGTGGAACGAAACGCTGGGCGAAATTCATGTGCAGCTGATGGGCGAGGTGCAGCTGGAAGTGCTGCGCAGTCTGCTGGCCGAGCGGTTCGGGCTGGAAGTATCCTTTGGTCCGGGCGGCATTTTGTATAAGGAGACCATCACTGAGCCGATGGAAGGTGTGGGACATTACGAGCCGCTGCGCCACTATGCCGAGGTGCATTTGCTGCTGGAGCCGCTGCCCCGGGGCAGCGGGATGCAGTTTGCCGCCGACTGCCGGGAAGAGGTTCTGGACAAAAACTGGCAGCGTCTGGTGCTGACCCATCTGGAAGAAAAGCAGCACCTTGGCGTTTTGATCGGCGCACCGTTGACCGATGTAAAAATTACTCTGCTCACCGGCAGAGCGCACCTCAAGCACACTGAGGGCGGCGATTTCCGGCAGGCTACCTACCGCGCCGTGCGGCAGGGGCTGATGCTGGCCAAAAGCCAGCTGTTAGAGCCGTGGTACGCCTTCCGACTGGAAGTGCCGGTGGAGAACATCGGCCGCGCCATGAGCGATATCCAGCGCATGGAGGGCAGCTTTGACCCGCCGGAAAGCGGCGCGGAGACCGCCACCCTGACCGGCTTTGCGCCGGTATCCACCATGCGCAGCTACCCCATGGAGGTGGTCAGCTACACTCGGGGCAGGGGACATCTGAGCCTGACGCTGGACGGCTACCGCCCCTGTCACAATGCACAGGAGGTCATTGCAGAAACCGGCTACCAGCCGGAGCATGATCTGGACAACCCCGCAGATTCCGTATTCTGCGCCCATGGTGCTGGCTTTGTGGTGCCGTGGAGCGAGGTGCGCAGCCATATGCACGTTGAAAGCGGCTGGGGCAAGGCAAAGTCCGCCCGCCCGGAGGTGCAGGCTGCGCCCCAGCGCCGCGCCATGGCCTACCGCGCCACGCTGGAGGAGGATGCCGAACTGCTCAAAATTTTTGAGCGCACCTACGGCCCCATCAAGCGGGATCCGCTGGCGGCCTTCCGCCCGGTGCAAAAGACCGAACGCCCGGATTTTGACGCAGAGCAGTGGGAAATTGCCCCGGAGTATCTGCTGGTGGACGGCTACAACATCATCTTTGCGTGGGACGAGCTGAACGCGCTGGCGAAGGAAAGCTTGGACGCCGCCCGCCGCAAGCTGATGGATATCCTGTGCAACTATCAGGGCTACCAGAAATGCGTGCTCATTCTGGTGTTCGATGCCTACCGCGTGCCCGGCAGCCCCGGCGCCATCGAGCAGTACCACAATATCCATGTGGTCTATACCAAGGAGGCTGAGACCGCCGATATGTTCATCGAGCGGGTCACCCATGAAATCGGCAAGAGCCGCCGTGTCCGCGTGGCGACCTCGGACGGTATGGAGCAGGTCATCATCCTTGGCCACGGCGCACTGCGCGTTTCCGCCCGGATGTTCCACGAGGAAGTGCAGAACGTGGAAAAACAGATTCGCGCCCTTGTGCAGGGGCAGGCGTAATGCTATCCCGAAAAAATCCTCTCTTGTGAAAAAGTCGGTTTGGAAAATCCGCAGATTTTCCAAACCGACAATCTTAAAATTTTTATTCTGCTAGAAATGCCCAGAGTGAAACGGAGGGCATTCAAATCATTCCATTGGAGGTGTACCCATGGCTGTGGAAATTACCGAAGAATTTGTCTGGCAGAATATCCCGCCCCGCGCCCGGGACAGCCATAAGGGCACCTTTGGCAGTGTGCTGGCGGTGGCGGGCAGTGCCTTTTACCGGGGCGCGGCCCTGCTGGCAGCCGAGGGTGCACTGCGCACCGGGGCGGGCATCGTCATCCTTGAAAGCGTAGAGCGGGTGGTGGGCGCCGCCGTC
>JABLTR010086586.1_pt1 | contig 27096 bp, 22 predicted proteins | sample 7160071 | NCBI WGS metagenome assembly JABLTR01 (sample SAMN14651230, study PRJNA627086) | human gut metagenome | isolation source: feces | host: Homo sapiens | reverse complement strand
TCCGACAGTCAACCAGTGTAGGGATGAGGGCGTGCTCATCTAGCCGCCGCGGCAGGGTGGTACAATCACGCTGCCAAACGTAGATTTGCGCGGGTGCCCATCTGGCCCTATGTTTGGCGACGTCCCGGCCGGATGGGCGCCTGCGCGGATGGGACAACGCCAAATGAAGAGCCCGAACCCCTTCTCGGGCGGGGTCGACGCGCTTTCCGACGCGGACTTCGCCCTTCTGGTGGATGCCGTCGAGACCAGGAGGTGCCGCGAGCTCGTCGGCGCCGGGACCTACGACGAGGCGGCGCGGAAGTGGAGGCCGAGGCCGAGGTGCCCGTCGTGCTCGTACGAGGGCTGCGCCTCCGACGGCTCCACGCCCGCGGGCCACCGCGCCTGGTCGTGCGGCCGGTGCGGCCGGAAGTTCAACTCGCTCACTGGGACCGTCTTCGAGAACGCGAAGAGGGCGCTCTGGAGGTGGGTGGTCTTCATACGCCTCATGTGCTTCAACGTGCAGCTCGACGCCTGCGCCGAGCTCTGCGGCATCTCCCACCAGACGGCCTGGGAGTGGCGCCACCGGGTCATGGCCACCGTGGACGGCTACCAGGACCGGATCGTGCTGGGGGGCAAGGTGTGGATCGACGAGATGTACGTCACTGACTCCGACCTCAAGGGTGACCCCGGGTGGAGGCCGAAGAAGGGCCTCAGCAAGAACAAGATCTGCATCGCCGTGGCGATCGACGCGCGCAAGAACGTTGTCGCCGTCAGGTGCGGGCACGGCAAGCCGTCCGCGAAGCGCATAAAGGAGGCCCTGCTCCCGCACATCGCCGAGGGCTCGGAGATCTTCCACGACATGGAGAAGTCCCACAGGTCGCTGGTCGAGGCGGTGCGGGGCATCGACCGGCCCTGCAAGGCCGACACCAGGGACCCGGAGTACCTTGAGCACATGGCCATGGTCAACAACCTCTGCTCGTGGGTGAGGCGCTACCTGCGCGGCTACGTGGGCATGGACCTCAAGTACCTCCAGTCGTACCTCAACTGGTACGCCTACCTCTTCAGGGTCAAGCGCGACGACGAGAAGTGGCCCAAAGTGGAAAGGGTGCTCCGCCATTTGTTCATGGCCGACGCGAGTTTCCGCAGCTCGAGGAAGCGAGATAATCCCTATACTGGTTGACTGTCAAAAAACGTGAATACGGCGGTATCCAGCCCTGCATTCGTGCGGGTATCTTCCGCATTCGTATTCCTTTCATCCACTTTAAGATTTCTCCTCCGGAGATCGTTACGGGCCTCATGAACGCCTGTACCTCTTATGGAGCGCTCGCCGTTCTCATTACCACTTTGGGCCTCGATCCCGAGGTCGCGTGGGCGCTGGTCGTGTTCGAAACGGCTATGTACACGCTGAACTGGTTGCTCGGTGAGCCTTCCATTTGCGGTTGGATCACTCCCGCTATGGCCATTATGGTGCTATTCCTTGAGACTTTGCCGGAAGGGGTGGCGCGACTGCAGGCATTGACAGCGATCCAGCTTGAATTAGGCCTCTTATTCATAATACTCGGATTTACAGGCCTATCGAAAAAGCTGAACACGCTGGTACCGCCAGCGCTGAAAGCAGGCATCGTGCTGGGCGCCGGCATCAACGCCGTCGTCTCGCGCCTCAAGGAAGGCGGCGCCACCGACACGATGACCATCGCCTGCATCTGCGGCCTGGTCGTTGTCTGCCTGTTCATGTTCAGCCAGCGCGTCCGTAACAAGATGAACAGCAACAAGGTTCTCTCCTTCATGGGCAACTACAGCTTCCTGTGGGCCGTTATCGTGCTGTTCCTGGTCGGCGGCCTCTCCGGTGAAGTCCAGTACAACTTCTCCGGCGAGATCTTCAAGGTGCCCGACTTCATGGGCCTGTTCATGGCCGTCTGCCCGTTCTTCATCGGCTTCGCTGAGCCGAGCGTGTGGCTCATGGCCCTGCCCTATGCGCTCACCGCATGGATCATCGCCTACGGCGACTTCGTCACCGTGCAGGAACTCGGCATGTCCTCCGTCCGCGAGGACGAGCACATCGAGTTCGACGCGAACCGCACGAACGTCATCTGCGGCATTCGTAACGTCATCCTGGCCCTGTTCGCTCCGTACCCGGCACTTGCCGGCCCGCTGAGCGCCCCGTACTGCATCGCCACCTATGCGCGCTACAAGCAGGAAGGTCGCGAGGGCATGGACTCCATCTATGACGGCTCTGGCACGAACCTGATCTTCACGGTCGTCGGCCTGTTTATCTTCCCGCTCTACGAGGCCTCCCTGGCCGCCTCCGCTGCACTGCTGGTGGTCATCCTGGTCGTGCAGGGTTGGGCGTGCGCCACGATCGCCTTCGGCCTCATGGAAGGTCGCGAGGTTCTCGACAAGGGTATCGCCGGTATGTGCGCAGGCTTCTTCGTGGCCCGCGGCGCCCAGATCGCCCTTCCTGCGGCTATCGCGTTCTATCTGATCATCGCCAACAACCAGAAGATCCGCGAAGACTATGCTTGGAACAAGGATCGTCAGCGCATCGAGGACGAGGAAACCGCTCGCCAGCTCGAGGCTCTGCGCATCCGCATGGAGGCTCTCAAGTCCGGCGCTATCGTCGACGACGAGGATCTCCAGAAGGAAGGCAAGTAAGCGCATGTGCTTGATATGAGGAATCGAGTGCACTTCGTTCGATAACTCAAGCGTGCTTCTTAGGTGCCCCCGCAGGCTTCGGCCGGCGGGGGCACTGCCTTGCCCGCGCATCGCGCGAAGCGCGGTGAGGCGCGGCTGCGCTCGCGCGCACGGCCTGAGAACGCACAAAAGCCGGCCGCTTCGATGAAGGGCCGGCTTTTGTGCGTACTCGCGTGTCTGCAAAGGCTTCTCCTGCGGGGAACGACAGCCTGCTTACCCGAGCAGATCCTCGCGATGGATGGGCATCGAGACCAGCCCGATGCCGTCGACGTAGGCGTAAATCTCAAAGCCGCGCTTGCAATGGAACGTGCAGCAGACGCAGGGATCCTCATCGCAATAGGCATACGCGTCCTCGTCGCCGAGGGCGAACACGAGGGGGGGCTGCTTGTCGGGCATCACGTACTTGAGCTGAGAGCCCATGAATGTCTTGAGGGCGATCCAGCGAGGCGCGGCCCCCTCGTTCGACGTCCAGTACACGCGCAGCGCGTTTTCGTCGAATCCGCCCACGATGTCGTAGCGGAGCTCGAAAGCCGCGCTCGTTTGGGCCGTTGGGCCGGTGAGAGGCTCCATGGGGGCGCCGCAACACGACGGGGCGAACGAGTTGGTAGCATAGGGAAGCTTGACGTCGGGTCGGCGTACCAGTCCGGAGAATGTCGGACCATTCGGCCCGTCGATGCCCTGCACGACCGATCCGCACGTGGCGCAGCGGAAGAAGGGTATGGAGTCGTCGGTCACCCCGGGCTTCCACGTCGCCTTTGTGCGCGTCGGACTCACATCCGATGCTGTTTTGGTTGCCGGTTTCTCGTCTTTCTTGCTCATTGTATCCTCCTCGTCACGGAGCAGCTCTCAGGCTGCACGCGTCTGTTCTCTCGCATCGGTCATTATAGCAGGACGGCTGCATGGATCGGGATTTTGGTGTGCGTCTGGCGCATGCGCCGGATGGAAGGCCCACGTGGTCGAAACCGCCAAAAGACATCAAGCTGAAGGGCTCGAAACGGGACGGTCGAGCGTCGTGCCGGTAGCGGCTAGTAGTCGCTGCGCTGCATATTGAGGTAGTTCAGAAGCTCGCTTCGTTTGTGTATCTGCATCTTGTCGTAGATGTGGCGGATATGGGTGTTGACGGTGTAGGGCGAGATGACCAGTTTCGAGGCCATGCTGTTCGTCGTGTAGCCGCGCGCGATGAGTAGCAGGATTTCGCGCTCGCGAGCCGATAAGCCGAACTCCTCAGCCACTTCTGCGCAAATCTCGCCGATCTCGTCTTTAGAGGGGGGCGTTGCAGTGAGGGCCACGATGTTGTATTCCTGACGGACGAGGGGGATGAGCAGCGCGGCGAGGACGCAGATGAACGCGAGGCACGTTTCGGGGGTGATGGCGGCGGCAAGCTCGGGTGTATGCTCGTACGACACGGCGAGCGTGTTGCCGACGGCTATGCCGGCGCGTGCAAAGCTCCCTGAGAAGCTGAACGCGACGGCGGGGGTCGTGTAGCCCTTCGAGGTGAGGATGCCAAAGTACATGATGAGCAGGATCTCGAAAAGCGCTGAGATGCCGAGCGCTACGAAGAAGGCGGGGAAGAAGGCCGCTTCATCGGACAGGAACAGCGAGAACGCGACGATCTCGAATACGAGGAGCCAGGGGTAGAGCTTGAAGACGTTGGTTCTATCCTTTGAAAGTGCGCAGACGCCGGCGATGGCGAGCATGATGGCGCCGCCGCACAGCGTGCCGATGGTGAAGCTCGTGTCGCCGGTGGGTAAAACCTCCCAGGGGATGATGGCCACGAGAAAGTAGCACGCGACGCTCGCCAAGAACGTGATGGTGCTCACCATGGCCATGTTTTTGAGGCCGCTCCGGCTTGCCTGCTCGGGCAAGAGCACTGGGAAGCGGCGTTGTCCATCCCGTTGCGAGACGATCAGCAGGGCGCCCGAGGCAAGGGGCAGAAGCGACGTGAACGCGCTCGATGCATATGCGGGCAGCGCCCAGGCTATCACCATACACACGATCATGGTGATACCGAATACGGTGCCAATATGGCGAATTGAGAAATTCGCTTTGACGCAGGCATACCGTTCGCCCCAGAGGATCCAAAGCGCCGCCTCTGCCGGTCCCAGCAGGAACGCAATGGCGTAAGCGAGCAGCGGGGTAGGAAGCGATACCGCCCACAGGGTGAGCGCGAGCGTGCCCACACACATGAGCGTCGGTGCCGCGATGCGCAGCCACCGGTAGTTCGACAGCCGCTGCTTGCGACCGAGGGCGAGGGCGATGAGGAGCAGGAAGACGACGGTAGATCCCAAGTTGACGAGCCATGAATAGGTGACGCGGTCGTCGAGCAACGGCACCAATGCGAAAGAATGCGGGACGAACCAGAGTGTGTAGTGCCAGGCGAGCAGAAGCGAGAAGCCGGCGTATTTCAGCATGGGGCGCTTCGCGAAGGCGGCAAGCGGGCCTTCCCCTCTGCCGTCGGTTTTGCCCTGTCCAGACGTAGTCCCCATGCCCGACACCCTTCTATCAGCAGTTTGCGATGGATAACGATGCCTCTGAACTGCCTAAACCGCGAGGTACAGCACGTTCATGCAACCCCTGGCATCTATTGTGCCACGACGAGAAATGTATCACTAGCATGAATTGGTCTGCCTCGCAAAAAAATAAGTATTCGGCCTTTCATGGCGAATTGGCGATGGCGGCAAAACCTCGCCAACTCGTGAGTAAGACGATCGACGGTTTCAGTCGGGAGCACGTGCGTTTCGGACTGCTCCTCGTCAAAACATGAGTAATCAGATATTCACGGCTACTTTGCGATGGCAAATCTGCAGCATGCGCACACAATGCGGGCAACGGTTCGGTTGACGACCGGTCGCCGGATACTATAGGCCGACGACCGATTGTGAAGCCGGGCAAAACAACGAGAAAGGAAGAACGATGTCGTTGCTTGCCAAGAGCAAAGGTGAGGTGACCTACAAGGAGCTCACCACAGTGCACAAGTGGGCGCTCGTCGTGCTCATTTCGATGGGCTCGTCGATCATCTACGCCCCCATGTATCTGAAGAACGTGTTTTACGATCCCCTGATGCAGGCGCTCGGTGCGACCAACGCCGATCTGGGCCTCATGGTGTCGGCCTACGGCATCGCCGCCATGATCTGCTACCTGCCCTCCGGCATCGTGGCTGACAAGTTTCGCATGCGCACGCTGGCCTGGGTGGGCTTTCTCGCGACGGCGGTACTCGTGTTCGTCTACGCGATGCTTCCTTCCGTCACGGTATGCCTCGTCCTGTTCGTTTTGATGGGCGTCACCTCGATCCTGATTTGGTGGGGCACTCGCTTTAAAGTCATTCGCCTTTGTTGTGAGGAAAACGAGTACGCCAGCAAAATCGGCATCAGCTATTCCATCTACGGCGTGACTGGCCTCGTGATCGGACTTATCAACGCAGGCATCATCGCCGCTATTTCCGGTTCGGCTGGCGTGCAGGCCATGCTCGTCTTTCTGGGCGTCATGATCGCTCTCCTGGGCGTCGCCGCCTTCTTCCTCATCCCGGACTTCAAGGGCGAGATCAACAAGGATGCGAAGCTGTTCAGCATCAAGGAGGCCCTCCAGGCCATTAAGCATCCGGGCGTTATCTGGGCTTGCGTCGCCTACTTCTGCGTGTACGCTGTGTACCAGGGCGCTACCTACACCACTCCGTACCTCACCCAGTGCTTCAATGCCGATGGCAACCTTGTGAACATCGTGGGCCTCATCCGCACCTACGGAATCGGCCTCATCGCAGGCCCGGTCGTCGGGTGGATCGCCACGAAGATCAAGAGCCCCTCGAAGGCCATCTTGGGAGGCTTCATCCTCTCGATTGCGGCTCTCGTCGGCTTCATCCTGTTCCCACAGGATCCCTCGGGCGCCATCGTCGCCTCTATCTTGGTGGTCGTGTTCGGCTTCACTACCTACGGCGCCTTCTCCATCGGCTCGTCGCCCCTCTCCGAGGTCAAGATTCCGATGGCCATCTTCGGCACCGCTTCCGGTCTGCTGTCGGTCATCGGCTTCCTTCCCGACGTGTTCATCCATACGTGGTATGGCGGCATGATCGACGCCCAGGGCACCGCCGCCTTCAACGCCATCTTCGGCTTCGAGATCATGTTCGCGGTCGTCGGCTGCTTCTGTCTTGTCATGGTGCTGCGCACCCTGAAGAAGCACTTCGGTGAGAAAGCCGCGGAGGCCGAGAACGAGGCCGAGAACGAGGCGACGACGGCCTAGGCGCCTTGCCATCGGGGCGCGGGGCGTCGTGCGAAGCACCCCCGCGCACCCGGCCGAGGTCCGACGGTACGCGCAAAGCTCAAGCGAAAGGGAGTTCCACATGAACAAGCTCGACGTGCTGAATCTGATCAACCCGCAGATGAAGGCCGTGCTCGCGAAAGAAGACGAGCTGGCTGGCGATGCGAACGACACGTCCGTGGGATTCGAGCAGATGCGCGAGAACTATGTGGCCGGGCGCGCATTCTGGTGCGAAGGCGGCCCCGTCATGGCTGAAAAGTCCGACGTTGCGGTTGCCGGTCCCCATGGCCCGATCCCGCTGCGCTGCTACTATCCGACTGCCGAGGCTGCTTCGGCCGCCGCGGCGGGTGAGGGCTCGACGCCGGGCATTGTGTACGTCCACGGAGGCGGGTTCGTCCTCGGCAACCTCGACACCCATGATCGGATCTGCCGCATTCTGGCCGAAAAGACCGGCGCTTCGGTAGTCGCTGTCGACTATCGCCTCTCGCCCGAGGCCAAGTACCCGAGCGCCGTCGAAGAAGTGGCCGCTGTTGCAGGGCATCTGCATGAGCACGGCGCGGAGTTCGGCATCGACGGCGAACGCCTGGCGTTCGCGGGCGATTCCGGCGGTGCGCACTTGGGGCTGGCGGCGACGATGTATCTGCGAGAGGAGCAGGGCGACAGCGCCTTCGTGAAGTGCCTGTTGCTGTTCTACGGTTGGTTCGGTCTGACCGATTCGTCCTCGATGCGCCTTCTCGGAGGCCCATGGGACGGTCTCACCGAGCAGGACTGGCAGTTCTATTTGAGCATGTACGCCGAAGACCCCGCCGGCCTCGCGACGAGTCCGTATGCGAACCTGTTCCTGAACGATTTGGAGCACGCTGTGCCGCCCTGCTATATCGCCGCCGCGGAGTACGACCCGCTGCGCGACGATTCGGCGACGCTTGCCGCCATCTGCGAACAGTACGGCACGCCGTATCGTTACGAGGTGTTCAAGGGTGTCATCCACGCGTTTCTGCACTACACCAAGATGCTTGACGAGGCGAACGACGCCCTCGAGCACGGAGCGGCTTTCTACCGCCAGCAGCTGGGACTCTAGCTTCCGATCGGGACGAGCAGAGGTCGAAAGCCCGAGTCGAAACTACGTATCAAACCAGGGTTCAACGGCATCACGGAGGTGCCGACACACTAAAAGGAGGATCGTCATGGATTTCAAGTTGACGGACGAGCAGGAGCTGATGGTCGACAGCTATCGCGACTACATGGAAAGCGAGAACTGGGAAGGGTATTTCGCCGAGTGCGATGAGAAGCACGAGTACCCCCTGCGTTGGGTTCGCGGCCTCTGCGAGCTGGGCTTCGACCAGATCATGCTGCCCGAGAGCCACGGCGGGCTCGGCCTTGAGCAACCTTGCGTGACGCTCATGGCCGTCTACGAGGTGCTCGGCCGCTACGGCGCTCCCACCTACGTGCTCTACCAGCTTCCTGGTTTCGAGACCATCATCCGGGAAGGCACGCAGGAGCAGATCGACGCCGTCATGGCCACGCTTGGCACGGGCGAGCAGATTTGGAACTCCGCCTGCACCGAGCCGGGCGCTGGCTCCGACGTGAGCTCGCTCACCACGAATTATAAGCGCGAGAACGGCAAGATCTACCTCAACGGCACGAAAACCTTCATCACCTCGTCTGCTGGCGTGAAGTATCTCGTCATCATGGCGAAAAATGCCGACGACCCCGAGGTGTTCACCGAATTCTTCGTCGACATGTCCAAGCCCGGCGTGAAGTTGGGGCCCCTGCCGAAGCTCGGTCTGCGCATGGATAGCTGCTGCGAGGTCTACCTCGACAACGTCGAGCTTGAAGAGTCCGACATCTTCGGCAAAGAGGGCAATGGCTTCAACCGCGGCGTATCCGACTTCAACTTCGAGCGCTGGCTTGTGGGCGCCTGCGACTACGGCACCGCCATCTGCGCGTTCGAGGATGCCATGGCGCATGCGAACACCCGCATCGCCTTCGGCAAGCCCATCAGCCGCTTCCAGCTCAACCAGCTCAAGATCGCCGAGATGTGCATCAAGCTGACCAACATGAAGAACATGCTCTACGAGGCTGCATGGAACGCCGATAACGACGGCGGCAACTTCGATGCCGCTGCGGCCGCGATGTGCAAGTACTACTGCGCGAACGCCTCCTTCAAGGTGGTCGACGATGCCATGCAGGTGATGGGCGGCGTGGCTGTGGCAGGCGAGCACCGCATTCAGCGCATTTGGCGCGATCTCCGCGTCGATCGCGTTTCCGGCGGCACCGACGAGATGATGATCCTCGCCACCTCTAAGGGCGCCTCCATCAAGTACAAGCAGAAGTAGCCGGTCCGCACGACCGCGGGGGGGGGGCGATGCCCCCCCCGCATCGAAGACACTAATGTGAACAAGGAGGACACCACCATGGCACTTCCCACTGAAAAGCCGTCCTACGGCCCCCTCGACGGCGTCAAGGTTGTCTACGCAGCGGTGGAGCTGGCGTGCCCGAAGGCAGCCGACCTCATGGCCGACTGGGGCGCCGACGTCGTCTGGCTCGAGAACACGGGCGCGGGCGACACGATCCGCGACACTCCGTACGTGAAGCAGGCAGAGCGCCGCAACCAGCGCTCCGTCGCCCTGAACTACTTCTCCGAAGAGGGCAAGAAGGTCTTCTTCGACCTCGTGCGCGACGCCGACATCTTCATGGAGGCCTCCAAGGGCGGTACCTGGGCCCGCAAGGGCATCACCGATGACGTGCTGTGGGAGATCAACCCCAAAATGGTCATCGTGCACGTCTCCGGCTTCGGCCAGGAGGGCGACCCCAAGATGGTCAAGCGCGCCGCCTACGACCTGACGGTCATGGCCTACTCCGGCATCATCATGCAGAACGGCACGGAGGAGCAGCCCATGCTTCCCGGACCCTATGCCGGCGACTACTTCAACACGCTCATGATCGCCTCCTCGGCACTCGCGGCCCTCTACAAGGCCGAGAAGTCCGGCAAGGGCGAGTCCATCGACCTGGCCATGTACGAGACGCTGCTGGCCATCGGCCAGTACTACCTGGTGGACTACCTCAACGAGGGCATCAAGTGGCCCCGTCCCGGCGCCCGCAACCAAAACCTCTGCGGCATAGGCGAGTTCAAGTGCAAGGACGGCTTTTTGGGCGTGTGCCTGTACGGCGTCGACCAGAACAAGTACTTCCTCGAGACGATCGGCCTGGGGCACCTCTGGGGCACCGAGGACATCCCCGAGGACACGAGCGGGCTGTGGCTGTCCAACCCTCACGCCGACGAGATTCAGAAGGCGTTCGAGGACTACTGCCTGGCCAACTCCAAGTACGACATCGAAGAGGACTTCGCGGCGCATCGCATCGCCGCCCAGGTGGTCAACGACATGGAGGATCTCGTCGAGGAGGAGCACCTCAAGCTCCGCAACACGTGGGTGGACTGGGAGACGGCCGACGGCGAGACGTTCCACGGCCTTGGCGTGTTCCCGAAGTTTAAGAACAACCCCGGGACGATCTGGCGTCCGATGCCGCATCAGGGCGGCGACACCGTCGACGTCATGACGAAGCTGGGCTACAGCAAAGAGCAGATCGACGAGCTGGCCGCAGCCGGCGTCGTCAAAGTGGGCGAGTAGCGCTGATGCGCGCCGAGGGGTGAACCTCTCGGCGCATTCGGATGCGCGGCCTCGAGCAGAAGCGGGCGCCGCGCATCCGGATCTGACGACAAGAAGGGTGAGTCGAGTGACGGACATCGTGGGAAACGAAACGGTGCGCAGTCTCTGGGACGGTCTCGTGGCGGCCTGCGGCGACCGTACCTTCCTGAGGTTCCGCAACCGCGCCGACGAGACGCGCGCCTTTACGTACCGCGCCTTCAACGAGGAGATCAATCGGGCTGCCAACGTGTTCTTGTCGCTCGGCGTCAAGCATGGCGAGCGCGTGGCCGTGCAGCTGTGCACGTGCCCTGAGTTCATGATCGCGCTCTTCGGGCTTGCGAAGATCGGCGCGGTCATGGTGCCGATGAACGACCAATACCTCGCTGAAGAGGCGGACTACGTGCTTGAAAAGACGGACGCCACCTGCGCAGTCATCGAGCCGAAGTTCCTTGGGCTCTACTGCGGACTGCGCGACGAGGCTGGGCGCCTGCCCAAGGGGCTCTTCGTTGCGCGCATGAACGAAGAAGACGTCGAGGGTGCGGATGCGGCGCGTGAGGCGCTGGCTTCCGATCCGCTGCTGCGCGATTTCACGGCGCTGCGCGCACGGGCTGCCGTCGAGCTGGCCGAGTGCTGTGCGCTTTCTTCAGACGATCCTGCGGAGATCATCTTCACGTCTGGCACCACCTCGCGTCCGAAGGGTGTCGTACTCACGCATGCGAATATCCTATTCAGCGGTTTGTATGCAGATTGGGAGGTTTCGCTCACGCGTGACGATCGACTGCTCACCACGATGCCGGCCTGTCACTCGAACTTTCAGATGGCGGCACTTATGCCCGTGCTCACCGCTGGTGCCGAGCTTATCGTGATCGAGAAATACAGCGCGAGCCGCTTCTGGTCGCAGATACGCGAGTTCAGGGCTACGGTCACGCAGTGCGTTGCCATGATGCTGCGTACGCTCATGCTGCAACCCGAAGACGCGCTTGAGCGCGATCACGAGCTGCGCGAGATCCTCTATTTCTTGCCGGTGACGACGGAGGAAAAGGAGGCGTTCGAGCGTCGCTTCGGCGTGCGCATCATGAATACCTACGGCTCGACCGAAACCATCGGCTGGGTGCTCACCGATCCGCCCACAGGCCCGCGGCGTTGGCCGAGCGTGGGCCGCGTGGGGCTTGGGTACCAGGCGCGTATCGTGGCCGACGACGGCGCTGAGGCACCCGTCGGCGAAGTGGGGGAGATCCAGGTCAAAGGCATACCTGGTCGCACGGTAATGAAGGAGTATTTCGGCAACCCCGAAGCTACGGCCCAGGCGTTCACCCCCGATGGGTGGCTGCGCACCGGCGATAAAGGCTATGTCGACGAAAGCGGCTGGTTCTTTTTCGTCGACCGCAAGGCCAACATGATCAAGCGAGCGGGCGAGAACATTTCCGCCGGCGAGGTGGAGCAGGTACTCGAATGTCATCCGGCCATCGCTGAAGCGGCGGTGATCGGCGTGCTCGACCCCATCCGCGATCAGGCCGTCAAGGCGTTCGTGCGACTCGAATCCGGTGCGCGTCTGACCGAGGAGGAGGTGCGCGCGCACTGCGAGGAGCGCTTGGCCGCATTCAAGGTGCCCTCGATCATCGAGTTCGTGGAAGATTTTCCACGGACGTGCTCCATGAAGATCGAGAAGAAGCTACTTCGGTAACCCACCTGACGACTAGGCTGGGCCGGACGGGCCGTGCCCAGTCGCTCGAGCAGCACTCGCTTCGCTGCTGAACTCGCTTGATGGGCACCGCCCGTCCGGCCCAGCCTAGTCGTCGCGCGAGGTGACAACATCTTCGGTTGCTCAGAAGCCCTTTTTTGGAGGGCTTGGGAGATTAAGGAGAAAGCATATGGCTATCAGCACTGAGATCGTGGGCAGGGAGTTCGGGCCGTTCGTGCGGGAATACACGTTCAAAGACCTGGAGATATGCGCGCTCGGCTGCAATGCCGGCTACGACGGCTGGACCGACCTCGAGTATGTGAACGAGCACGACGCGGCGAACCCCGATTTGAAGGTGTTGCCCATCTTCGGCGTGCCGCTGACGGTGCACGAGGAGATGACGCGCACGCTCGATTACGGTTACAACTACGACGGCTCGCTCCACTACGGCTTCGAGATCCGCCTGCATGCGCCTTTCAAGATGAGCGACCGCGTGGAGACGTTTGTCACGCAGGACGCGCTCTACGACCGCGGTGAGGGCCGCGGGTGCTTGTCGAAGCAGACAGGGCGCTCCTATTCCTCCGATGGAACGCTTCTGTGCGAGACCGAGACCTGGGACGTGTGCATCTACGATGGCGGTTGGGGAGGCCCCAAGCCGCCGAAGGACATCGTCGAGATGCCCGACCGCGCGCCCGATGCCGTCGTAGTCGAGACGATGCCTCTTAACATGCCGCTGATCTATCGTATAATGGGAGACTGGCATCAGCAGCACATCGACTTCGCCTACACTGAGCAGACGGGGCTTTCGCGCCCCATCGCTCACGGTGTGAGCTTGGGCGGCTTCGCGATGCGCCACATCGTCAGCTCGTTCTTCCCGGGCGAGCCCGAGCGCATGACCCGCTTCAAGACCCGCATCACCTCGCCGGTGCTGCCGGGCACCGCGTTGCAGACCCGCATGTGGAAGGTCGGCGACAACGAGATCCGCTTCCAACTTGTGGATGCCGACGCCGACGAGACCGGCGCGAAGCCTCATTTGAACTTCGGCATCTGCGAATGGAAGCAAGCAGGTTGACCGGGCGAGGTCCACGCTTCGGGGAGCCGTGGCGACGGAGGCTTGCAAGACCATCCATTCGCCTCCAATGATCGTGCGGTCTTCGTCGCTGCGGCTCCCCGAAGCAGCCTCCTGCGATCGACGCAGGCGGCTTTTTTGCGCAGAAGGAGACAAGAGCATGAGCAGTGTGAAGCATATGACGCAGGTGACCAGCTCTCCGACGGCCGAGGCGGCCGGCAACGCAAAGCAGATCGGCGAGAGCGTTGTCCGAAAGGTCAAGCATACGGCGAAGCGCACCATCGACGATGTGGCCATGACGCCGTTCTTGCGCAAGATCACGTTCTTCTCGAGCGGCGGGTCGTTCCTCGACGGCTACGTGCTCTCGCTCATCGGCGTAGCGCTCACGCAGATCACACCCCTGTTCGACCTCACCGAGATGTGGACGGCCGCCATCGGCGCGTCCGTACTCGTCGGCATCTTCGTGGGCACCATCCTGGGCGGCTACCTGACCGACCGCATCGGCCGACGCAAGATGTTCATCATCGATGTGGTGGCCATCGGTTTGTTCTCGCTGCTGTCCGTGCTCGCGAGCGATCCGCTCCAGCTCGTGACGGCGCGCTTTTTCATTGGCATGTTCGTGGGCGCCGACTATCCTATCGCCACGTCACTCATCGCCGAGTTCACGCCCAAGAAGCACCGCTCCATCTCCATGGGCATGGTGTCGGCGGCGTGGTATTTGGGAGCCACCGTTGCGGCGGTCGTAGGCTACTTCCTCTACAGCGTGCCCAACGGATGGCAGTGGATGCTCGGCAGTGCCGTCATCCCCTGCATCATCCTCCTGATCGGTCGGCACGACATTCCCGAGTCGCCCATGTGGCTGGCCCAGAAGGGCCGCCGCGAAGAGGCGGACGCCATCGTGCACCGGGTGTTCGGCGACGATGTGGAGCTGGAGATGGAGGACCCGGGCGAGAAGACGAAACTGTCGAAGGTGTTCAAGGGCGGGTACTTCAAGCGCATCATCTTCCTAGGGATACTCACGCTGTGCCAGGTGGTGCCCATGTACGCCATCTACACGTTCGGCCCCGACATCATGAGCGCCTTCGGGCTGGGCGAAGGCCATGAGGCCATTCTGGGAGAAAGCGCCGTTAGCCTATTCTTCCTTATCGGTTCGATCCCTGCCATGTTCTGGCTGAATTCCATGGGACGCCGCCCGCTGCTCATCCGCTCGCTTGCTCTAATGGCGGCGGGCTTGGTCGTACTGGGGCTGTTCCCGGATGCGCCCATCCTCGTAGTCATCCTGGCTTTTGGGCTGTATGCATTCTTCAGCGGCGGCCCCGGCATTCTGCAGTGGCTTTATCCCAACGAGTTGTTTCCCACGGAAGTGCGTGCAAGCGCCGTGGGTATCGCCATCTCAATTTCGCGTATCGGCACCATCGTATCGACGTACGGCACCCCCATCTTCTTGGCGACGTTCGGCATTGGCCCGACCATGCTCGTGGCGGCCGGACTCGTGATCCTCGGACTTGTGCTGTCGATTTTCATGGCGCCTGAGACCAAGGGTAAATCACTTTTGGAGACGAGCGCGCTCGACGCTGACGACATGAGCCGTCGCGGGGCGTAACAGTTGCGGCTCGCAGCATCTGCGACTCCGGATAAGAGGAGTCGCAGATGCTGTGGTCATATCGCCGTGTTTCGATGATGCCTGCGCTCCGCATGCATCGCTCGGCCGTCGCCAAGCGATCGGCTCGCGTCGGCATACGGCCGGATATCGATGCGAGCACGGTGCTCGATGTGCCTCGCGACGGGGATCTGGCATGCAAAAACCCCGAGCCTTGGAGACTCGGGGTTTTTGCATGGGCGAATCGGCGAGGCTTTGGAGCGATGGACGAGAGGCGGCTCGCCGAGAAGGAGCTGTGCGAGAGCGGTTACTTGCCCTGCCAGTTCGGCGTGCGTTTCTCGACGAAGGCGGCCGGCCCCTCGATGCCGTCGGCGGTCTTCTCGAGGAAACGGTAGGCGGCATCGGAGTAGCGCATGGCGTCCTCTTCGGACATCTGGTCGGCGGCGTGCACGATGTACTTCGTCCACTTCAGGGCCAGAGGCGCGTTCTTCAGGCACTCCTCGGCCAGCTCGATGGCCTTGTCCATGACTTCTTCGGCCGGCACGACGTAGTTGATCAGGCCGAGCGCCTTCGCCTCGGGAGCCTTGATCTTCTTGCCGGTGAGCAGGAGCTCCATGCAGTCCTTGCGGTTGATGTCGCGGGCGAGGCGCACGAGGCCGCCCGTGGAGGCGATGATGCCGAGGCCCACCTCGGTGCAGCCGAACTTGGCGTTCTCGTTGGCAACCACCATGTCGCAGGACAGAGCGATCTCCATGCCGCCGCCGGCCGCGGAGCCGTTGCAGGCGCAGATGACGGGCTTGGAGCATAGGCGCGCGGTCAGGCCGCCGAAGCCGTGCTCGGTCACGGTCTGGCACTCGCCGCCTTCTGAGAGCTCGGAGAGATCCTCGCCGGCGCAGAACACCTTGCCGGTGCCGGTGACGATGATCGCGCGCACCGCGGGATCAAGCTCGGCGTTGTTCATGATGTTCTCCATGGCCTTGGAGGTGACGCCGTTAAGGGCGTTCGCCACGTCGGGTCGGTTGATGCGCATGATCAGCAGGCCGTCCTCGCGAAGTTCGGATACGACCGTCTCGGTTCCGTAGTAATCTGCCATTGCTCCTCCTTGGGTTGTAGCGATTTCCTTCCAGGTGCCGAGCGACGCGGTGTCAGGTGGTCGGTGCAGCTCGATGTCCGTGTTTCCGTGCACGCTCGAAGAACTGGCTTGTATGATAGGAAACGTCGGCTTTGGCGGCATCGCTAGCGGGGTGGTAATTCGCCGATACCTAAAAAACCGTGCATCGCAAGAAAAGCAGTAGCGGGCATGCGGGGCGCGTTTGGCGCTGCACGAGGGTTCTCTTCGGGTACCGTGAAGCTCGAATGCGTTTGCGCGGATATGTGAAAGCGCGGTGATACTATCGTCAAAATATAAGTAATAAAGGATTCGTGGCGGTTTTGCGATAGCAAAAAGATGGACGAATGATTCATACTGTCCGGGAATCGGACCTCTATTGTTCCGTTCACCGAGACTGGTGGCTGGTTGCCGACCAGGACGCGGGCCTCTCGTCCGCAAAGAGCCCCGCCATCTTAAAGTAAGCAAGGCTATCGACGCCTCTTGCCGAACGTGGCGGTACGAATGATCGCTTTCGCATCAGTCGTGCGATATTGAAGAGGACGAGGGCGCCGCGAAGCTTGATCGGCGCGAAGATGGTTCGGTGGGAATATGGAGTATGCTCTTCCTGCTCTAGCGGTTGAGATGCAAAACGCGATAGAATAGCCGCAGTCTAGGGGAGGGCCGGGGAGGTCCCGAACGGCCCACGAGGGACGCAGTTTCGAGAAAGGATGAGAGAATGGCTGATTTCGACGCGATCGTCGTCGGCTCGGGGTGCGCCGGCTCGGTCGCGGCCTACGAGCTGGCCAAGGCGGGCAAGGCGGTGCTCGTCGTTGAGCGCGGCAACTATGCCGGCGCCAAGAACATGACGGGTGGGCGCATCTACGCACACTCGCTCAAAAAGGTGTTTCCCGATTTCGAGCAGAATGCGCCTATCGAGCGGAGGATCGTCCACGAGCGCATCTCCATGATGTCGCCGGACGCGAACTTTACCGTCGATTTCACCTCCGACGAGATGGGCAAGGAGGGTCAGGACTCCTATGCGGTTCTGCGCGGTTCCTTCGATCAGTGGCTTGCCGAGCAGGCGGAGAACGAAGGCGCCGAATACATCTACGGCATCGCCATCGAGGAGCTTCTGAAAGACGACTCCGGTAAGGTCGTCGGCGTGAAGGCCGGCGAGGACGAGATCACCGCCGAAGTCGTACTTCTGTGCGACGGCGTGAACTCGCTGCTGACCGATCAGGCCGTCGGCGCCAAGCGCCCGCCAGCGCATGCGCTGGCGGTGGGCGTGAAGCAGACCATCGAGCTTCCCGCGAACGTCATCACCGACCGCGTGCTGGCTGGCAGCGACGACGAGGGCGCGGCGTGGCTGTTCGCCGGCGACTGCACCAAGGGCACGTTCGGCGGCGGGTTCATGTACACGAACAAAGAGTCCATCTCCCTCGGCGTGGTTGCCGGCATCGAGGCTACGGCCAACCACGGCAAAGCTCCGGTGTACCAGATGCTCGAGGACCTGAAGAACCATCCGGCGGTTGCCCCGCTCATCAAGGGCGGCAAGGTTGTGGAGCACTCGGGACATATGGTGCCCGAGGGCGGCATCAACATCATGCCCGAGGTCGTCGGCGATGGCGTCCTCCTGGCGGGCGACTGCGCCATGATGTGCATCAATCTTGGCTATATGGTGCGCGGCATGGACTTCGCCGTGGCGGCGGGCCAGATGGCCGGCCAATGCGCCGCGAAGGCCATCGATGCGGGCGACACCTCGAAGGCGGGCCTGGCCCCCTACAAGACGGCGCTCGAGAACTCCTTCGTACTGAAGGACCTCAAGCAGTTCAAGGCCGTTCCGGACTTCATGGAGAATTTCGAGCGCATGTTCTGCGGCTACCCGGAGATGATTCGCGACGCGATGAACACGATGTTCATCGTCGACGGCACGCCCGTCCAGCCCATGAAGAAGTCCATGATGCCCATCGTCAAGCAGGTTGGAATCATGAACCTGCTCAAGGACGTGAGAGGAGCGATGAAGGCGCTATGAGCGATATGAAGATCACGGTGAACGTCGACGAGTATCTGGCGATCAACAAGTACGAGGTCGACGAGTCCAACGCGCATATCGAGCTCGTCGACGATCCGTCCGATGCCGAGTTCGACAAGCTGATTCGCGTGTGCCCCGCCGCGCTGTACAAGCGTGACGACGAGGGAGCCAAGACGTTCGACTACGCCGGGTGCCTGGAATGCGGTACCTGCCGCATTGCCTGCGGCGACACCATTATCAAGAAGTGGGAGTACCCGCAGCCTACGATGGGCGTAGAGTACCGCTTCGGCTAGGAGCGCTCTTCGCTACGATAGGCGCTTCGGCGTTCGCGGACGCTGGTTGCTGACAACGGCCCGAAACCCTCCTGAGGGGTTCGGGCCGTCGCTTGCGCATGGATAGTTCCCCGTGGTCCGCGCGAGCCTCATTTGCGGTCGGCGTCGGAAGACGGGAAAGGCGATGGCGTCGTCCCCGTTTTTGAAAGCAAGCGCAAAGACAGGTGTATCCGGAGCGGGTCGAAGCCTTTCTCGGCCAGGTCCTCAAGGTCGATGCCGCTTATAGCCTTGATGCGCTTCAAGCGGTATGCGAGCGTATTGCGATGGATGAAAAGCGCTTCGGCTGTGCGTACGGCGCTGCAACCATGCTCGAGATAGGCGAGTGCCGTTGGCACATAGTCTGCCCCATCGCGCGCATCGAAGAGCGCGAGTTCGACGATGCTGCGATCAAGCAGCTGGTGCACGCCGTCGTCGAGCGCGAGCCGCTCGGCAGCGTCCTCGAACCAGCAGTCGTCATAAAAGCAGGTTCGCGATATGCCGAACCTGCCCGCATAGGCTCCTTTGTCGGCATGTCGATAGGCGAATGCGGCTTGATCAGCCGCCGTGCGCACGAGCGAGAAATCCATGAAAAGCGATGAAAACCCCGCAAGAAATCGCGGCTCCGTATCGGGGGCGGCATCGCAGCGGGCGTGGCGATCGTGCATAACGCTCAAAGGATAGTCGTCGTTGCGCGCGATCATCAGGTGGGATGCTCCCTCCTGGTAGAAGCGTGCCAACGGATAGCGCCTGGAGATACGTCGCAGTGTCTGCGCGCTCTGCGCTTCATCCTCCTCGTCTGCCCCGCTGAAACACGCCACAAAATAGGAGTCGTCTACCTTCCACCCCAGCTCAGCCAGTCCGCATTCGAGTGCGCGCGGTCGCACGGCCGATCCGGCGAGCAGGTCGCGCAGCGGGCCGAGGGACGCTTCCGCGATTTGGGGATAGGTCTTTCGGGGAAGAATCATGTTGAGCATATCGCCGAACCGGTCGGCGAGGGCCAGATCGGCGGGTGTGAACGGGGCGTTCACATCAACCAGCTCGAAGCAGCCGTGATACGCATCGCCGCACACGAGGTTGCGTACGAGATAGGTGCGACCATCGTCCATCGCATTGGGGACGAGATAGGCGTCTCGCCTTCCGAATGCGTTTCCCGAACATGCCGCCCATGCCTCCGCGTAGAGCTCGGAAGGGCACATGCCGGTTTCGATTGCGGGGGTCCACAGCCGGTCGTGAAAGCCTTCAGGAATCGTCCCGGCCGTCAGAACGAAGTAGAGTGCTCCGTCGGAAAGCATGATCGGGTTCGAGAACATGGTCGCTGCGACGTCGAACACCTCCTGCAGCGGGGCGTCGCGGGCCATTGCTGCAAGGATGCCTTCCGCCCAACCGTCAAGGCGCATACGGTACTCAAGGAGGCGTCCGAGCAGTTCATGAGGGGACGGAAGCCCCTCTGCAGCCGGTACGAAGATCGCGTTCAAACCTTCTAAGCTCAGATGGTTCGCATCGGCATCGTATCCGAGCACGACGAACGATCCGAAGTGCGCGATGTCGTGTTTCTGCTGCATGCACGTGCAGATATCGGCGATGAAAAGGGTTCCAGGGCGCGGTCTGCTTGCGGGCGAGAACACTTCGATACGGTCGAGGTCGAGCGCCGAGTGCGACGCGAACCGGGCAATGGGGTGCAGATCGGCGAGCTCTGCATAGACGAGATCGAGATTGAAGTCCATAGCACTCCTTGGCGGCGGAACGGTTCGATGCCCTGACGAGGCTTCTCTGATAATCGGCTGGTTTGAGAAGCCGATCGGCACGGCCTTATCAACGGGTGAGCAACGGCGGGCCTTCCAATCGGCGACGTCCGGTCATTCTATCAGGTATGAGTCCGAGCTTTGTTCAGAATGCACAAAGCATCATGCTCATATTTGGTTCGAGAAGACGATGACGGCGCCGCGTGTGCTGGCTAGACTTAGCGGCCGGAACGCCTCTCGGCGCACCTGCGGCGGGAAGAAGCGAACGAGCAAACGAACGTGGAACGAGAGCGAAGGAGCACGGCATGGAGCTGACGAGACGTGGCTTCCTGAAAGAGTCGCTTGCGGCGTGCGGCATGGGCGCGGCGGCAAGCATGGTGATGCCGTACGGATGGTTGGCGCCTGCAGCAGCGCATGCAGCCGTTGGCCCTGTGGGCGCGACGAGCGCTGATGGGGGCGAGGAACGTATCGCCTGCACGTACCATCAGGAGCATTGCGGCGGGATGTGCCCGCTCAAGTGCACGGTCCGGAACGGGCGCCTGGTGAAGGTGGAGCCGAACGACTGCGTGGACGACCGTTACGAGACCATTTGCCTCAAGGGCATAGCCGAAGTGGAGCACGTCTACGGAGCCGGGCGCGTGCAGGTGCCGCTCAAACGCTCCGGCGAGCGCGGGTCGAATGAGTTCGTGCAGGTGAGCTGGGATGAAGCACTTGATGATATCGTGACGCGCATTCAGGGCATCCAAGAGACGCACGGCAATGATGCCGTGATGGTCACGGCATCAAGTGAGGCGAACTTTCCGTTTCTGGCCGCCATGCTCGGCGCCCAGACGGGCGGTAACACAGGTATCGACGTGGGTACCGGAAACGGACTTGATCCTGCCATCGGGTTTGGCGGAGGCTATGCCATGGCGACCGCCGAAGCGCGCGATTGGGTGAATGCGCGTCTCGTGCTGACCGTCGGCAGCAATTTCTGCGAATCCAGCTTGCCTCAGGTGCGTTTGTTCTTCGAGGCGAAGGAGGCCGGGGCGAATATGATCGTCGTCGACCCGCATTTCTCCACCACGGCGTCGAAGGCCGATGAGTGGGTGCCCATCGAGACGGGCACCGACGCGGCGTTGTTTCTGGCCATGGCGCACGTCATCCTGAATGAGGGCCTGGGCGACGCGGTGTTCATGGCGGCGCATACGTCGCTGCCCTTCTTGGTGGATGTCAGGACGGGATCGCTCCTGCGCGAGCATGTGGCGGATCCTGCGGCGGAGGAGCCCGAGACGGGTGTGCAGAACCCGTTTCTTGTGATCGGGTCGGATGGAGCGCCGGTTCCCTATGATCGCGCCGGCGTCGAGCCGGCTCTTTCCGGCACGACGAAGGTGGGTGAAGCGCAGGCGCGCACAGTCTACGACCTGCTTGTCGAGAGCCTGTCCTCCTGCACGCCCGCCTGGGGCGCCGATATCACCGGTGTTGTCGAGGAGAAGATCGTCGAGCTTGCACGGCTTTATGCACAGGGCCCGTCCACTATTGCTTTGGGATGGGGTGGCAACGACAAGCTGTCCAACGCCGATATAGCCGGGCATGCGGCCGCCGTGCTCGCTGGCATTACCGGCAACATCGCCAAACCCGGTGCGAACATTGGCGTGTTCGTGGGTGGCTGCTGGAATGGTCGCTCGACCACGCTCGGAGCGTGGGAGCTGCCTGAGGGCATGGAGCCGTCCGAGGACGAGATGGCCGCCTACGACATGCGTGAGAAGCTCAACAACGTGCGCGCCTACATCTGCTGCGGCGATTTTATGGCGCAGCACTTCGCGCACATGGCAAAGACCGAGGACTGGGCGCGTTCGCTCGATCTCATCGTGTCCATCGACCCGTACTTTACCGAGGGTGCGAAGTGGGCCGACTACGTGTTGCCGGCTACGACGCGCTTCGAATTGGACGCCGAGGTGGGCAATGCCAAAGTGGGCTACAACCAGCTTGTGCTACAGAACAAGGTGATCGACCCGCTATTCGAGGCCAAAACCGATTTCTGGATTCAGAAGGAGTTTGCGCGCAGGCTGGGCGTTGAGGATGCGCTCCCGTCGGACTCGGTCGAGCTCGTTGAGACTCTCATTTCCGGGGCTGAGGATCCTGAGATTGGCTCTCTCACCATCGGGCAGATTAATAAGAATCATGGAGCCTGGCCTCTGCCCGGCATCGACGAGCCGCGTCAAGAGTTCGCCGATCTCGTATTCGCCACGAGCTCGGGACGACTTGACCTCTACTACGAGAATCTCGTTTCCTTCGGGCAGGCGCTGCCCGCATGGGAGCCGCCTGTTGAAGCATGGCGGGACAATCCAAAGCGCGCCGACTTTCCGTTGCAGCTGGCGAATGTGCGCACGCGGTTCCATATTCACAATCAGTTCAACGATGCGCGGTGGATTCAGCAGTATTTCGAGCCAACGCTTGATGCGAATCCCGCCGATCTCGAGGCGCGAGGCCTAGCTACAGGGGATGTCGCAGAGGTGTTCAACGATCGGGGCAGCTTTGAGGTGCGCGTACAGGGCAATCCTTCCATTCGGCCCGGCTCGGCGCGTCTGTGCGAGGGCGCGACGGCCGACTATCTTGCGAGGGGCAACATGCAATCCGTTACGAACGATACGATGATCGAGCGTGGCTCGGAGCTTCTGTGCGGCCCGGTCATTCCATTCTCGGACACCCTTGTGGAACTCAGGAAAGCGTAAGGAGGCAGCCATGACCAAGCTTGCCATCGCGATCGATCTTGACCGCTGCGTGGGATGCCACACCTGCGCGAACGCCTGCAAGATGCAAAACAATGTACCCATGGGGATGCTTTGGAACAGGATTCTCACGAAGGATTGCGACGTCATCGACGGAGCGGTGGGGGAGTACCCTGCGCTCGCCCGCACCTATCTGCCGGTACAGTGCCAGCATTGCGCGAATGCGCCGTGCCAGAAGGCGTGCCCGACTGGCGCCACGTACAAGGACGAGAAAGGCCGAGTCGAGGTGGATTACGACAAGTGCATCGGCTGTCGTATGTGCATGGCGGCGTGCCCCTACAATGCGCGCGTGTTTAACTGGGACGACCCGGTGCGCGAGCCTGGTTTCGACTATGGCGACGCTCGCGTTCCTGTCCGTGCAAAGGGCGTGGTGGAGAAGTGCACGCTATGCAAGGAGCGAACCGATGGCGACGAGGTTCCCCTGTGCGTGCGCGTGTGTCCAGCGCGCGCCCGCATCTTCGGTGATTTGGACGATCCCGACAGCGAGATATCCCGGGCTGCACTTCGTTCGGGCGCGCATCATCTTCTCGAAGAAAAGGGTTCTCGGCCCCAGATCTTCTACATCGGTTAGGAGAGATCATGAGTCTGACAAGGCCTTACAAAATCACTATCGCCGTTTTGGCCGTGCTCGTCGCACTCGGTATGGGCGCCTACATCTTCCAGCTTGTTGGAGGCCTGGGCGTCACCGGCATGTCGAACGGCACGTCGTGGGGGCTCTACATCGCGGGCTTCATGTTTCTCGAAGGACTTGGCGCCGGCGCGCTTGCCATAGCTTCAGGTGTGACGGTGTTCCGCGCTTCGGCATATCGTGCGGCGGTGCTCCCGGCCGTCATCATATCCGTCGTGTGCATGCTGCTGGCCGGGGCCCTCGTACTCATCGACCTGGGCGGTGTCGTCCGTATAGCGAACATGATGCTCTCGTTCAACCCTGCTTCTCCGTTGTTCTGGGATGTCTGTCTGGTCAGCTGCTTTCTCGTGGTGGGCGTGGTGTTTTTGTACCTGCTGACGTCCAAACGCGGCACTGCGGCCAGCCAGATGGCGACGGCGCGCATCGCTCTGCCTATTGCGGTGCTCGTGCCTTCCGTCACGGCGTGGCTTTTCGGATTGCAGATCGCTCGTGAGGGGTGGTACTCGTCGATCATGGCCCCTCTGTTTGTCGCATCGGCGCTCGACTCGGGCTTGGCGTTGCTCGTGCTCGCACTTATCTGGTTGAACCGCAACCGCGTGCGGGCTGGTTCAGAAAGATGCCTCTCGGGTTTGGCCGGGTTGCTCGCCCTGTTCGTTGCTGTCGACGGCTATATGGTTGGCTGCGAGGTGCTGACTATGGCGTACCCGGGTACGGAGGGGGCCGCCGCATTGCTCGCTGAGATGACGTCGGGATCGATGGCGCCGTTTTTCTGGATCGAGGTCATCGTCGGCGTGTTCGCGCCTTGCTTGATTCTTGCGTTTGCGAAGAACCGACGTCGACCGGGCATCGTGGCGCTTGCAAGTGCTGGCGTGCTTGCAGGTGTGTTCTGCAAGCGCATCTGGCTGCTGCTTGGCAGCTTCGTCTATCCCAACGTGGCTGGCGCGCCCGGGCTTATCTCCGGTTCGAGCTCGACGCAGGGCGTCGAAGGCGTGCACGGTTGGACGGTCGTCAGTTCGTATGCTCCGACGCTTCCCGAGGTGCTCATCGTGGCAGGTGTTTTCGCGCTCGGCGTCCTGGCCTTCCTCGTGCTCGCTCAACGATTTTTGGTGGACGATGTCTCATCAGAAGAAGGATTGACGGACAAAGGCATGCTCGCTGTTGAAAGAGAGGACGTCGTTGCGTCCCACGAGCCGATCGAAGCCTCCCTCGATTGCCGTTTCGGGACGGTGCGCGCCGGCGAGCAGGAGCGGTCGCAATGAGCGTGCTCGACGTGCCGTCTGCTCGCATGCAAGCGGATGCCGAGCCGAACGTGGGCGTCTTCGCGTTCGGTCCTTCGGAATGGGAGCTTTTGTCCGAGCGGTTCGCCTTTTTGGGAAACAGCCTGCTCGATCCACCCTCGCGCGATACGGCCCTCGGACTGCACGAGCAGTTTTGGGGCGTTTTCGCAGAGGGGCTCGTCGGCGTCGGCTGTGCGAACGAGCTCATCGTGAGCGGCGTGGATCATGCGCAACGCTTCGCGCGCCGTATGGCTGTCGGAGATGAGGGCGCGCTCGGTCTTGTTCGGATGGAGCATGCGCGTTTGTTCGTCGGCCCTCCGAAGCCGGCCGCTCCTCCTTGGGAGACGTTCTATGCGCAGCCTGGATGCATCGGAGATGCGGGCTTCGGCCGCGCGACGTTCGCTATGCGCTCCATACTGCGGCAGGCAGGCTTGGAGGTGCGGGGCGCAAGCAACCAGTACGCTGACCATATGGGGCTCGAGCTGCTCTACATTGCAACGCTCTGCGATCGATTCGCCTGCGCGCCGCCTTCCGCTGATGAGGTTGCGATGCTGGTTGGCTTTGTGGGGACGCATCCGGGTGCATGGGCGCCGGCGTTCTGCGCGGCCGTGCAGAACGCAGCCCCCGACGGCTACTACCGGTGCATCGCGGAGACGGCTGCAGGACTGTGCCGATGCCTGGCTCGGAATGCCTAGGAGCTTGCGAGGTGCGGATATCGTGCGGCCATCGAGTCTTGTTATGGCGGGGTAAACAAAAAGATCACCGGTATATACCGGTGATCTGGCATTTTATGGCTCCCCGGGTAGGATTCGAACCTACAACCCTCCGGTTAACAGCCGGATGCTCTGCCGTTGAGCTACCGAGGAATCAAGCGCTTCAGTGCGCAAGTGAGAATTATACCCGAACCTCGCCAATACGCAATACCGAATTTTCAGCGAAATGCGCGGGTTGTGGGGCTGATTCGGCGCTGTTTTCCGAACTGCTCCTCCTGCGGTTCGCGCTGCTATGCTTCGGGCGCATCCCCGCGAATCACACGTTCCTTCATGAGCATCTCTTCGTAGTTTTCGATCTTACCGTTCAAACGGTCGAGGCCGGCCTGCATGTCGGCGATGCGCTTCTCCACCAGCTCGCGCTGCTCTTCCAGCAGCGTTTTGCGCGCGGCGGCCGTGTGCTCGCCCTGCTCGAACAGCTGCATGTACTCGATGAGCGCCTCGATGGACACGCCGGCGCCGCGCATGCACTTCACGAATTGCACGCGCGCGCAGTCCTGCTCGCCGTAGTCGCGCACACCGCTTGCGTTGCGCGTGACGCTGGGCAGCAAACCGATGCGCTCATAGTAGCGTAGGGTGTCGGCGCTCAATCCGTACTGTTTGCTCACTTCGGCTATCTTCATAGCGCGTCGCTCCTTTCGTTCGCGTGCTGTGCCTATTGAAGCACATGGAGCGCACTCCAAGTCAAGCGATCGGATGAAAGCGGATCCGCTTCGCAGATAAAGGACGTCGAACGCGCGGATTCGAGCGCGCGTCGGAGGATGAGCATGTCGCGTTCGCGCAATGATAGCACCGCCTTCTGCGCGGAGAACGAGACCGACGGCGCGGAAACCGCAGCCGCGGGAGTAAGCCTGTGGCAAGCGTTTTCCCGCTGCGGCGGCTAGCGGGGCGTGTCGTTCTCCCATGTCATCGAACTTTGGAGCATTCCCACTAAAGAACCTCGTGAAAAACGACCTGGGCTTCACGTTTCTGCCGCGTTTCGCCGTGGCCAGCGAGCTGCGCGCCGGCGAGCTGGTGGAGTTCGAGGCGGGGCTGGGCGAAACCGTCATCACGGCGGCGTGCTGCTGGCACAAGGACAAATGGGCGAGCCCTCTGATAAGCTTGTTTTCCGGGCTCTGCGAAAGCGGGTGGTAGCTTCGGCCGAATATCGGCTATCATAAATGGTCGCGCCGGTGCGGTCGAAAGCCGCTTCGTCGCGCCGCAAACGAGTCGAGGGAAAGCACGCACGCACCATGATCATGCAGCTCGAACATATAGCGAAGTCGTTCGGAGGACGCCAGCTCTTCCACGACGTGACGTTCCGCCTGGAAGAGTATGAGCGCCTGGCGCTCGTGGGTCCCAACGGCGCCGGCAAGACCACCATGCTCAACATCATATCCGGCCAGGAGGACGCCGACGAGGGCCGCGTGCTGTTCGCCAAGGGCGCGCGTGTGGGCTACCTGGAGCAGGAGGCCATCGAGATGGCAGACCAGCCCATCTTCGAGGAGGTCATGTCCTCCCAGGTTGAGGTGCTGGAAGCCGAGCGGCGCCTCTACAAGCTGGAGCACGAGCTGGGCG
>JABLTR010114951.1_pt1 | contig 27120 bp, 23 predicted proteins | sample 7160071 | NCBI WGS metagenome assembly JABLTR01 (sample SAMN14651230, study PRJNA627086) | human gut metagenome | isolation source: feces | host: Homo sapiens | reverse complement strand
TACAGTTAATTAGTAATTTATAAATTACTAATTAACTGTATCATTTGATTACCTTTATGTCAATTATATTTAAAAGTAAAAGGAACGCATAATTTCATATGTGTTCCTTTTACTTAATAAGGTGTTATATATTAATAATTCTCTATAAAAGCAATTTATTCAATGCTCATATTAGCTGTAGCATTTAAATCAAGAGAAGCTATATTACCTGATAAATATTCATAATACCCTTGAGCACTAACCATAGCCGCATTATCACCGCATAAATTAAGCGGAGGCATATAAAAAGTATAATTATTAACTGAGCATAATTTCTGCAATGATTTTCTTAAAGCAGAGTTTGCAGCTACTCCACCAGCTAAAGCTATTTTATCATATTTTAAATCATTTGCAGCCTTCATAAGACGACTAGTAAGGAAATCTACAACAGCTTTTTGAAAGGATGCTGCAAGATCTGGCATAAATATTTCTTCGCCCTTTTGTTGTGCGTTATGAACAAGATTAATAACCGCCGTTTTTAATCCGGAGAAACTAAAGTCATATCCATCTATTTTTACTTTTGGAAATGTATAAGCTTCATCATTTCCACTTTGTGATAATTTATCCAAGTGCACTCCACCTGGATATGGCAATCCCATTGTTCTTGCAGCTTTGTCAAATGCTTCACCTGCTGCGTCATCCCTTGTTCTGCCAATTACTTTAAATTTAGTATAATCTTTACATTCAACAATATGGCTATGTCCGCCTGATGCAACTAAACATAAAAAAGGTGGTTTTAATTGAGGATAAGCTATATAATTTGCTGCAATATGAGAACGCAAATGATGTACTGGTATAAGCGGTTTATTAGCAGCAAAAGCTAAACCTTTTGCAAAATTTACTCCTACTAATAGCGCGCCTATTAACCCTGGTGCATATGTAACAGCTATTGCATCGATATTATCAAGGTTAATCTCAGCTTCTTGCAATGCTGATTTAACTACCTTTGATATATTTTCTGCATGCCGCCGTCCTGCTATTTCAGGTACAACTCCGCCATATATTTTATGTTCTTCAACCTGTGATGAAATAACAGAAGACAATACTTCCCGCCCATCTTTTACAATCGCCGCAGCTGTTTCATCACATGATGATTCTATTGCTAATATAAGCATTTTATTTTTATTCATTTCCTTTCACAGCTTAATATATGCTAAAAAAATCATAAAAACTATATTACTCTAAATCTCATAATATCCAAAAACAAATGACAAAAGTAACGGTAAACATATTTATTATATTTATAGCTAAATCTTACCTATACCGCAAAAGTGGGGGCGCCTGCGTGCAGCCATATTGCATATGGCTGCTTTATGCAAAATAATTCGCCTTATTATATGTACTGCTATTAATAAAACATCCTCTATCCTTTTAATCCAGGCTTTATAAATATATATTTATTTTGCATTTTAGCGCATCAAATGATGCGCTGCGCAGGCGCCCCCCATTTGTAGACGCTGCCTTTTACGTTTTAATTCCGATTTAGAGCTTGTCCTTATTATGTTTTATTATTATAGCTATATTCACGTTTTTATTTTGTAATAATAAAAACGTCTTTGCAAATTTTATTTACTTTTAGTATTAAATACGCAAAATATAACTAATTTACGACAAAATACCGTGTCATAATAACTGCATCTTCACATGGTTTACTATAAAAATTTTTTCTAATACCCATTTCCTTAAAACCATATTTAATATAAAGCGATATAGCCGGCATATTAGATTTTCTTACTTCCAATGATACAAATTCCATATTATTATCCAATGCATATTCAATAATTTTTTGCAATAGAGTTCCCGCTATGCCTTTTCTTCTGTATTGTTTAAATACCGCAATATTTGTTATATACCCTTGAGAACATATATTATGCATACCAATATAACCAGCTAATACGTTATCAACAATAGCCGCAAAAAATACAGCGCATGTATTACTAAGCTCTTCTGATAAAGCATTTTCACTCCAAGGTTCGGAAAAACATTGTCTTTCCAACTCAGTTATATCTTTTATATGCTCTTTTTGCATAGGAATAATTTTAATGCTATTACTTATCATCATTAATTTCCCTAGCGCCAATAATTTTATCAATAAGCGCAGTTACTTCCAATAAAATCTTATCTCTGCATGAACGGTAGGTATCTATATTTGAGCCATATGGATCATATATTCCGCCGCCCAATATAATAATTTTATCTTCCGGTACTCCTGCTACTGATAATAATTCCATATGTCTTGGCGACATAACGGCAATTATATCGCTGTCGGTTATATCATTTGCGTCAAACTGTCTTGCTTTATGTTTAGATATATCAATACCTAATTCCTTCATAACTTCCACAGCATTTTTGCTTGCACTCGCTCCTGTTTCCGGATAAATACCACAGCTTGATACTTCAATATTTTTAATATTATGTTTTTTTATATAATCTTCGGCAATAGCTTGAGCCATAGGGCTGCGGCATGTATTGCCAGTACATACAAATAATATTTTCATTTATAATACAAGAACCTTTCTATCAAATTATCATAACAAAATATATAATTTCAATAGTTATAATGTTATTAATGTTATTTATTCATCTAATTTTAATACAGCCATAAACGCTTCCTGCGGTACTTCAACTGTACCTAACTGCCTCATGCGCTTTTTACCCTCTTTTTGTTTTTCTAATAATTTCTTCTTTCTAGTAATATCGCCGCCATAACATTTTGCAAGAACATCTTTACGCATAGCTTTTACTGTTTCTCTTGCAATAATTTTACCGCCTATAGCCGCTTGGATAGGTACTTCAAATAATTGTCTTGGGATATTATCTTTAAGCTTTTCAGCTATTTTTCTTGCTCTTGGATATGCTTTATCCGAATGAACTATAAATGATAAAGCATCTACAATTTCACCGTTTAATAATATATCAAGCTTAACAAGACTGGATTTAACATAACCCTTCATTTCATAATCAAATGAAGCATATCCTCTTGTACGTGATTTTAACGCATCAAAGAAATCATAAATTATTTCATTTAACGGCAATTCATAATGTATATCCACTCTGTCGGTATCTATATATTCCATATCTTTAAATACACCGCGGCGTTCCTGGCATAAATCCATAATATTACCTACATATTCCGCCGGCGAATAGATATGCGCGTTTGCTATCGGTTCTTCTGCCATTTCTATCTGCGATGGATCCGGATAATTAGTAGGGTTATCTATATATACAACCTTGCCGCCTGTTAAAGTAATTCTATAAATAACGCTTGGAGCTGTAGTTATCAAATCAAGGTTATATTCTCTTTCCAAACGTTCCTGAATTATTTCCATATGCAAAAGGCCTAAAAATCCGCATCTGAAACCAAAACCTAATGCAACTGATGTTTCCGGATCAAATGATAACGACGCATCATTAAGCTGTAATTTTTCCAGAGCTTCTCTTAAATCCGGATATTTAGCGCCATCCGCTGGATATATTCCGCAGAATACCATAGGATTAGCCTTTCTATAACCTGGCAAAGGTTCTTGGGCCGGATTATCCGCTTTTGTTACCGTATCGCCAACACGAGCATCACCTATAGTTTTAATAGATGCTGCAATATATCCAACTTCGCCAGCTTTTAATCCTTCAGCTCTTGGCTCCAAATAGGTTGGACGCATTAAACCTACTTCTACTACATTAAACGTAGCGTTTGTAGCCATCATTTTTATTGTATCACCGGCTTTTAACGTACCGTCCATTACTCTTACATATACAATAACACCTTTATAGCTATCATAATATGAATCAAATATCAAAGCTTTTAACGGAGCGTTATCATCACCTTTAGGCGCTGGGATATTTTTTACAATATCCTCCATAACAGCTTCAATATTTATACCATTTTTTGCTGATATCTGCGGAGCATCCTCAGCTGGTATTCCTATAATGGATTCTATTTCATGTATAGCCCGTTGAGGATCAGCAGACGGCAAATCTATTTTATTTATAACAGGTACAATTTCCAATCCATGATCAACCGCTAGATAGGTATTTGCTAAAGTCTGAGCTTCTATACCCTGTGACGCGTCAACTATAAGAATAGCTCCTTCACAAGCTGCAAGTGAACGGGATACTTCATAATTAAAGTCAACATGGCCCGGTGTATCTATTAAATTAAATGTATAAGTTTGTCCATCATCAGCTTTATAATCAACTGTTACCGCATGTGCTTTTATAGTAATACCGCGTTCGCGTTCCAAATCCATATTATCAAGCAATTGATCTTCCATATCACGCAAAGCAACAGCCTGAGTCTTTTCTAAAATACGGTCGGCTAAAGTCGATTTTCCATGGTCTATATGTGCAATTATACTAAAATTCCTGATCTTATCACGGGATACTGACAATTTAAAATTCCTCCGAAATATTAAAATTTATATTTATAAGATTAAAAAAATTATCTTTATAATATTATATTTTATATATAAAGGTAATGTAAATAGCACAAAATAAAAAATTGTGTTAATACAACTAATATAATAAAAAACGAGATATGTAAAAATACCGCTGATAAAGGGGGGCGCCTGCATAGCGCATCATAAGATGCGCTTTAGATGCAAAATAATATAAAATATATAATATCCTGCGAAAAAAATAATAAGCATGATATTATTATATAAGCAATATCATTATTATAGCATATTATTTTGCAATAAGCCGCCATATAAAATATGGCGGCATGCAGGCGCCCCCCCTTTGTCTTCATATAATAGGTAGTTTTTATTTAAACTTTAAATTAAAATTATTCAGATATATGCATAAAGATAAATCTCTATATCTCAATATGTTAAATTCAAATTAAGTCAGCTTACATAAAAATATATTTATTAATTATTATACCATAAACCTGCTATAAAAAATAGATTCATAATACTAAATTTATATCTTAACTATATATAGAAATAATATTGTAGCATTAATTTTTATACATAATATTAATATATAAAAAAGGCGACCTATACGGAAACTCCATATAGGTCGCCTTTTATTAAAATACTTACCAATTTAACCTTCGCATAATTATTTAACAATTCTTATGCTAAAGCTTACACTGTCGCTTGCAGCCTTATCAGCATTTAATGCATAAACATTAAATGTTCTGGAACCGGCTGAACCAACGTTCATAGCAACTGTCCATGTGATAGTACCATCAGCATTTTCAGTTTTTCCTGTTATAGTTCTGCCCATATCGCTGCCATATTCATTACTTATCCTAATATCTTTAGCATTACTATCAGTTGTAACTTCAATTTCAAATATTTTATTAGCTACAGCAATAATTGGAGCTTTAACAGTATCATAAATTTCAGTAAGCGGTGATCTTACAAGGATATTACCTTGTATATCCATATCAACCATACCATCGCCCATATCAGCATATACGTTTACTACACGGTCGCCTTTAGTGCCATAAGTAAACTCAACTGTCCATGTAGCTGTATTATCACCGTTATCAACAACACTTACTATTCTATTGCCTAACCATTTGCCATATCCATTATCAAGGCCTATATCAAAAGCTTCTATTGGAAGAACAACCTGCATAGTGATAATTTCATTAACATCAACTTCTGCATATCCGTCTTCATTGCCATTGATAATTGGAATTTGTACTTCTGGTTCTTTTTCATTTACAACTACATCAACTTGAGCATCTATCTTAGTACCGTCTACTTCGCCCAGTACTGTGAATGTGCCGGCTACATTATAAAGGCTGTCTGGTTTCTTTTCCCATGTAACCGGTTTTACAGTTGTGCTGCCGTCAGCGTTGATAACTGTGCAGGTTTCCGGAAGTTGCGGTACTGTACCGATTTCAGTTTCTACTGTTTGTTTTTCTATATCAACTACACGTTCAGAATCTTCTAATGTAGAAATTCTGAGTGTTGTTATAGAATACTTCGGCAATACATAGTTGAAATTCTTAGCAAATCCATTATAACCAAATTCAACTGCTGCAACATTCTTCTGATTATTTTCAGCATTACCTGCTGTAAGAGAATCATTTTGAATCTGTACAACACGGCCGGTTGGATTAATATATCCTGCAAAATCATTGAGATTTATACGGATATCTCTTTCAGAAGAGTTATAGTTAATAAGTTTTACAATAATTTCTCTTGAATCTTCATCATAAGAAGCAGAATGATAAACATTGCTTATAGCAGTTTCAGCCTGATCCCATGGCGTTACATTAATATAGCTGATAAGCTGGTCGTCAATATAACATTCGGCTTTATCCAAACCTACTACTATTTTAATATGATACCATCTGTTATTTTCAGCTCTCCAAGATGTATCAAAATTATACTGTGATTTTGCTCCGCCTTCACATTTTTCAACGCAGCTCTGAGTATTACCCCATCCTCCTGCGTTAAGCCAATAATAATTATTAGCGTCCTTATAAAGGAATGGGATGAGGAAGCCTTCATTTCCGCCATATTTCATAGCGTCAACTTCTATCGTATAATTGCTCCAGGTTTCATCGCCTGTAATTTTGCCTACCGCAACATTATTTGGTGTAGCTGATTGCTGATAATAACCATTTTCAACGCTCCATGAGCCGTTATTTGAAAATGATGTAAATGCATCAGCATCAGCTGCATCTTCAAAGTCATATTCAGCAAGCACTGAACCGTCAACATTGCTTGTTACTTTAAAGTTATCATAACGAGCTTGTGTTATCCATGTAGCAAATCCAGCTTTGCCTTGTGCTACGGGTATTTCTACTTCTTCGTCAGATTTTAATGAAAGCTGGTTATCCAATTGATAATCGCCTATATTTGTTGCATACATCCACTGTGTCCAATAGCTTGGCTGGCCGTATGCACATGTATTTGTAGCATAAATAAGGTTTGGATTCCACTGGACATGGTCAGCTTTAGCAAATAATGGGGCATAAGATGCAAGTTTAACTATATCTGCATTCTTTTCAAATGTTGTCATATATGCAGCTTCTACAATAGCTTGTCTTAATGTCATTTCTCTTGTTGGAGCTCCACCTGCATGGCATGCATATTCGCCAGCGAATACATATGGGCCGTCTTCTGTACGCGGATATTTATTTTCATCAGCATAACGGTCAAAATACTGGCCTAACATCTGAGCTTCAGAAACATAATAATGTTCATCATAAGCCCAGGAATGAGTTCTATCTTTATCAGAAAGCCATTCTTTACCATTATTCCATGTGCTGGAATCAAGATTAGGGCCTGTTGTTGATAATAATTTAATTTCCGGATAAAGCGGAGCTATTTGAGCTTGGAACATATCATAACGTTCAAAATATTCCCAATCCCATTGTTCATTACCAATAGCTAAATATTCAAGATTAAATGGTTCCGGATGGCCCATTTCAGCACGTAATGCCGCCCATTCATTAGTTGCCGGATCACCATTACAGAATTCAATAAAGTCTATAGCATCATCAATATATGGCTGGAGCTGGTCAAGAGGAACTACATCAGAATCTTGATATTGGCAGCCCATACCGCAGTTGAGAACTGGTAAAGCTTTTGCGCCGATATCTTCGCAAAGCAGCATATATTCATAAAAGCCTAAACCATAGGATTGATGATAAACATATGCGCGGCCTACTTCAGTCTGCCAGCGGTTCCAGTTATATTTTCTTGTTTCAACCGGGCCTACTGAATCCTTCCATTGATATCTGTTGGAAAGATTTTTACCTTCAACAATACATCCGCCTGGGAAACGAAGGAATCCAGGATTCATATCTTTTAATACCTGAACCATATCAGCGCGAAGACCGTTTTCACGGTTATTATAAGTTTTTTGCGGGAACAATGATACGAAATCTATATCATATGTGCCGGCATCAGCAAATAATACCTGTAAAGAACCTTTCCAGGTTGTAGCTTCAGCAGTAATTTCACCTTTTATTTTCTGCCAGCCGGATTCGTTTACATCTTCTGTTATAACAGTTTTACCTACAACTTCTCCGTCGGATACAATCTGAGCTGTAACATCGGTTGTAAACGGACCTTTTACAAACATTGAGAAATTATATTTTTCTCCTCTTTGGAGATATATACCTGTATCATAATATGGTGTAGCTGTTACAGATGCCATATCAGAAGGTTCGCTTGTCCAACCGGTATTAGCAACACCTTCATCATTGCCTGTAGTAGTAACTCTAAGGAAATATGGATTGCGTTCAGCGTCTATGCCTGTACCGTCGTTAACAGCGTTCATTGAAGCGCCGTTTACAGTTGACCATGAATATGTATGATAATCTTCTGTTGGACGTCCTGCATACATAAAGTATTCAAATGAACGGTTTTGTACTAATTCAGCATAAAGTCCGCCGTCTGCGCCATAGTTGATATCTTCAAAGAATAAGCCGAATAAATCCTGAGAAATTTCCGGACCTTTTTCAGCTTCATTCAGATTGATATCAAGCTGTCCGTCATAATTTTCTGTACCTTTTACAGTAACTTTATTACCCCAATAAGTGGATTTATCTCCCTTTTGTACTACAATTGTAATACTTACGTCTGTATCTTCTTGAGGACGGTTTACAATGCCTTCATTTGTTATAATATCTGTATTAGATGAATTATAACTGGTTTTGATTTCGCCTTTGCTTAAATCGCCGTTAATAAGCACGAAATCAAGGTCGTCATAAACTGTACCGCTGAGTTTTGGTATAGCAGCCATTATTTTATTAATAGCCTGCTGGTCGTCAAGTCCCTGTACTGACTGCATAGCAATCTGTTCAGGAGTCATTGCATAATTATAAAATTTAAATTCATCAATATAGCCATTATAAGCTGCATCGTCATATTGAGCGTCGCCTAACATATTATTATCAGCGCCGCCAATAGAATCCGGTGTTAATGTAAAATCGTCTTTACGTGCTACTTCTATACCGTTTACATACATAATACCAACGCTGCCCTGTAATGTAACGGCAATATGAGTCCATTCATTTGCTGGTACGGCAACATTAGCTGTAATTTTTTCTTCAGCTGTATTACCGGAATTTGTTATAGCAAATGTAACGGCGTTTGATCCGCCGGAACCATCATCCCCGCGTACAGTAAGGAACATGTTTTCCAATGTACCATAACCAAAGTCAAATATTCTCTGCCATGTATTAGAAGCTTGTGGATTTACAAATGCACTGAACGTAAAATCTTTTATTCCTGCTAAAATACCATCAGGAAGATCCATTGCACCTGTATGCGTATTGTTGGAATTTGATGGACGAAGGCCCTGTCCAAGATATCCAAAATCATCGGATACTGAAGCTGTGCCTCTTAATGTGCCATCATACCCATTGGCTGACAGGTCTTTTACTGTAGTACCATCTACTGTACTAAAATCATACCCAAATACTAATCCCTCTTCTACAGCCGGCTCAGCAGATGCTATAGGTACTGCTACAGTCAGCATCAGAGCAATGGACAGTATTATTGCCAATATACGTTTTCTCATAAATTAGCCTCCTTATAATTTTAATAAAGCCGGACAATTAAACTCTAATATTTCACATTATGTAAAATATCTAAAGTATAATATGTCCTTTTATTAATATAATTCAAATAAATTATAAAATAATATAATCATTTTGTATACCACTTTCATCCAACAGCGTAAAAAATTTTACTTTTTGCGTAACAAATATTACTTTTCTCTTTTTATCATCTATTGTTCACTAAATATTGAATAATATAAAATATCATGATAAAATATACAAAAAACAGGTGTTATAGTATATATTTAGGAGGCGGAAAACTATGAATATAATAGAAACACAGATAAATGGATGTTTCTTAGATGAGTGTTCTTCCTTCGAACATATTGTATCGGTATACAATCTTATTAATATGCTTGGCTGTGAAATATATAAATCTGTTTATGGAAACTGTCCTGTGGCATTTAATGGATTATTATATCCTCATACTGATAAACTCTTGTTTTCTTATGATGAATATAACTCCACTGTATTTGGAACAAAATTTATAATAGAAGCCGGCAAATATTCCAGTATGATTAAATATGCTCTTAGTAAGGGTATAGAAAATTTTAATGATATGTTATTAAATAAGCTTCATTTAAATATTGATCTTGAATATATATTTAAAATAAAACTAGATGGTAAATATTTTACCAATCCATGGTATAAACAACTTGATTCGGCTTTATGTGCTGATATATATAATAGACTTAAATTTTATACTCATTCTGATTTGCCTGTTTTTGATAAAAATACTCCTCCTGTTTTTGCAAAAGTTACAGTAGGTATAGATGATATTAATACATTAAAACCATATGAATTGCGCCGTATCAGCCGTTTATGTTTTTCACAAGGCGAAATCTGTGCAAGATATGTTAAAATCGGCGGTGGTATGGTTATATCTTATGCAGGCAATGAATGTATAGTAGCGGTGCCTGTTAAAAATTATGGGCTTATTGAAAAAATATCATTAGAATATGCTCATAAGCTTGATAAAATAAAAGGGGTTAATTCTGTAAAGCTTAGAATATTCCCTTATGGATCTAATATAAAAGATGTAATAAAAGCATTAATCCAGTAATAAATTTTTTATTCTGTTTTATAAATATTATATTTTGTATAGTTGACTATTTATTGGGAAAACTTATTCCATAAATATCGAAAAAATATAATTTTATATAAAACGGAGTGAAACTAATATGACTAAAAGATATAAACATTGGATAAAAGCTATATTCATACCTGTTATGTGTATAATTTTATCATTTGTTATGTTAACATCTTCCATAGGTTTCCCTATTATTTATACTCAAACTGTACAAGCTGTAACAAAATTTGGTTCATCAGGCGAGCTTGTGCGTCAAATACAAACAAAATTAAAGAACTGGGGTTATTACAGCGGTAATGTAGACGGCATCTTTGGATCCCAAACATTAGAGGCTGTAAAATATTTTCAGCGTAAAAACGGTCTTACGGTTGACGGTATAGTCGGGCCTGCTACTTTAAAAGCGCTTGGTATTAATAGTTCATCTGGATCAAATTCCGGTTCTTCTGGAAATTCGTCTAATAGCGCTAACGTTGATTTATTAGCAAGGCTTATTTCAGCTGAAGCGCGCGGCGAACCTTATATAGGCCAGGTAGCTGTAGGAGCCTGTGTATTAAACAGGGTTGAACATCCATCTTTTCCTGATACAATATCCGGAGTTATCTATCAGCCTCAAGCATTTTCCTGTTTATATGATGGACAATTTAACGAACCTGTAGCTGAATCAGCATACCGTGCAGCACGAGATGCTTTAAATGGTATGGATCCATCCGGCGGCGCGATTTATTATTATAATCCTGTAACCGCTACTAACGAATGGATACGTTCCCGCCCTGTTATTGTCCAAATAGGAAATCATTTATTCTGTTCATAGATAAATTATATTGAATTTAGACCTATGTTAATATAACTTAAATCTTAAGGTATCTAAAATTTATTGATGATATTAAAGTTTAATATATTTACTTTTTATATTTATATAAAACGTTTCAAGTCACGTTACCTCATAAGAGGGGGGCGCCTGTACGCCGCCATATTGCATATGGCGGCGTGATGCAAAATAATTTGTCAAATTAATATGCTGTCTATTAAAAATACTTGTTTCTTTATTCATCCCAGCTTTATTATTAACTATTATTTTGCATTAAAGCGCATCTTTTAGATGCGCTGCCAGGCGCCCCCCTTTCAGCTTTCCCGTTTACTTTTTTATTAAACCTAAATTCATTCATAGCCTTTCAGTTTGCGTTTCTAAAAACCGTTGTATGTGTAAAATATCCCTCTGCTGAGATTCTATCAGCAGGGGGATATTGTTTTTATACTGTTTATTACTACCTTTTATCATACAACTTCCCAATCGCAATATCTTACTAAAAATTCTTGTAAGCTATTTATAAGGTCAAGATCTATATCATAAAACTCAATATAAGCAATTTCATTAGTTACATCGGATGTTCCAATAAAATATATTTTTTGGGGATAGTTATTATGATATTCATCCCGGTAAGCTTCCTCAGAAAGCACGCGGAAATAAAATGTACCCAGAGTAAATTCAGGTTCTTTAGGTACTGTTGTCCAATCATTTAATGGTTCTTCTTGAAAATAATATTTTTGATCTAATTTATCCTTTTCTTCCTGGTATGTTTCCTCATCATATGTAACTATAAGAGTATACGCATCAGATTCAAATATAAAATTATTTTTATGATAATATTTAAACCTTATATCCTCATATTCCGGCAAACTTTCAAGATTTGGCATAAATCCATTTCCTGAAATATGTTCTTCATAGTATTTAAGATCTGTTTTTGTTATACTTCCATTAAATAACCAAGCCACATACCATACAAATGCGCCTATTGCACAGCACAATACTATAATAACTACTGTAAGAATTTTTAGTCCTTTTGACATTTTATTTCCCCCCCTATATTCTTTTCTCATATTTTATACTTATTATTATTTTCCTACGCAAAACCGTGCAAATACTTCGTTTACTACCGATTCTGTAACCCTCTCGCCGGTTAGTTCCAATAAAGCTGCTATAGCGTCGTCTAAAGATACCCCTATAGCATCTAAAGTCATACCAGTATACACAGCGTCTAAAGCTGCATTTATACCATCCAATGCTTTTATTGCGCATCTTTTTTGACGTTCTGTAGCTATCATAGCAGCAGATGTATCAATTTTATCAATACCTAAAGCCTTGGATGCTGCATTTTCTATTTGTTTTAAACCTTCACCTGATACAGCGGATATTTCCGCTATTTCTTTTACATATTGCCTAATAATATCAACATCAATTTTATATAATAAATCAGTTTTATTAATAACAGCTATACAAGAACGGCCTTTACATTTTTTCAATAGTTTTATATCATCCTGATTAAGAGTTTGTGAACAATCAAAAACAGCTATAATAAATTGTGCGGTATCAAGCCTTTCCATAGCTTTATCTACGCCTATTGATTCAACTGGATCAGAAGTATTTCTAAGCCCTGCTGTATCAGAAAGCCGTAATATAATATCGCCGAGTTTTACAGTTTCCTCTACTATATCTCTTGTTGTTCCCGGTATATCTGTTACAATTGATCTTTCACATCCAGATAAAAGATTCATAAGAGTAGATTTTCCTACATTTGGACGTCCTGCTATTACAGTATCTACTCCTTCACGCAATATTTTTCCTGTATCAAAATTATTTAAAAGCTTTGTTATATGTTCTTTGGCATTAATAAATGAATTTGTTAAATTATCTATACTAAGCTGAGGTATATCATCTTCCGGATAATCTATCCATGCCGCTATATGAGCAGCTGATTCTATAAGACTTTGTTTTATTTTGGAAATTTCTTTCCATAAAGCGCCGTCTTTAGCCGCTAAAGCAGCTCTTGCTGCCTGCTCTCCTCTTGCGCTTATTAAATCCATAACAGCTTCTGTACCTGTTAAATCCATCTTACCATTCATAAAAGCTCTTTGAGTAAATTCGCCTGGCCCTGCTAAACATGCTCCAGCATCTAATACAGCTTCTAATAGTCTTTTTGTTATATATATACCTCCATGGCAGGACAATTCTACAACATCTTCTCCTGTATAGCTCTTAGGAGCTGTAAATATTAGTGCAACAGCTTCATCAAAATCGCCATCTTTATCATATACCCTTCCATATATAGCTGTATATCCTTTTGCATCTTCTATTGTTCGTTTATTTTTAGATTTGAACACTTTTGATGCAATATTTTTTGCTTTTTCTCCTGATATTCTTACAATACCTATACCCCCGGCGGCAATAGGAGTAGAAATAGCTGCTATTGTAGTCATATTAATAAAAAGCACCTCCAATATAATATAAAAGTATTTTATCAGTAAATACAATTAAACCTATATTAATTCAGATTATATATTTTAAATAAAGACTCATCTTTATATAGTTAGCAAAATATTTTGTTTTTTATGTTTATAATAAACTTACCGATTATAGAAAGCTAAGGGGGGCGCCTGCGTGCAGCCATATTTGTAATATGGCTGCGTGATGCAAAATAATTGGCGGATTAATATGTTTTCTTAGAATAACATCACAAATATATATTTTTTACCAAAGCTTCTTTATAAATTATTATTTTGCATTTAGCGCATCTTTTAGATGAGCTGCGCAGGCGCCCCCCTTAGCAGCCAATTCCTATCCATATCTTTTTGATAAGTAACGTAGTCTTATAAAGATCGATAAGGGTTACCCTGACAAATTTTAATTCATATCTTTTATTGAGGACAACATTTGTTGACAAGGCGTAGGAACGCGCTGCTATTTCAACCCATGTCTCCCAAATGGAGGACGACTACGCAATCCCGTATTATACGTGCACTCACACAAGGTTTCAATCCATGCCCTCCGTGTGGGAGACGACAATTGCAATAGGTGGTGTACGAATGGTGAGTTACGGATTTCAATCCACGTCTCCCCCATGAAGGACGACAGCATAGCGGCAGTCTTAATGTCGGCGACTTCCTTATTTCAACCCATTTCCTCCGCACGGAGGACGACTTCTTCATGATAATCAGAATCTAAGTTTGCTTCTTGCTTTACTAGTGCATTAAAATAATCGCATATCTCTTTATCTGGTATAAATTCAGTATGCTTTTGCATTATAACAAGCAGTTCTTGGCCGTGTTTTGCGTTTAAAGCAATCGTCTTGTATTCGTCATATGTCATATTTGTAACAACCCCTTTATGTATGATATAGTGCGTTATCATATCTCCTGAGCTTATCTGGATCTATAATTTCAATCCACGTCTCCCCCCGTATAGGAGACGACTACTGATTACGATAAGCAACGTATGATTGCTGTGGTCATTTCAATCCACGTCTCCCCCGAAAAGCAGATGACTATTATATGATGCACCTTTTTTATCTCATATATCTAAAATTCTTACATTGCTAAACTGAAGCTGATATGGTTTATTATTTTTAATCAAACAATAGCAAATATGGGGAAGCTAATAGCTTCCCCATATGTACAACTTTATTTTTTAGGTTCAATTTTTCCATAAAGAGGCAATGTATTTGATGATACATCACTCTTTGGCTGAGATTTTGCATTTAGATCTGGTTTAGACGTGCGCTGATTATGCTGTTTTGGCGGATATCTACGCCTTTGGCCGTTTTCTGAACCATCTCTGCTCTTTGACTGATATGGACGAGAACGATATCCAGGTTTAGACTGATTTCTCGGCCCTTTATTTCTATTAAATTCAATTCTCGGAGCATCATAACCATCGCCCTTTGATTCCGGACCAATTACTACATGCCTGTCAGCATCATCACCTATACTCCAGGATATAGCGCCTTTAACTGTATGTACAGTTGTATGAATAATTCTGCGTTCATATGGGTTCATTGGTTCCAAAGATTGACTTCTACCTGTTTTTGCCGCTGTTATTGCTATACGGCGGGCAAGAGCCCTTAATGTATTTTCACGTTTTTCACGGAAATTTCCTGAATCAATTGTTATACGATAATAATCATTATTAACACGGTTAGCTACTAAACCTGTAAGATATTGCAAACAATCAAGCGTTTCGCCTCTGCGTCCAATTATGCATGATAATCCTTCTCCACTTAATGTAATAACTGCGCTGTCTTCTTTTTCTTCTACTTTGATTTCTACAGGATTTATACCCATAGCATCAAAAATACCTTCTAAATATTCTACAGCAGCCTGTGCAGGTGTTTTATCAGGAATTACTACATATGCCCTGACTTTAGCTGGATTACCACCAAATAAACCAAATTTCTTTTTAACAGGATTATCTATTATTTCAAATTCAACTTCACCGCGTTCAAGCCCTAATTCACGGCATGCCGCATCAAGAGCACCATCTATGGTAGGTGCTGTACATATAGCTTCTCTAATCAAAATTACACCTCCGTTGATAATTGAAGTGCCAAAACGGTTTTTGTATAATTATTATTTCTATCTTTTTAATTTAGAATGTCGCTAAAACATATTAATATAATAATAAAAAACCGCCGGTAGTATATTATGAACTTTTTTATCTTGCTAAATAATATCTAAATTATATCTTTTTATATTTTTTATTCAAAAGTATTTAAACTTGTTCTTTTCTATTAAATTTAGCACGGCGTTTGTCTGTTGCTGAAATAAGTCCTCTAGCTATAATAAGCGATGGATGATAGAATTTATTTATAAGCCAACTTTGAAGTATTGCTATAAGCGCTGTATATACCCAATAAAGGCCAACAGCTCCTGGGAAAGTAAAAGCAAGCCATACAGAAACTATCGGAAATAATAAAGACATTATTATATTTGGTTTTTGTCCGGAAAATTTCATACTGAGATACATTGAGAAAAATTGCGCTACACCCGCTGCAATCGGTATAAGCCATAACCAGCTTAAATGCGATATTGACGGAGTTTGTGATAAATCAATAAAACCAAATAAATTAAGATCAAAATCAATTCCATTAGGGAAAATAGCGCGTATTGCCTCAGTATTTTGATGCTGAATTACATATAATTCAAGCATATTTGTATTGTTTGTATTTACAATACCTTTAACAGCCTCTGTTGCTGCTGAAATTTTAGCTGGATCAAGCTGGAGAAGATATGTTAGCGGTTTATATATAACGCCGACGATACCGAAGAATATTGGCAGCTGGATAAGCATTGGAAGGCAACCAGCAGTAGGGCTATAATTTTCCTCTGCATATATACGCTGCATTTCTTCATTTAATTTATCCCTGTCGTTTTTATATTTTTCCTGAGCTGCCCTAATCTTTGATTGGATTCCAGCCATTTTTGCACTTGTATTTTGTTGCTTAATTGTCATTGGAACCATAAGCAGCCTTGTTAATATTGTCATTAATAAAAGCGCAGCCGCATAATTAGGTATTATCAAATAACATATGCGCATTATAAATCCAAGTGGTATAGCAAGTATATCAATCAACCATTGCATCAGGAATGTTCCTCCAGTCAATATAATAAGTCATACTAAATTTACCGCATATAATACTCTAGTTTAATATATCCTGTATTTTTATATCTTCATATTTAATAAAATTGTTTTAATTTATTTTTTATGTTTTTTATCAACTTTTTCCGGAACTGGATCATATCCGCCCGGATGATAAGGATGGCATTTTAATATACGTTTTATAGCGAGCCATATTCCTTTTATAGCGCCAAACCTTTCAATTGCCTGGTATGCATATTGTGAGCACGTCGGATAAAACCGGCAGGACGGCGGCAGAGCTGGAGAAATAAATTTACGGTAAAATCGGATGAGATACATAAATATATATTTCAATTTATAACCTCCGCAAAGCATTAATTTTAATATAAATTCTAATGCTTTTTTAATACTTTACGTTGTAATAAATACACCTTTTAAAATTATAGCTCCATCGTTTATTTTAAAAAACCTGTCCAATTAAATATAATATTTATAAATTTGCCGATTCTATAGCTCCTGCGGATATTAATTGTTTTTCCATATGTTTTAATACATCCTGGCATTTTACATAAGGCGTTTTGCCCCTGCATACAAATACAATATCAAAACCTGGTTTTATTTTAGGTTTAAGTATTCTGTAAGATTCCCTTACAAGGCGCCTTGCGCGGTTACGTTTAACCGCATTGCCAATTTTTCGTGAAGCAGTTATACCTATACGTGTTCTTGAAGGCCGCCCTTTGCAGACATATGTCACAATTAATGGCGAAGCATAAGATTTCCCTGATCTATAAAGCCGGCGGAAATCATTATTGCGGGTTAAAACATATGGTTTAAACAAATTAAAACCTTCCTTAATACATAAATACCGATAAAAAGCAGAATAACCGCGGCGTACACGGAGACGCCGCGGCCGCTGTACTGATAAAAATAATTCCGCTTTTGATCATACCGCGGCCATAAGCAATTTCGCCGCTTAAATTATGCGGTAAATAACAAAAGTTATAAGGCAAGATATATTATAAAAAATTCACCTTAAATGATTAGTGGCTTAAACGTTTTCTTCCCTTTGCCCTGCGGGCAGATAAAACCTTAATGCCATTACGTGTAGACATCCTTTTACGGAATCCATGTACCTTTTTGCGATGAAGCTTCTTTGGCTGATAAGTTCTAAGCATTATTAAATAACCTCCTTTCAGGGCAAACCTTGCATTTAATCATTATAGACTAATAAATAGACCTATGTCAACACTTTTTTCCTTCGTATTTATAATAATATTTATCTTTACTAAGATAATTTAAAACACTCAAAATAATAAAATTAAAATATAATACAAAAGTACCGTTTAAGGGGGGCGCCTGCGCAGCGCATCCTTTGGATGCGCTTTACGCAAAATAATTTTTTAATACTCAGGCTGAGTTATAAAGAGAAACTAGTATTATCTTAAATACACATCATCTTTATTTAGCAAATTATTTTGCAATAAGCAGCCATATTTCATATGGCTGCACGCAGGCGCCCCATTTTAATTTAACGTAACCAGAGATGTCTTCTTTATATATCGCATATTTTTACTTTTATCTTTATATATTGTTTAATTTAGGAAGAATATAGCGTTCTTTAACATATCATTTTTATTTTATATTAAATTATTTCTATAAATATATTTATAATGGCGTAGTATATCCCTGTAATACCCCATCAGCTATCCATTTTGATTGATCATCTGAATTTATTGCCCATACAATAATAATATCTCCTTTTAAAGCTGCATAATAATCTGTATAACATGTATTTCCATCCAGATAATATTTAGCTGATATTCCTTTATAATCTCTCCCTGCTATATTTATTTCCATATCAGTAATAGCTGTATCCTTACCATATAAATTTATAGTTTCATTTTTCATAGCCGTTAAAAAGCCATTAACCGCATCCCCATTTTTATCTAATTTATCATATCTGTTGCTTTTATTATAATTATTTATAAAGTATAACGATATATTTGGATAATCAGATGTAGATACAACATAAAATCCATCTAGTGTAGTATATTTTATCCAACCATTATTTTCTATACCACTGTCATCTCCAACATAATATGTTGAATCGGATGCAAACGGCAGTTGAGACGAATCCATATAAGACCAGCCTTCAGGTAATTCAAACTGCATTGATAACCATTCATTTATATATATATTATCATCCCATATGCCTGTAGAAAATCCTATACTGTCAGGATTAATTTCTGCTTTACAAGAACAAAATAATAATACTATTATTATGATTATGGATATAAAAGTATAAATTTTATGTTTCAATTAATAACCGCCTTTAATAAATTTTTATTTTAATTATTTATAATCATTTTAATATAGTTTTATAAATTTTACTACAAACAATATAATAAAAAAAGTATTTTTTGAATTCTGAAAATATTTTCATTTTTTCATAATATTTTTATTAAAATATTGTGTTTAATACTTGAAACATTTTATATATTTTTGTAGAATATAAAATAGCGGATTTTTTGATATTTACAGAATTTTTACATGAATTTGATATTTTATTTGTATTACGAAGCATAATTCCATTAATATTTTACATTTAAATTAATAAAGTAAAAAACAATGTCAACGGGGGAGCACAAATATGGATATATTTACCATTATTTCTATGCTTGGCGGACTTGGACTGTTTTTATATGGAATGAAATTTATGGGCGATGGGCTAGAACTTGCCGCAGGTTCCCGCTTAAAAAATATTTTATCGCTTCTTACCACAAATAGATTGGTAGGAACGCTTGTAGGCCTTGTTGTCACAGTTATAATACAGTCATCCTCTGCAACCTCCGTAATGGTTGTCGGTTTTGTTAATGCAGGATTATTGACATTAAACCAAGCTGTGGGTATATTAATGGGCGCTAATATCGGCACTACTATTACAGGACAGCTTATTGCTTTTAAAATAGGCGATTACGCTCCGATATTTATATTTATAGGCGTTATATTCCTGCTTTTTATAAATAAACAAACCTATAAGCATATTGGGCAGATTATATGCGGTTTTGGTTTATTATTCTTAGGCCTTGAAATTATGAGTGGTTCTATGGCTCCATTAGCTGATATACCACAATTTCAAAGCATGTTAACTGCCTTTAAAAATCCTTTTATGGGTATTTTAGTAGGCGCTGTTTTTACAGGTATAATACAATCTTCTTCAGCTTCAATAGGCGTTTTACAGGCTTTAGCTTTAACGCCTGGCCTTATGACAATAGAAAGCGCTATATATGTTCTTTTAGGTATGAATATTGGCACCTGTGTAACTGCTCTTATTTCTTCAATAGGTACATCAAAAGCCGCTCGCCGAACAGCTATAGTTCATCTGCTGTTTAATGTTATTGGCGTTGTAATTTTTGTCCCTGTTGTTGCTTTCTTACCATTTAATCAATGGATTGAAGCATTAAGCCCCGGCGATGTTGCAAGACAGATTGCCAATGCGCATACTATTTTCAATATAGCTACAACTATCGTATTATTGCCATGCGCTACATTGCTTACAAAGCTTGCATGTCTTATTATCCCTGGTGAAGATAAAAAATATGCTCCTATGAAACTGCAATTTATTGATGAAAGATTTATGCGTACTCCGGCTGTTGCAGTTGGACAGGTAAAAAAAGAAGTTGAAAGATTAGCTATACTTGCACGTACTACTATGTATGATGCGTTTGATTGTATAATGAATCATGATAAAGAAAAGATAGAAACCGTCTTAATTAATGAACAAACTATAGATTATATTGAAAATGGTATTACTACTTATATGATAAAGCTCAATTCACTCGAATTAGATGAACATGATACTCAGCTTTTAGGTAAATATTTTCATGTTGTAAATGATCTGGAACGAATTGGAGACCATGCTGAAAATATAGTTGAAGCTGTTCAAAAAATGGAAGATCAAAAGCTTAAATTTTCACAAACAGCTTATAATGAATTACAGGAAATGATTTCCCGCATAGAATTTTTGCTTGATGAATCTTTACATGTATTACGTACTCAGGAATATGATAAAGAGCTTGATTTTCAGATCAGGACAATTGAACAGGAAATTGACGACCTTACCCGTGCTAATAGGGATAACCATGTTAAACGTTTAGCTAAAGGAAAGTGTTCCTCTGCTCAGGGTATTCTTTTCTTGGACATGCTTGTTAACCTTGAAAGAGTCGCTGACCATGCTACTAATATTGCCCTTAATATGGAAGAAGTTTAATATTTATAAATAATTAAACTATACTAATCTAAATTATATAAAATCCAGAGCAATATGAATAAGATTAATAAAAAATTTTCATATAAGCTGCTATCTCTGCTCATGAAAAATAAGCGGGAAACCTAAAAATAAGTATATTTTACTATTTGTTATAAACCAGACTGTTATGTTATAGTGTTGCCTTTAAAGAGGGGCGCCTGCGTGCAACCATATTTCATATGGTTGATAACCGCAAAATAATTTTTCTTATAAAAATGCTGTTTATTAAAAAATTCTTGTTTATATTTTAAACCAAAGCCTATTTAAGTTTAAATTATTTTGCGTTCCCACGCATCTTTTAGATGCGTGCCGCAGGCGCCCCCCCTTCTTAACGTTACTTTTCCCATTGCTTTATTTAGATTAATTTTTTAATATGTATTATTCTATATAAACTATTTTAGTGTCTTTATATATGTTATATTATAATTAATATATTCAATAAAATTATTCCGTTGAATAAATTAAACTTTATTAATATAAAATTATAGGAGAGATAAAACTAAATGTATAATTGGGAATGGATAAAAAATGGCGATATTGCAAAAGCTTTACAGCTTCGGTTTGAAGTTTTTTGTGATGAACAAGGTTATTCTCATGAACAGGAAATTGATGATCTTGATGAATCTTCCTTACATTTAATATGTTTAAATAATGATATGCCTATTGCTGCGGGACGTATAGTACAAGATACAGAATATAAGGCACATATTGGACGTATATGTGTTAAGAAAAATATGCGTGGTACAGGTTTAGGACGTGAATTAGTGGAAAGATTAATTGATAAATGCAAAGAATTTAATTTTAAAGAAATAGCTGTTGGAGCTCAGGTGCGCGCTATGAAATTTTATGAAAAACTTGGTTTTATCCCATGTGGCCAGCAATATATGGATGGACATGTTCCTCATATACCTATGATTATGAAAATTGAATAGTAAAATAAAAAAGCGCTGTATAATTACTATAAATTATACAGCGCTAATTTTTTATATTATAATATTTTTACGCACAATTTATTTTTTTATCATTAAGCTCAAGTTTTTCTTTACCATAATCTACAAAAGCTTCTTCAATCAATTTATGTCCTAATGCATTAGGATGTATTCCATCATCGCATAATAAAGAAGAAAAATTATGCTTATCAAGGAATTTGGAACGTACATCTACAAATAAGCATTTTGTTTCATATGCAATTTTTACAACAGTATTAGAATATAATTCCTGAAACCTATAAATCATATTAACATCGCCCAGCCACTGTAATATTTTTTCTTTGTTCAGGCCATCTTTAGTAATCCAGTTAATATATTTATGAGGATCAATCGGAGGTAAAGACATAACAAGTGGTTTTATTCCATGTTCTTTTACTTTATTTATCATAGAATGTAATGTTTTTTCAAATATATTTAACGGTGTTTTTGGTTGATGTTCTTTTTCTGGATGTTCCGATACTTCTTTCCAATCAAAATCACAGTCGTTACCACCGTATTCCAATAAAATAATATCACAGTCAACACCATTATTTAGTGTTTTATCCAACATTTTATTACCTTTATCAATTGTACAACCAAACCGTGATTTATCATTTATAGTAACCGGCAAAAAATTTTCGACTCGGTCTGCATGAGTTTCTTTAGGCGTTAAATATTTATTAGCTATTTTATCAAAAATAACGCCTTTTAATATGGAATCGCCAAATATTTCAATCTGCTTTAAAATATTCATATATATCACCCCGATATAATTTCAAAAAATCTTATAATATACTGTTATTTTTACCTTTGCAAGATATAATTACTCAGCGATATTATATAAAATTATATTTATGTTTTTCTTATAAATTCATACTTACATTTTGGACATGTTATACATATTTTCCCTTTACCTTTTGGAAGTCTTAAAGATGCTTTGCATTTAGGGCATTTTAAATATTTATGAGTTTTATCCCGACTGCGGTCACGCATTCTTTTAAAAAATTTATAAATAGGACTTAAAATCATCATAAATCTATAATTTTCCATGCTCCTAACTTCCAGCTTACGTGAAAACATTCTGAATATACACCAAACAAGAGGTATATAAGAAATAAAAAACAGCCATGGGATCCCTATTATCCTAAAAATTATAGACAAGATAATGGATAAAAACATTAAAAATATTGATAAATGGTCAGGCCCATATCTTCCAGCCATTATTCTTCTAATCCAATTCAAGTTTGTTCCTCTTTTCAATATATTATTAAATATTATAAATATCATTCTATATCATTTTAATAAAAGAGTAAATAGAAAAATGTCATATAAATTCCATAGTCTTGTTATTTTACATTTTATTAAAATAAATTTATAATATGTTTCATTTTATTTATAATATAAAAATATAATACCCGCCTTTATATATATATGTTAAATAAAGACGGGTATTTATTATATTAATATTTAATTGACTTTTCTAAGATAATTTAAATCACTCAAAGCAAAAAAATTTATAATAAAACTAAAATAAAATAGTGAAAGATAATGTAAAAATCACCGCTTATGGGGGCGCCTGCGCAGCGCATCCAAAGGATGCGCTTTACGCAAAATAATTTTTTAAATATTCAGGCTGAGTTATAAAGAGGAACTTATATTTACTTAAATACTCAGTTTCTTTTATTTAGCAAATTATTTTGCATTTGGCAACCATATTTCATATGGTTGCACGCAGGCGCCCCCCCATTTTTACGGTAACATAACCTGAGATGCTTTCTTTAATATTATTATTGTTGTTTGATTTAACGATAATATCGCTTTTATAAATTAATAATATCCTTTTGCATCTACTATTTTTGCTCCATATCCAATCTGAGCTATAACATTAACAAGCACATTATTTTCCAGTTTATCTCCGCAATAAGCTACTATCTCATTACCTGAACGGTGTACAGCTACAACTCCGCTTAATTCATCAACCTTTTTCATAATTTCATTAGCGCTATTGCCTTTTTCTATACTTATCCTTACGGTTTTCATATTATATCCTCCCGTATTTATAAATTATCCTAAAATTAGCCTATTATCCTGTACATTTATTATTGGATGATTATAATACATTAATACAAGAAGATTATATTAAAATTTATTAACATAAAAATTTAATAAATTTATTCGTCATAATATTATCTTTAACTGACTTTTTCTTGACAAATATTCAGTTAAATACTATAATTTTGATATAATTTTTAATATTTTGTTAATATATGGGAGGTTGTTTTAAAATGAAAACAAGAATTGTAAAACAGCCTGATGAACGTAAATCTGAAATCATTAAAACATCTGGAAAATTATTTTTGCAAAAGGGCGTACACAATACTAAAATAAGTGAAATTGTCGAAACTATAGGCGTTGCTAAAGGTTTATTTTATTATTATTTTAAATCTAAAGACGACGTTATAACCGCTGTAATAGAACATTTTATATCAGAATTGGATATTGTTTTAAGCAATATTCTTAGCAGCGATATAAATTATTATAAAAAAATATCTAAATTTGTTGACACATATATTCAGATACGGCGAATGTTTAATAAAAATTCATGTAATAACAATGGCAATGATAATTTTAGTTATATTTTAATAAAAAAATCTAATAACCTTATGCTTTCATATTTAAAGCTATTAATTTCTACTGGAACATCCAAAGGTTTATTACGTCTTCGTTATCCAGATGAAACAGTAACCATGCTGGTTTATGGATTAAATGAGTTAATGGATTCTTCTCAGAAAAAAATCCGCCGTTCTGTTATGTTGGCGCTGTTTGAGCAGAGTTTAAGCCTTCCTTCCGGCATATTAGCTTAAAATTATATATAAATATTTTTTAATAAGGAGCAATAGATGAAAACATTAATTTTATCCTGTAATACCGGACAAGGCCATAACGCAGCGGGCATGGCGGTTTATGAAGAACTAATAAGACGCGGTCAGGCTTGTGAATTCATGGATATGATTAGTCTTTCCAGTGAAAATATATCAAAAAATATATCTAATTTATATGTTTCAATCACCACAAAAGCTCCTAAAGTTTTTCAGGCTTTATATAATGCCGGCGGTATTATAAGCAATTCCAAACATAAATCAGTTATATATCTTGCTAACAGTATCATGAAAGATAAAGTATATGAATATATTGAAAAAAATAATATTGATATAATTGTAATGCCTCATCTTTTTCCTGCTGAAGTTATAACTAAATTAAAGCATGAAAACCGGCTTAATTCAAAAACCCTGGCTATTGCTACAGATTATACCTGTATCCCATTTTGGGAGGAAACTGAACCGGATTATTTTGTAATACCACATAAAGACCTTATAGATGAATTTGTTGAAAAAGGCATACCAAAAGAAAAATTATTACCTATAGGTATACCTGTCAGCCAAGAATTTTCTACCCGTATTCTTAAATCTGACGCTTGTGCTAAATTAAATCTTGATAATAATAAAAAAAATATTCTTATAATGTCCGGAAGCATGGGGTATGGACATATTGATAAATTAATAGACGCTCTTTTATCTCGCCTTTCAGATAAGATTAACATTATTGTATTAGGCGGCACAAACGAAACGCTTAAGACTAAATTAAGACAGCGTTTTAATAATGAAAACGTATATATTATAGATTTTACAAAAAAAGTTAGCCTATATATGGATGCATGCGATATATTGCTTACAAAACCCGGCGGGCTTACAAGTACTGAATCGGCTGTAAAAAATATACCTACCATATTTACAAATCCAATACCTGGCTGTGAAACTAAAAACGCATATTTCTTTCAACAGCGCAATATGGCTTATTATGCAAATAATATTGAATCTCAAGTTGATTACGTTGAAAAATTATTAACAGATGAAAGTTATAAAGATATGATTTACAGCCAAAATCAAAATATTAATAAAAATGCAGCAAAAGATATTTGTGATTTTATAGAAAGCTGGTGATAATATATTATGTCTATGATAATATGGCAACAACTATTATTTATTCTCTTAGGATTTTTCTCTGGAAGTATTATGTTTAGTTATCTTTTACCAAAATTGATTTATAAAAAAGATATTATAGCTTTAAGCGATGACCATAATCCTGGTATGGCAAACGTACTTACATATGCTGGTAAAAAAATGGGAGCTATATGTCTTGTGCTTGATATGGCTAAAGGATTTATTCCTGTATACTTTGCAGGGATTTATTTAGAACATGATAATCTTTTATTTTCTTTAGTAATATCCGCTCCTGTATTAGGCCATGCTTTTTGTCCATTTTTAAAATTTAAAGGAGGAAAAGCTGTCGCCGTTACTTTTGGTAGTTTACTTGGCACATTTGAATACAGCCTTTCTTGGCTTATATTAGCTTTATCTACTTTATTTTTTACCGCTGTAATATCAATTTATCCACATTCTTTGCGTATAATTATATCTGTTATACCATTTGTTGTTTATACTTTAATATTTGAACATTGTTTTCCAGTTACAGTTGGATGTTTAGTAATATCGATCGTTTTAACTTATACTCATATACGAGGTTATAATTCTCAGCCGTTTAATATAAAATTTTTCTGTATAAAAAAACCGCCTATACCAGACGATATTCCTGATACAGATGAAGTTAAACATCATAAAATATAAAAAAAGAGCCGTACATATAATACGGCTCTTTTTTATATCCAAAAAAATAATGCAAATTTTAACTGAGCTGATTTTCCTTGAGCTG
>JABLTR010098577.1_pt1 | contig 27176 bp, 19 predicted proteins | sample 7160071 | NCBI WGS metagenome assembly JABLTR01 (sample SAMN14651230, study PRJNA627086) | human gut metagenome | isolation source: feces | host: Homo sapiens | reverse complement strand
CCTTATGCCGCTATCACGCGGGTTTTGTGCCTGCATCATGGTCTATTCAGTTTTCAACGTTCGGTGAAAGGCTTCGTGGAGAATGTCCCTTCACCTATCGCCGATTTTGGGCCACTTTTGCACCCTGTTTTCAGCAATCAGGGAAAAGTTTTTTCATTTTCTTCATCGCCGCGCCGATGCTCTTGGAAATATTCTGATGGCTGACACCCTCGGCTGCGCCAATCTCATCAACCGTCATCCCATCCACGAAATACATCCACACCCTGCGGAACTGCGTATCCGTCAGGTGCTTCCGAATCTGCGTGACCTTTCTGACGCTGCGGTGGATTGCCTCTGCCCGGTCATGCGCCTGCTCCATGCAGACATCCACGGCAGGAATGGAGGCCGCTTCCTCGGATAGCTCATCCAACGCAAGCGTGTGATTGGCATAGACGTGAGCTTCCTTTTCGGAGGCGTGATAGTCCTCGTCCGACAGGGCTTTCCATTTCAGAAATTCTTTCTCGCTGGCAAAGTCCTCGCGGGTCAGGCGGACGATGACTTCATTGGCGTCCATATAAACGATGGCATCGGGGTCTTTCTTATTCAGCGCATAGATGCTTTTTCTATTAAACATTTTGTTCCTCCGTTCAGATCCGAGTGGGTAAAAAGGTCTGAACGAAGGGCGGCGGGGAGCGGCAGCCCACGGCGAAAAAGTGCCGGGAACGACAAAAAGCGCCCACACAGGCATAAAAGCCTGCATGGGCGCTTCGGTGCGGTTCAGTATGGAAATTGTCGGCGGCTGTCGGAGGGCATAGGTATCCTACGGTGTCCGGGTATCGTCCGGCTATGCTCCCGGCGCGGCTTGTTGCCGCAGCATTAGCGGCACCTCCTGTGCTCTCCTGTCATACGCATAGGTCCCTTTCATCTGAAAAATGTTGGGACAGCAAAAACAACGGCCGCCCCGTACAGAGCAGCCGCCGTTTTCCCTATACCATACGCTGCTTTTCAGTACCGCAAGGATGGGTGTCCTGTTATCGTCGTATTCTGATTTCTTTTAGGGCATTTCAGGACTATCCACAAGGGATACGCTGAACTCCTGCGCGGTTGCCCCCTCCGGCAGCAGCTTTGCCATGACCACCAGCCGCTGATTGCCGCTGTTGGCCTTGTCATACTTCCGGCAGCAGGTGGAGAGGGTCAGAACGGTATCTTCCTCGGAGAAGGTCACGCCATCAAAGTCAAGCCAGTTTTTCCGCGCAATCGTCTCAAAGAAGCTGGTCAGATCATCTCCCGTGGGATCAGGCGCAATATAGTCAAAGCCAATATCCGTGACGAATAGCGCGGTGATCTGGAAAATCATGTCCTCGCCATCCACAGAGAGATAGATATACGGATGCTCCTTTACAAAGTCTGCGTCCATATAACGGTAGAGCTTGGTGAACCGCACACCGTCCGGGTCGCAGTTGCTGGCGGAGTGGCCGAAAATGGTGGTGTTTTTGTCCAGCTTATCCCTGCCGCCAATTTCGTTTTCACAATGGGCATAATAGCAGCCCCACATGGCATACTCGCCGTTTTCATCCAGCTTCAGGTAATAGCCGTTGTCCTCCGCCTGCATCACGGGATCGTCTACCTCCGCACCGGGAATATACAGCCATGCCACGGTGTCGGGATTCTTCGCTCTGGCTTCCGCCAACTCTGCCTGCCTGTCCACCGAGGGGATAACTTCGCCCGCGGGAGTCGCTGATGGCTGAGACGCAGATGTGCCGGAAGGCGTTCTGTCGGGAATGTCGATAGGCTCCGTCCCTTTCTGATAGCAGCCCATGACTGCCGTGGTCATGGCAAAGAGAAGGACGGCCATGCAGATGATCGGACGAATGATTCTTGTGATTCTTTTCATAATGCTGTCTCCTTGCCGCGCTGGGATAGCGGCGCAGCTCAAAATGTCATTGATTTGTTTCTTGTAGCGAAAAGAGAACAGCGCAGCTTCAGGGCGAGATGCCCGTCCGCTGCGCTGTCCGATGTTCGCTTATGGGGTCATGCCAGCGGCTTTGATGTTTAGCCGTATGTCAGCCGGTCACTTCTTGCAGCGCCAGAGGAAGGTCACGATCTGCGCTCTGGTGCAATCCGCATTGGGGCTGAATGTCGTGCTGGTGGTTCCCTTGGTGATGTTCTCCTTGACCGCCCACAATACCGCATCAGCATAGTAGGCGGTGGACTTCACATCAGCAAAGGGATTGGCTGTACCCGCTGCCGGGGACTTCTCAGAACGCCACAGGAATGTGACGATCTGGGCACGGGAGCAGGTCATGTTGGGGCTGAACGTGGTGTCGCTGGTGCCCTTGGAGATGCCGTTTTCTACTGCCCACAGCACAGCGTCGTAGTAGTAGCTGCCCACAGGAACGTCGGTGAAGGGCATGGTGCTGGTTTTAGAGGCGGGGCTTCCAGCGGTGCGCCACAGGAAGGTCACGGCCTGCGCACGGGTGCAGATGCCGTCCGGGGAGAAATGGGTATCATCGGTTCCCTTGGTAATGCCGTTCTCCACTGCCCAATCCACAGCATCCTCATAATAGCTGCCGGTGGCTACATCCACAAACACGCCGGTCTGGGGGTTGCCGTTGGCTTTCATAAAGATGACCTCGATGGTATGGGTTCTGCTGACATTCTCAAAGGTGTAGGACTTCACCGCGCCGATGCTCTTGCCGTCGATCTTGACGTTGGCGACAGCATAGCCCTTGTCTGGGGTGATGGTAAAGGTCTGATCCCGGCCCTCGCGGACGCTGACATTGCCGGAGGGAGAGATTGAGCCGCCAGTTCCGGCGGTTGCCTTGATGGTGTAGTAGCTGTAGCCGCTGCTGCCTCCGCCGCCCGTGTAAGTCCAATGGGCATACACGGTGGTATCTGCGGGAAACTCGGTATCGGTCGTAATTTCTGTACCGCCGTTCTTTTTGGTGTACCAGCCGTCGAAGCTGTAACTGCCGCTTCGGGAGGCGCTGGGCAGAGAGGTCAGCTTCTGATCGGTGGTGGTCATTCTGCTGACAGAGGACGTACCGCCGTTTCCGTCAAAGGTGACGATGAACTCGGTGGGCGCAGGAGGTGCGTCCTTCTCGAAGATGGCCTTGACCTCCACGTTGTCGTTCGGCATGAGGAACTTGTCGTCCTTGATGGTCACGCCGCCGCTGATGACCTCCCACTCCTTGAAGTGATAGCCGGTTTTGGGCGTAGCGGTCAGGGTGATTGTCGTACCAGCCGCAGCGGTGGAAGGACTTGCGGTGCCAGTGCCGTTTCCGTCATTACCGACGGTGACGGTGTAGGTGGTGGGGGTAATAACGCTGTTTTCCCACAGCGCCTTGATTTCGGTATCCCTGTCCACTGTGTAGGAATCGCCTACCTTGTACTCCGCGCCGCCGATCTCCCAAGCCTTGAACTCCTGATCGGCGGGAGCGGTGAAGCCGCAGGCGGGCAGGATGTAATTTGTCCCTGCCTTGACGGTAACAGGCTCCATGCTGCCGCTGCCGCCGTTGCCGTTGAAGGTGATAGTAAAGTCTGCGAGCGGCTTTCCTTCACCCACCGTGACCTCCGCATCGGGGCTGGCAAAGTGGTTGTGATCCTCCGCATAGCGAACGAAGTAATTACCAGCGGACAGGTTTTCAATCTCGATACCGGTGCAGGCGGTGTAGATAGTTTCGCTCTCCGCACGGTATTCCATCGTTGCATCCACGCCGGTGATCTTGCCGTCGCTGCCGCCCTCGGTAGTGGGCGCGACACCGATCAAGCCGTTAGGCGCTTCCTGCGTGGCTTTGCCGATGCTCCACGCCGCGGTCACGGCATCGGTGCTGCCGTCCGCCCATTTGCCGGTCTTGGATGTGACGCGAACGGTGTAATCGCCCGCGTCCGTGGCGGTGTTGCCGGAGATGTCCATTGTGGCGGGATCATAGCCGCTCACGGTTGCGGTATGCTCGGAGCCATTGTAGGTATAGGTTCCGATGACGCTGATGCTGGGTTTGGCGGGATCGGTAGGCGCAGGAGGTGCGTCCTTCTCGAAGATAGCCTTGACCTCCACGTTGTCGTTCGGCATGAGGAACTTGTCGTCCTTGATGGTCACGCCGCCGCTCATGACCTCCCACTTCTTGAGGTGGTAGCCCTCGTTGGGCGTAGCGGTCAGGGTGATCGTCGTACCGGCCGCAGCTTTTGCATGAGAGGCGGAAGCCGTTCCGTTGCCCTCTGTGGTGACGGTGATGGTATACTCGGTGGGCGCGGCTTTAGCTATCGTAATAGACAGCTCCTTCGTATTGCTGCCCGCGCTGTTGGTAGCCTTGACGGTGAAGCTGGCGGTTCCCTCCGCAGTGGGTGTGCCGCTGATCTCGCCGGTGGTTTCTTTCAGCGTCAGACCCTTGGGCAGCTCGCCACTAATGCTCCATGTGATAGGCTCGGTGCCGGTGGCGGTCAGAATCTGGCTGTACGTCTCGCCCACCTTGCCGTCCGGCAGGGTGTCCGTGGTGATGCTGGGCGCGGCGGCAGCGTTTTCGCTGATGGTGAAATAGTGCTCCGCCTTGCCGCAGTAGTTCCCCGTGCCGTACAGCGTCACCTTGGGGGCTTTTGCCGGATCGAAGCCCTCGTCCTCCGGCGTAAGCGTGTAGGGAGCGACGTTGTTGGAATAGCTGGCGGTGTAGTCCGTGTTCTCCGCAAGCTGCTTCGTTTCGTTCTCGCCCGTCTTATGAGAAAGCCCCGTCAGCTTCTTTTCGCTGCCGTCTGAGACGCAGTCCGTCAGCCCCTCCATCGTCAAAAGCTCGTTCTCATAGCAGTACCCAATATCATACTTGCCGCAGAGTGCGCATTTGCCGTATTCGTCAAAGCTATGGGCAATGGTCTTTCCGTTGACGGTGCTGCCGCAGATGGAGATGTTTTCCGCCGGAATACCGGGCAGCTCCTTTGTGTGCAGGTCGTCATAGACATAGTTTGTGCCGTCCTTTTCCTCAAGCCGGAAGGAGTCCACCGTGCTGTTCAGGATCTGGATCCCGATCACCGTTTTACAGCCGCTCGCGTTTTTCCCGATGCCGGGAATATAGTCGCTATCACTCCTTAAAGAGCCGCCCTTTGCGGTCACGGTGCTGTTTTCAATGATGATATCCATCCGGCCGCCATGAGAGGTATACCCCGAGCCGATGGCGGGACCGAACTTTAAGTTGCGAACGGACACCTGACTGTTCGCAATGCGGATACGGCTCTCGCGATCGGTTGAGGATCGCAAACCGCTGCCGATGGGCGCGTTGAGTGAAGACGTAATATCGATTTGGCTATCCTGAATGTCGATGCTGCCAAAGGAACCATTGGTGCCGCCGCCAATCGTGCAGTAATTATAGGTGTACTCATCGTTCAGGCGGATGCTGCTGCCGCGGATCACGATCTCTTCAACGGAAGAATATTCTCCACGTGCGCCGATGATATCGCCCGTCAACACGGTGCTGTCCGTGATCTCCAGCTTTTTCAGCGTCTTTGCGTCAGTTATTGTGTGCACGGTTTCGTCCATGAAAATACCGTAGGTGTGCAGATCGGAATCCCGGACGGCGATGCTCCCATTGCCGCCGACGCGAATGCCTCTCAAATGCGGCAGCCTGATCTCGCTTTCTTCAATGACGAGCTCGCTATTGCTGCCCACGCGGATCCCATCGGTGAGAACGGAGAGTGTGTCCGTGGATTCAACGCGGCAGTTTCGTATGGTGAGCTTTCCACCCGGCGAGTTTGCGTCCCAGCCGATCAGAATTTTATTGCTGCTGAGAAGCGGAAGCTCTGCGTCCGAAATGGCGATGCTTCCGACGCTTCCGCCGGCGGCAGCGCCGATGCAGGCGCCGTCCTTACTGGAAATGGATTTGATCACATCGCCGTTGATGGTGATGCTTTCGCAATCCACTCGCTCGGAATAGCTGTTCGTAAAGCCACCGATGGCTGCGCCGCTGCCCTCGGCGGAAACGGTGAGCTCACCGCCGGTGATGCGAATGTCGCCCTTACTGCCGATGCCTGCCGCGCCGCCTTTTCCGACCGCATGGATGACGCCGCCGGTGATGGTGACACCGCTCTTGCCTGTGCCTCTATCGCCAATGGCGGCGTTATTGTGATTGGCTGTGGCTTCTATCGTTCCTCCATTGATGGTAACGGTTGCTGTCCCGATGATTTCAAATCTGGATCCGCCGATGCCGAAGCCCTTCCCCTCGGCAGTTGCCTTGACAGTACCGCCGTTGATGGTGATGCTGCCGTTTTCAAGAGGCCCGATCCCGTTTCCGGAGAGCACCCTGTGCGAATTTTCTCCAAAGTTGTTGACGCCCCCACGGGCGGTTACATCGCCGCCGTTGATGGTGATCGTGCCGCCATCTCCTGTGGTAATCGCATCGTTGGCAGCCTCGGCGATGACCGTGCCTCCGTTGATGGTAACGCTGCCACCATAACCGTAGTGGCACGTGCCGATGCCTACGCTTGTCACAGCAAGAGGATTGCCTTCCGGCAAGGCAAAGGGTTCGGTACGGACGATGCCGCCATTGATGGTGATGCTGCCGCCCTGCCTGCGGTTGTAGACCTCACCGCGGTCGGTGGAGCGAAACTCAATTTCTTCTGCACGTGTCCCACCGATGGCGGAGGCATTATCCTGTCCCTTGGCGCGGATATTGCCGCCGTTGATGACGATCGTACCCTCGCTTTCGCGGATACCATCGTTGCCTTCTCTCCAGCGTGCACTGCTGCCGATGCCGGCCATTCCGCTATCCGGCCATACAGAGTAATGGACCATCCTGTCGAGGTTGAAATCCGCCGGGAGGCACGCCGTCAGCCTGCCCATGGTGCCCTCATCGGTGCTTTGGGCGTAGACGGTAAAGGTATCGCCCACCTTTACATCGATGCCCCACTCCGCCGTGAGGTGGCTGCCGTTCGTTAAGATCAGATTGACCGCGCCGTGGGTGTCCAAGCGGGGCGTGATGGTCACGTTGCCCTCCACCACATACCAGCCGGCGGGCAGATCGTACCATTTGTCATCATAGTCGAGAATGCTTGCCTTGGTTTCGCTCGTCAGCACGGTGTATGCGGTGCAGTATTTCGTTTGACCGTTTTCATCCAGATAGGCGACCGGAACGGTGGAGATTGGCATTGCCTCCATCCACTGCGCCACCAGCTCCATGTTTTCAAACACAGGGTAATCGAAATTCCACTCCGGCAGATTGATGTATTGCAGGTCGGCTTTGTTATACCAGCCGATAAAGGTATGACCGTCCTTGATAGGGTCAGCGGGTCTTTGCACCTTTTGTCCCTGCAAAACCTGTTGTGGAGCGACCGCACTGCCTCCATCGGAATCAAAGGTGACCGTCCTATACAAGTCTCCTTGGATTTCGTTGCCTGTCAGCGTACCAAAGAAGCTGCCGCCGGTGATTGTGCCATTGTTTACCACGTCACCATAAAACTTGCCGTAGGAGATAATGCCATCTGCTTCATTCGTAACCTTGCCGTAAAACTCCCTGCCGGAGATTTCGCCATGGTTTGTCACTTTGCCGTAAAACTCCCTGCCGGAGATTTCGCCATGGTTTGTCACTTCACCATAAAACTCGCCGTCGGTGATTTTCCCGCTACGGTCGTTTTCCACTTCACCCCGAAAAGAGCCGTTGTTGATGGAGCCTCGATTCTTCACCATGCCGGAAAACGAGCCGCGGATGATTTCGCCCTCGTTAATCACTTCGCCTGAAATTTGGCGGGGGAAGAATCTGCCCTCATTGAGCACGTTATCGGTAATGCTTCCAGCGTTGGTGTCCAGATAGCCGCTTTTGGTTATATGGAACAGTGTGCCGCTGCTGCTCTGTTCCCGATCAACCTTGAGGCTATGATCCAGGACAAGCACGACCTGTCTGTCGATCTTCAACGTTTGGCTGACGGTAATATCCGCCGTCAAGGTGATTTTATCGATTGTATTGTCTGCCAGCGCGGCAAGCAGCTCCGCCTCTGTGCCTACCTCAATTTTTGCCGCGGCAAACGCTGTCACCGGCAGCAGCGTCAGCACCATGCAGCACAGCAGCAGGATGCTGAGGATTCGTTTTTTCATTGGCTTTTCTCCTCCTGTTCGTGTCGGGCGTGCTTGTCCGTCCCGTCTTTTTTCTGGTTTTCCCTGTTTCTGAGCCGGAAGCACAGCGCGGTGATCGCCGCTGCCGCGGCAAAGGAGACGACGGCCACCAGCACATAGCCGCCTGCGTCCTCCCGCAGCAGCATCGCGCCGAACACGCCCCATGCGGCGGTCTGTCCCGGCCCGGCGACCGTGCCCACCGCCTCCATCAGCACCGCGAACAGCAGCATACACATAGCGCTCAGTCCATATATGCCGCGCCGCTGCCTCCGGCGGGTGTTTTCCCGCACCCGCTGCTTGACGAGTGTGATCCGTCTTGCGGTATCGTACATTTCGTTTGAACCTCCTCTCTGGATTTTTTGAAATGTGGCTTAAAAAACCCTTCACTTATATAGGTACAAAAAATCGAAAAAACTCTCACCCAAAACGCAAAATTTTTCAAAAAATTTTGAGAATCGCGCCGAATACGCCCCACGTGGCGGTCTGTCCCGGCACTGCAAATGCGTCCGCCGCCTGCATCAGCGCCGCGAACAGCAGCATACACGCTGCGGAGAGGCTTATTGCCTCGCGCCGCTGCCTTTGGCGGGCGTTTTCCCGCACCCGCTGCTTGACGAGTGCGACCCGTCTTGCGGTATCGTACATTTCGTTTGAACCTCCTCTCTGGATTTTTTGAAATGCGGCTTAAAAACCCCTTCACTTATATAGGTACAAAAAATCGAAAAAACTCTCACCCAAAACGCAAAATTTTTCAAAAAAATTTGAGAGCCGCCAAAAAGCAGCTCTCAGGGAGAGAATATTCGGTTATTTCCTCTGCGATAAGCGGAAAGCGGACAGCTTTTCCGCCGCCACCAGCAGCACCGGCAGGGCGTAAGCGATGTACTGCGCCGCGCCGCCGTAGGCGATGAGCAGATTATAGATGGCGTGGAGGGTGATGGCCGCGCCCAGCAGGCCGCAGGTCCCGGCGATCTTCAGCCACGTCCGCTGCCATGTGTATGCCAGCCCGCCGCCAACGATCAGGCCGCAGAGAACGTGCATGGCTCCCGTGCCGAAGCCTCGGAAGAAGATGAAGGAAAAGCGGTCCGCGCCGTTCTGGATGAGATAGCACACATTTTCAAAGGTGGCGAAGGCGAGGGCGACCGTGATGGCGGCGGGCTTGATCTTATCCCCCTCTGGCTCGAATACCAGAAGATAGAACACCAGCGGCAGCAGCTTCATCATTTCCTCCACCACCGGCGCAATCTCCGCCGTGGCGGCAAGGGCGTCCGCCCGGCATACCGCCGCGAGGAATGTGTTGATATAAGCCGAAAGAAGGCACACCCCCATCCCGGCAATGCAGAACAGGAAGAAGCGAAGCTGCCGCCTGCCCATGCACAAAGCGGCCACCAGCAGGGGAGATACCATGCAGAGGAAGATATTTTCAATATAGGTCATGCCGCCACCGCCTTTCTCGTGGCGGGCAGCAGCCCCAGAATCGCAAGCGTCAGCAGCATATCGCACCAGAAGGTGGGGCTTGCCGGTGAGGTTTCCAGCCAGAAGCAGCCCACCGTCCAGAGCAGATACTCCGCGAACGCAAAGCACAGCACGCCGATGTGGAAGTACCGCATATTCCGCGCCGCGTCCGTCTGCCCATTGGCGTAGACCAGTCCACGAATGGCGCAGAAGGAGAGCCATATCATCATGCCGCACCAGATCAGATTGGAGAGAATGTCCCCAAAGGTGCAGTAGAATACCAGCAGCGGCACGCCGAACGCAGGCGCGAGCCATGCCCTGCGGCAGCGGAAGCTGCGCTCGTCCTGACTGGCGAGCGTGGCTTGCAAAATGCGCAGGAAAATGACGCTGGCCACCCAGCCGAACTCCGAGACATAGAAAACCCGCGGCGTGGTATCGAACAGCAGCAGATACAGCGTCCAGTAGAGCGCGCCGAGGGCAAAGCAGCCGTAGAAGCACAGCAGCAGAAAATACGCCTGTCGCCCACTTTTCCGGTAGGAGATACCCGAGAGCAGCGCGCCCACGAACGTGACCAGCAGTTGCAGCAGGTTCTCAATCAGCTCCATGCGCATCCTCGCTTTCCTCGTTCTGCCCGTCCTCCCGGTTCATCTGCCGCAGCCGGAAGCACAGAACGGTCACGCACACGCCGAGTAAAAACGCCAGCAGCCCGATGACGATGTATCCCAAGGCAGCGCCGCCGCCGTACATACTGGCCGCCGTTTCAAAGCCGGAGTAGTCGCCTGTCTGGATGCTTGCGGCAATGCCGGGCATGGCAAGGGACGCGCCGATGAGCAGTACAAGGCACGCCGCCACGGCAGAAGCCATGGTGATCGTATTGCGCCGCAGCCGTTTTTCCCGCTCAATTTGGGCGATGCGCCGCTTCGTCTCCGCGACGCGCTCCTCATGACTCCGCATTTGTGATCCCCTCCCGTTCTAAGAGCCTTCGCAGGCTCTCTTTTCCGCGATACACCATATTGGTGATCTGCTTCACCGTTTTTCCCGTGACCTCCGCCGCCTGCGCGTAGCTCATATCCTCAAAATAGGTGAGATATAAAACCTCTCGATAGTCCGGGTTCATTTCGCTCATGCAGAAATGCAGGACGCGGTTTCGCTCCTCCGTCCGGATGACCTCCTCCGCCAGCAGCCGTCCGTCCGGCTCGCCGGTCAGCGCATCGAGGCTGAACAGGGCCTTTTGTTTGCTCTTATGGCGCAGCGCCATATTCCGCGCGGCCTTATAGAGATACGCCTTGAAGCCGCCGTCCCGTACTTTTGGCTTTTTCGTGAACAGATAGGCGAAAACATCCAGCATCAGCTCCTCCGCCTCGTGAACGTCGTGCAGATAGCCGTCGATATACAGGGTCAGGGGGTCGCCGTATTTTTTCATCAGGGCATTAAGCCCTTCGTCGTCACCGCTCAGATATTGGCGGTACAAGCTCTCGTCGCAAGTCATAGCGTTCACTTCCTTTTTGCGGATGCTTCCAATTCCAATGCGGAGGGGATTCGTCAGGTGCTTGTCCTGCCGGAATCGCGGTGCTGCCCCTTGAAGCGCGGGTCGGAGGGCTTTTCCGCGTTTTCCGGGATCGCCCATGAGCGCCCGAACCGGGACGCGCCGGGGATCCGCCCCTCGGCGCAATATTGGTTGACCCGCCGCTCCGACACGCCCCAACGGTAAGACGCCTCCCGAATGGAGATATAGCCCTTGATCCCGTTCATACCGCACCTCCGCATGGATAATACTCAACATGATACATTATATACGAATATCCGAAGAAACACAAGACATCCGGCGAAGTGTTCAGAGAAAAGTTACGGATAGGAGCGACATTTTTTGAAAAAGTCCTCCGAAACTGGCCAAAACGCCCCTTTCGGATTGTAGTATGGGTAGAGGGGAAAACGGGGGTACGAACGGGGGCAAGAAAGCGGCAAGCAATGCAAAGCGGTACCCACTTTGCAAAAACAGGCGGATTCCGTTTACACGGAGCCCGCCTGTTTCATGCTTGTTGGGGCGCTGCCCCAATCCCCGCAGAACACAAAAACTGTGTTCTGGAACGATGGATAAATCCATCGGCTGCGCGATTTTGCAAATCGCTTATGGGCAGGCAGCTCAGCGCTGCTCTGCCTCTTTTTCCCGTCGTTCATTCGCTTCCTCCTGCTCCTTGTCCAGCTCCAGAATACGGTCGATATTGGCCTTGGCCGTCAGCAGCTCTTTCATTTCCTCACGGGCTTTTCGGTAGTCGGCGTAGGCCGCTTTCTTCTCCGCCAGCAGCTCGGCGTACTCGGTATTCAGTGCCTTGATGGTGGGCAGCTTCTTGAAGCCCAGTCCATCAAAATAGTTCTTTGCGGCCTTGTGGATCGTGATCTCGCTTTCATGCTCTGCAAGAAATTTCTTGGAGTACCCGGCCTTGCGATAGGCAACGTAGGTATCGCGGGTCTTGGCGTAATTGACAATATGCTCCCGCAGCACCGCAATCTCGGCCATGCGTGTTTCCGCAGCCTTGATTCTTGCGGAAAGCTCATTGAAGTGAGCGGACGCTGCCGCCGCTTTCTCTGAGAGAACGGCGTAATCTAAAAGCTCATGGTCTTGCAGATAGGCCACCGTCTGTGCCATCTGTTTCAGGTTGAACAACGTCGCCCAACGCGCATAACCGGCACCCTTGCCAGCGCGTAATTTGGCCTGAATGTTCACCAGCAGATTCCCGCTGCGCTTTTCCGGTTTGACCGGCGCGGCGGCGTTCTTTCGCGGCGTATGCGCCTTTTCACCTGCAATCACCGCGCGGAGATCTGTGGGAGTATAACCATCGCCGAGGGTATCCATGCGAATGGACTTTTTCTGTTCGCCGCCCAACAGGGACGGGACTTTCTTGCCCTTGACCTCATACCCGGCCTGCCGCAGCAGCTCCAGCAGCGTTTCAAAGCTATCGGGCTTTTGTGTCAGCGCATCGTCAATGGCCGCGCATATCCGCTCCCGGTGGGAGGGCTTCTTTTTGTCGCCCAGCCACTTGTTGTAGCTCTTGCCGTGGCGCTTCGGATTCTCCACGATGGAGTAGCCGTTCTCGATGCAGATGGTATCGTTGAGCCGCCGCACGGCGCGGCTGCTGCCCCAAAAGTTTCTGAATTTCCGGGTCTGGCTGAGTGCGGTGGAGTTCCAGATCACATGATTGTGAATATGGGCTTTGTCGATATGGGTGCAGACGATATAGGCGTGATTGCCCTTGGTGAAGCGCTTGGCCAGCTCACAGCCCAAACGGTTCGCGTCCTCCGGTGTGATCTCTCCGGGAACAAAGGATTGCCGCAGATGGTAGGCGATCACATCATCCTCGCCGCGCACTCTGCCGGTCTTTTGGGTGTATTGATTTTTGGCGAAAAGGAACTCGGCATCGGCGATCCTGCTGTCGCACTGCCAGCTTGTTATCAGCCTGCCGCCGTCCGTCTTTTGTGGATTTTCGGTGTAGTCGATGATGTCGCTGATGGCCTGTCCCACCGTGCGGCCTTTGCCGGTGTGCAGGGGCATCAGACGCGTGGTTGCCATGTTGGACACCTCCTTGAAAAGTCAAACGGCCTGCCGTAGCAGACCGCTTTACACTACCCCTTTATCTATCATGTGCATCAGATTATTCGGCGCATACAGCTTCCATTCCTCGTGCCAGATGAAGCCTTGGCTCTCGCTTGATAAATAGAATTTTATAGCACGGAGGGGTAGTTTTTACAATCTCTTTGAGTAAAATCAAAAACAGAATTTATGAAAAAGCAAGCCGAGGCGTTCGCCCCGGCTTGCGCTTTAACTATGGATGAAGTTTTTCATGGCAGCGTTCACGTCTTGCAGCTTGCCAAGTCCCTGCACCGCCAGCAGCGGAAGTCCCATCGGGCTGATTAGAAACGCCAGCACAAGGAGGATAATGCCGTTTTTTACAGAGTAGGTAATCATCACGGCGATGGCCAACAGGGAGAGCAGGCCGCTTGCCAGCTTGAACACGAAGCCGGAGCAAGACAGCAGCCCCGCGCACAGCCAGACGAACAGGGACAGGATAAGCGATAGCGGCACAAGGATAATTTTCAGAATAGACATTTGACGGCCTCCTTTTCAAAGACGTTATGCTTTTCTAATATCAGAATACCATGACAGCGCGCGCTTTGCAACAATGCGAGGCTTTTGCTTTGTGTGAACAGGGGCGGCGGAGTGACCGCCGCCCCTGCGACTTATTTCAGCGCCGCCAGCGAGGAAACGATTTTCTCTGCCTCCGTCCATATCCGTTCCTGACTTTGCTGAATGTCCTCCAAATCGGCCTCATAGATGCGGCCTGTTTCGTGAGCGCGGCGGGTAAGCTGGTTGAGGTTGTTGCTGGAATACCGAAGCAGGGACACCAGCTCCCGCAGCTCCGGAAGGTCGAGCTTCACCACATATCCGTCAATCGCCATCTTGCGGAGATACGCCGCCATGTTGGTGGTGCCGAACTGCGCCATCTTCGTTTCAATCATTTCCCGCTCCTGCGGCGTGACGCGGAATTTGAGCTGAATATCCCGTTTGCGCTTTGCCATCGCTCAGCGCTCCGGGGCTTTGGACTTCGCCGAAATTTTCGGCGAAGTTGTTTCAGGCGGCTTTTTCAGCTTATCCCGGACAGAGGTTTTCTGCCGCTCCTGTGCGTAGGCTTTGCGGGTCTGGCTGAGAAACAGATCCACCAGACCGGGATGGCTGTTGACGGCCAGATAGCAGTTGCGGTCAGTACCCCATGTGTCGGGATTGGCGGGGATGGACATGGCGTTTGCCCATGCCCGGTTGTCGGGTGAATACCGTCTGTCCCAATCCGCTTGACAGACGGTAATGGCAAGGACATGGAACGTGCGGTCATAGCCGAACTGCTGCACTACCTGATCGACCGCTGCTGTATCCAGCCGGTTATCCCGGTAGTGGTCGCGGATGGCGGCTTCGATAGCTTCCTTGCAGGCTGCGTTCGCCTGATTGGAGGCGCGGTAGGCAGCAAGCTCGTCATGCTCTCTGGCATAGGATGCCGGGTGCTTGTAAACGGGGAGATTTTTCATTATCGTGCCTCCATTTCTTTTTTGTGGGGCTTTTCCGGTGCGCCATGAACAGGCGACGCTTTCAGCCTGTCCAGAACGGAAGGCCGAGCCGATTTTGCAATCGCCTGCTCAGGCTGCGGCTGTCCCTTGCCGTCCAGATTCAGCTCCATATCCAACTCAATCAGCCGCGCAGTTTTCGCGGCCAGCTCCTGCTCCTGCGGGAACGGCTTACCGACCTCGGCCTTTGCCGCCGCCTGCTGGTTATAGAGGTTTTCAAGCTGCTCCTGAACGCTGCGCAAACGCTCCGGCATTTTATCCAGCGCGTTCTCAATGCGGACAAGGTTGCCTCTGGCATCCGAACCGAGTTCAACGCGATGGGTCATTTGGCCTTTCAGCGTCAGCGTGTACATTTTCCACATGGAATCAAAAGCAACGGACATGGTAAAGCCGCGATAGCTGCCGATCTGTACCGGGTCTTTGCCCTTGACCTCCTTGCAGGTATCCAGCAACGCAGCACCGGCGTTTTCCTTATCAGTGAGCCGGTCGCCGCGAATCTCCATGCCGACAAAGCCTTCTGCCGGGAGCGGATGCGCCGCGAGGGTCCGCATATCCGCCTCCAGCCCACGAACAAAGCCCTTGTGTTCTTCGATTTTCTCCGGGAAGTATTTCAGCAGACTGTCCTCCAATCGGAATTGCTTGCTGTTGTGGTCTGCCTTCATAATTTTGAGCTTAGACACCTCAATGTCCAAATCCATACGCTCCTTGATGCGGGGATCACCGGCGCATAGCGCTTTGATCTCCGCAAAGGACAGCGCCGTGGCGTCCACATCCTCACAGGAGCGAACCGGGGATTTTGAGGTCATAATCTGAGAGATGAATTTCTGTTTATTCTCCACCGTTTGCCAGAGGTAGGCGTCAAACGTCCCTTCGGTCACATAGCGGCAGACATGAACGAGCTTGTTCTGATTGCCCTGACGCTCAATGCGGCCTTTTCGCTGTGTGAGATCACGGGGACGCCACGGGCAATCCAAATCGTGAAGTGCGACCAAACGATCCTGCACGTTGGTTCCTGCGCCCATCTTGGCCGTGCTGCCCATCAGGACGCGCACTTGACCGCTGCGTACCTTTGCGAACAGTTCCCGCTTTTTGACCTCCGTATTGGCGTCGTGGATGAACGCGATCTGTTCTGGGGGCATACCGGCGTCAATGAGTTTTTGACGCACATCCTCATAGACCGTAAACGGCGTGTCAGAGCTTTCTTCCAATGAAATCGCGCTCTCCAGCGCATGGATTTCCGGGCTGTCCAGCGTACCGGGGGAAGCCTTTGCCGCCCGCTGCGAGGGCGTGGTCTTTGGCGTAGAAATGTCGCAAAACACAAGCTGTGTCAGTTTTTCCTCCTCGCCGTCACGCCAGTATTGGAGAATGTTCGCCACGCACTGATTGACCTTGGTGGTTTCTTCGTCGGGGAGCATGGGATTGATGATGCGCTGGTCAAGCCCCAGCTTGCGTCCGTCCGAGGTGATTTTGAGCATATTGTCCACATCCGGGCTGACCGCACCGCTGTGTACCTTGGACGCTCGTTCCGAGAGGGCTTTTACCATGTCCTGCTGGATCTGCGTGGGTTTGGTGGCGATGGTGTGATACGCAACCTCCGGCGTGGGTAAGTGGAGCTGATCCGCCGTTTTGATGTCGGCGACCTCTTTGAACAGATTCATCAATTCGGGCAAGTTGAAAAATTTTGCAAAGCGCGTCCTTGCCCGGTAGCCGGTTCCCTCCGGGGCAAGCTCCAGCGCGGTGGTGGTTTCACCAAAGCGGCTTGCCCAGCAATCAAAGTGGCCCATACCCATCTCTTGCAGCCGGTCATGCTGCAAATAGCGCTGGATGGTGTAAAGCTCTGTCATGGAGTTGGAAACCGGGGTGCCGGTGGCAAATACCACGCCGCGCCCGCCGGTCAGCTCATCCATGTAGCGGCACTTTGAGAACATATCCGAGGATTTCTGCGCATCGGTGGTGGAAAGCCCTGCCACGTTGCGCATCTTTGTATAGAGGAAAAGATTTTTATAATTGTCCGACTCGTCCACAAACATCCTGTCTACGCCGAGCTGTTCAAAGTAAATCACATCATCCTTGCGGTCGCTGGCTTGCAGCTTTTTCAGCCGCGCCTCCAGCCCCTTTTTCGTGCGCTCCAAGCTCTTGATGGTAAAGCTGTTGCCGCCTGCGAGCTTGGTATCCTGAATACCATCGGTGATTTCCTCAATCTGCTGGTGAAGGAGCTGTTCCTGCCGCTCCGGACTGATGGGGATACGCTCAAACTGGCTGTGGCCGATGATAACGGCGTCATAGTCGCCGGTGGCGATACGGGCGCAGAATTTCTTGCGGTTGTGGGTTTCAAAGTCCTTCTTGGTAGTGACAAGGATGTTGGCCGAAGGGTAGAGCCGCAAAAACTCGGACGCCCACTGTTCCGTCAGATGGTTCGGCACGACAAAAATGGATTTCTGGCACAGTCCCAACCTCTTGGATTCCATCGCAGAGGCTACCATTTCAAAGGTTTTTCCCGCGCCAACTTCGTGTGCCAGCAGCGTATTCCCGCCGTACAGCACATGGGCGATGGCGTTTTTCTGATGCTCTCGGAGGGTGATTTCCGGGTTCATACCGGAGAAAACGATGTGGCTGCCGTCATACTCGCGGGGACGAGTGCTGTTCATTTCCTCGTTGTATTGCCGTACCAGCGTTTCGCGCCGCTCCGGGTCTTTCCAAATCCAGTCCTTGAACGCATCCCGGATAAGCTGCTGCTTCTGCGCGGCAAGGGTGGTTTCCTTGGCGTTGAGGACACGGCGCTCCCGTCCGTCTGCGTCCTCAATGGTATCGTAGATGCGAATATCGCGGAGATTCAGCCCATCCTCCAGCAACCGGTAGGCGCTGGCGCGGTCTGTGCCGTAGGTGGTGAATGCCGCCACGTCGTTGTAGCGCACCATGCTCTTGCGGGAAACCTGCCATTCTGCGGTGTACGGGACATAGCTGATCTCGATCTGTCCGCGCAGATAGCGGGGCGTTTCAAAGGTTTCGTACATGAATTGCTCGATGTACTTCTTATCAAACCATGTCGCACCCAGCCGCACCTCAATCTCACTGGCTTCAAGGTCTTTCGGCTGGGCAGCAATCAGGGCGTCCACATTCACAGCGAAGAATGGGTCGCGCGCTGCCACGCGCTGCGCGGTACGGAGCTTCTGCCGGACGTTGCCGGAGAGATATTCGTCCGCCGTCTGCCAGCCCTTCGCCCAATGCTCGCCGCCGTCCTCCAAGTCAAACGGGCCACTGTTTGGTTCCTTGTAAATGACGCCCTTCAAATCCTCAACGATCTGCGGGATTTTCTCGCTGCCGCCCATGAGGGAGGCCATAAAGTCGAGATCGACGCAGGCTTTTTCTCCGATGCAGACAGCAAGGGCTTCACTGGCGGTATCCACAGAATCTACGCTGCGCTGCTGCTTGATGGTGCGCTTATGGAACATATCCGCCTTGCGCTCCAGCTTTCCGTCGTCATCCAGCACTTCCAGCGAACACAGGAGGTAGTAAGAGGAATCGTCAGAGAACGCAAGACGGTTCGCACGCTCATTGATTAGGCCGTGTTTTGCGGAGAACGCATCATAGAGGCGGTTTAGCTCGGCCTGCGCTTCCTGAATCCGGCTTTCTGCGCTGTACTCGTCCATTTGCAGGGCAATCAGCTCATTCACACAATCCCGCAGCGCGACCATGCCTTTAATGCGCTCGGCGGCGGTGGCGTTCAGCTCCGGTTTGACCATGCGGCTGTTTTCCCGGTAGTACACCTCGCCGTCCACCACGGTGTAGGAGTAGTTTTTCACATTGGGGTCTGCGGGGATGGACGTGTCGATCTGTTCGCCCTCGCCCAGCTCTGGCAGCTCCGCTTCCTGATAGGCGCCGCGAATGTTTTTCACGGCATCATGGAGCTGATCTGCAAGCGCCAGCCCCTCAATGGGGACAACGGTGAAATCCTGCTTGCCGTATTGGGTGCTTTCGGAGGTCTGCCTGCCTAAAATCATCTCCGGGTGGTCAACAAAATAGCGGTTGATGGCAAAGCCATCCTCGTTCTGGCCGAGGTGTACCCAATCCGGTTCGATCTCAATGGGACGGTCACGCTTTTGGAGAAAGAGAATGTCCGAAACCACATCCGTACCGGCGTTGGCGCGGAACGCATTGTTGGGAAGCCGAATGGCACCCAGCAGCTCCGCCCGCTGCGCGATGTACCTGCGGACTTCGGGCGATTGCTTGTCCATCGTGTAGCGGGAGGTCACAAACGCGATCACGCCGCCCGGACGCACTTGGTCGAGGGTTTTGGCAAAGAAGTAGTCGTGAATGGAAAAACCGAGCTTGTTATAAGCCCGGTCATCTACCTGATATTGTCCGAACGGGACGTTGCCCACGGCAAGGTCGTAAAAGTCTTTCCTGTCCGTTGTTTCAAAGCCCGCGATGGTAATGTCCGCCTTGGGATAAAGCTGCTTGGCAATACGTCCGGTGATGCTGTCCAGCTCCACGCCGTAGAGCTTGCTGCCCTGCATCTGCTCCGGCAGCAGGCCAAAAAAGTTGCCAACGCCCATAGACGGCTCCAGAATGTTACCGCTCTGGAAGCCCATATTGCCGACCGCTTCATAGATTGCCTTGATGACGGTGGGGCTGGTGTAGTGGGCGTTCAGCGTGGACGCTCTGGCCGCAGCGTATTCCTCCGGGGAGAGTGTGGCGTACAGCTCTGCAAACTCGTCCGACCAGTTTGGCTTATTCTCGTCGAAGGCATCCGCAAGACCGCCCCAGCCCACATAGCGGGAGAGGATTTCCTGCTGCTCCGGGCTGGCCTGTAAGCCCTCAAACTCCAGCTCTTGCAGGAGTTGGATAGCCGCCATATTTGCCCGAAACTTTGCTTTTGCGCCGCCGACGCCGAGGGCATCATCGGTGATGTGGAAATTCTGCGCGTCGCGGTGGCTTGCCGCCTTGAAGTCAGCGTAAGCGGCCTGCTCCGCAGCGGCAACGCTGGGAAAGCCCTGCCACTCGCCGTCAATGGGGATGGATACCGCAGGACGGTGTGCGGGAGGCTCGTCGATCTCAGCCTGTGAGATTGCATCATCAAAATCAGGCACAAACTCGCCCATTTCCGAGAGTGCCGCGCGCCCTTCCTGCTCCAGAATCAGCCTTTCTTCATCGCTCATGGCGGGTGGTTCAGGCTCGGCGGGTTCCGCAGAGGGCGGGTCATGCTCCGGTTCCGGGATGTGCAGCGTTTGGATTTCTATGTCGTGGGGCAAGTGCGTTTTCTCGGCAGGATAGAACGCGACGGGTTTGGTGACAAGCTGCGGCTGCTCCTGTTCCTGTTCTTCAACAAACGAGCGTACAAACGCAATGTGTTCAGCGCGGAAGATGGGAAAGCTCTGCCTGTTTTGAAAAGTCACATCGCGCAGAGATACTTCATCTGCGCCGAAATTCACGCTGTCAATGACAAACTTCCGTCCGTCAATCTCCAGCTCCATGCCAATGGGGATATACTCCTTGGCATCGGCCTCGTTGATAACATCATAGCCGTCGGTTTCATTTGGCTGCGCAAACACGAAGCTGTGTCCATGCTCCAGCAGCCGCTTTGCGGCGCTTGCCCATTGTCCAAAATCATAGCCGGTCACAGCGGTTTCGCCCATACCGGGAATATCGCGTTGCAGCAGGCGGCGATTCAAAGCGCTGGCGGCTCGTTCTGCATCCGCGCCATAAAAAAGCAGCCGTTCTCCGACACGGACACCGATGAGCTTTTCGGGATGCTCTGCACGAAGTGCCTGATATGCCGAAATATTCGGCGCAAGCTCACGACCCTGATCTGCAATTCGTGTGAGGACAGCAGAAACCGGTTCGGTTCTGTGTTCCGGATCGTGATTGCTCTCGCTGGAGGATGAAACGACGCTGAGATGCGCGACAGTTTCATCTGCGGAATCAACATTATAGAGCTTACCATCAATTTCCACGCGCTGCCCCATAAGGTTTTGAACCGCTTGCGGCGTCTCCGGGGTTGGCTGTTCTGTGTGCTGCGCCGCAATGACGCGCTGCGGCTCCGGTTCAGAAACCTCAAAATATCTGGTGTCGAGGTAGCGTTCAAAGGAATTGCGGTCGATGCTGACAGGTTCCTGTCCGGGTACGTTCGGTAACGTGTGCCAGACGTGATCTTCATCTACACGCGCGATAACGCCGACTGCTGCTATGTGGTCTAACTCTATGGATGAAATGCGATCTCCAATATGATAGGTATAGCCAAGCGGTGTTGTAAACGCCGGAGGGGATAGCTCAATTCCCATATCCCGTTTGATGCCATCCAAGTAAGCAATGGCGTTATTCTGTTCTGCAAAGCGGAGCGTTTGTTCCCCATCTCCGCAGAACCGTTCCAACACCTCATCCCAAATGCCGGTAATTCCGCCCTCGCCGGGATGCAGACGAATGGAGTATCGGTCAGGTGAAAATAACCGCAGTCGCTCATTCTCATCGTAAAATTTATTCTCTCGGATGAGCTGTGCCAACCGCCGCTGTACCTGCGCCCATGTGAGCGTCACCGGCTCGGCGTTTCCTACATGGATATACATGGGAGTTTTGCTATCTTCCCAGCCATATTTTGCAGCCAGCCATGCGGCAGTGCTGCGTTCTCGCCCATGCGCCTGCATATATAGTGCGACTTCCTGCTTGCCCTTTAGGTTGTTGTGCCAATCCAGAAGCGCGTTGTCAATGTCCTCCTGTGTGATCTGATAGGGAGAGGGTGCGACCGTCGCTGCCAGCGTGGGATACAGTTCCTCCAAAAGCTCCTGATGCAGCCGGTTATGGAACGCGGGCATATCAAAGTACAGGCGGACAAGCTGGAGATCATCAGATGCCGTGACAATACGACGGATGGCGTCCGCACCCTCCAGATAAGCGTTCTGGCGGTCTGAATTGCGGCAGGCATTGACAAAAGCCGTATCTTTGGAAAGCGCGTTGCCAACGGTCAGCTTGTACCCGTCAAACAGCTCCCGTACCGTGGGCTGCGGCGCGTCGGCGGCAGGATCATGGAACACGTTTGAACCGTCAGCGCCAAACTCCGTTTCCTGTACGTCGATGGAGGCTTCTGCTTCATGGTCAATAGAGCGCAGCGTGTAAATGTGGCGCTCACTCCTAAAGTCTGACGCTTCGGCAATCGTCACGTCGTACTTATCGCGCAATTTCTCCACATACATCTCTAAATTGTTCGACGGAAGGCCACACATTTCCACACGGCCAGCGCCGGGGATATTGCGGGTGGTCAGGTTCATATCCAGCAGCTCCGCCGCCTGTTTTGCGTCCTCGCCATACATTTCAAAGAAATCCCCCACCTGAAACAGCACGATGTTGTCCGGGTGGGATTCCTTGATGGCGTTATAGCTGTCGTAGGCGGTGTTTCGCGCCACATCCTGTGCCTGCGCCTTATCATAAAGCGCCTGTTCGTCTGGTGTAAAATAGCGGTTCATCCGAATCAGCTCAGAGATACGCGAAGCGACCTTGTTCCAATTCATCTGAACATCTGCACAGCCCGCTTTTTTCAACGTGATGCCTTTGCTGCCGTGATCTTCATAGCTGCCGCTTTCTCTGGATACGGCATGGGTATGCCCGCCGATGCCGTACTCCTTTTTCAGAAAATCGGCATTCTCCTTGGGGGTGTGCGAAGTCTGGAAAAACGCATAGATGCGGGCCTTTCCACCCTCAAAGCTGCTTCCGTTTGCAAGAGAAGCCGCAATTTCATCTTCGGTGATAAACCTGCCGGTTGCTGGAATAGCCTCCATATCGGAACGGAATTCCTTTCGTGGAAGGGACAGATCTTCTAAACATGTGAGAAGTGCCTGCGGCCGGTGGTAATGGAAGCGCAGCAGCGCACGGTTTTCGCGGTAGGCGTCCATGAATACCTTGTATTCCGACAGGAGACTTTCCCGGAACGCCGGATTCAGCAGATCGTCCGTCAGACGCTCCGTTTCCTCTGGAAAGCTGGTGCTATGGATATTACCCAAGCAGGACAGATACCCCAGTGACTTTGCTTCATCCGAGAAATCGTGATAAAGGTTCCAGACATCCACAGCAATACCCAGCCGCTCATAGCGCGGGGCTTCCGTGACCTCAAGATTGGTGGCAAATGCGCCGCCGTCCAGAAGTTCCTCGATACGCTCCGCCGCATCTGCCCAGCCTATCACTTGGGCAGAACGAAGATAGCGAGAGGTATTTCCGGTTGCAATATGGATACCATCGTCCCCGTACCATGCGGAAAACCTGCCGTTGTCCGTAATCAGGCCGTTGCCGCCGTGGTAAAGAGCTTTCAGAAATGCCGCGCGATCCTCTAAAGGTTTTTGCTTGGAGAATTCCGCAGCAATTTTCATCCGCGCTGCATCCGCATTACCGCCCGCGCGCAGGATGTGGTCAATATCATTCTGAGAAATGAACATAGAAAAAGCGGAGGGTGTTACACTCTCCGCTTCTGCGATGGATTGAATTTGTTCTGCCTCTGAGGGGAAGAAGGACATCTGTGCCCCAGCAGGGGCATCGAACATATTTAGCTGAACACCAGTTCCGTGAGGATCATTTCCTCGGCCTGCGCTTTCAGCGAGTTCATCAGCCCTACCCACTTCATCGGGTCGCTGGCTTTCAGCGATTCCGTCACGCCCGCCGACTTCATCAGCTCCGGCATCATCTGTTCCAGCCGGTTGTTCGCCGCCTCGTCGATCTCCCGCAGATGGGGGTACAGCTTCTCGGACAGCAGCAGGCTGTTCCACAGCACCGGACGATGCTCCTTCAAGTAATCCTTCCGCATCCTGCCGTACTTGCCCAGCGGGGCTTGCGGCTGCTCTGTCAGGCTCAGGTTGGGAATCAGATAATCCCCGCTGCGGGTGTAGGTCAGTTCGCTCATGGCTTTCGCTCCTTTCCGCGATTTTCTCGCGCTCATAATTCTTGATGGTGACTTCGATCTGCCGCAGCACCAGCTCGCTGGACTGGCTGATGGCCGTTCCAAGAGCGGCGACGGTCTGCGGGGTGTTGAAGTCAAAGACATTCAGAAAATCCTCATGCTCGAAGTAATCTCCCGGCTGCATCCCGCAGCGGGACAGCAACGCATAGGTGGTGCTGACAACGGCGGCGTTCCGAAAAGCGGCTCCGATGTTGAACTCATCATAGTCCTCCAAAAAGGAACCGTCAACGATGCCGACAATATCGCGCCAGTTGTCGTGCCAGTATTCATCTACAAGCTGCGCCGCCACACGCTCCAACTGATCGGCAAGCCCGCTTTCACCGGAAACGTCGAAGCGCTGCTCCAGCGCCGCAGATACCACCTCACGATGCTCCTGCCGGTATTCCCAAAGATAAGGGCGGCGAGAGTTCTCGCCGCCGCTGGTATCGGAAACATCGAATACATATCGGAGTTTGGGTTGGTCGCTGCTGGTATCCACAAGGGCTATGCCCTTGCTGCCTCGCCGCACATAGCGGCGCATCTGCTTATTCCAAAGGTCGTATTCCGCGCAGGCCGTGGCTTCCGGGCGCTGGGCGAAAATCATGAGCTGTTCATTGTAGGGGTACTTATACAGCCTTGCGGCGGTGGTCAGAAATGCCGTCCACTTCTGGTAGCTTCCCGTGATCTGCTCCGCCGTGCGGTCTGCCATCTGCGCATAGAGCTGTACTTTACTCGGCATCCATATCCTCCTTTTCAAAATCGGGGAACAGGTCAAGCTCGTCATATTCCGCGTCGCTCATCCTGCGCAGCTTTGCGATGGCGCTGTCCGTCAGCTCCCGCAGCTCCGTTTCATCCGCAGCGAGGTAGCCGCGCATTTCCTCCAGCGCCGCGATCAAGCCCGTGCGGGTGCCGGTGTTGTAGAGGCTCATAAGCTGGCGTTCTTCAAAGGTGATGTTCATATCAAAGCTCCTTTTCCGTGCTCTTTTTGGGCGCTGTTTTGTGTGGACGTTCTTGGGCCGGTTGGCTTTTGAGCTGCTCCAGCACAGACTTTTTCTTTTCCCGGTGTGCCGCCTCTGCCAAATCCATCAAGGAGATGGACATACCGGCCTTGACCTGTGCTTCAAGGTCGGCGACGGTGGGCTGTTTGGGGCCGTTGTTGATAATGCCGTCGATCATGCCGTAATCGTCCTCCATCGACATTTCGGCGGCTCTCAGGTAATTCTCCGGTTTCTGAAAGGCGGGCAGCTCCTGAAATCCCATGCTGTCACAGTAGTGATAGGATACCTTGCCGTCCTGTTTCAGCGCAACGATGTCGCTGACGGAGAGGCTGTGTCCCACAAAATCGCCGGGGCGCTCGTCGTTGAAAATGTAGTAAAAGTTTTCAAGGATTCTGCCGATATCATCGTCCGGGTACACCTCGCGAGTATAGACAGCTTCATAGTTGGCCGGGTCAGGCGGCGCGGCCAGACTGCCGAGGCTGGCAAAGCGAAGCTCCACCGGCACATCCCGGCGCAGTTGGTAGATCGCCATAGAATCGGTGGGACTGTTCAAAAAGCGCTGCTCCACATCGCGGGGCGGGATATGGCCTTTGACCGCATCCCAATCCGGTCTTGTGACGCCGAACATTCCGTCGTGCTTGATGATGTCCTCGGCTTCAAAGACCATTTCCTCGGCGTTGTCGGGATAGAGCATATAAACCGTGATGTCATGTTCCAGCAGCTCCATCGCCCGATCCTTGGAAAGCGGGAGCATATCGCCGTCCAGATACCCATAGCTGCGCATATCGTCCACCGTCAGCGTGGGGTCAGGCATCGGGACGGCCTGCTCCAGCTCCGGGAGCATGGTATCTTCCGCATCGGTGGGAACAGCGACTGCGCCGGTGATCTGTTCCCCAGCACCGAGGGGCAGCTCGTTTGCCTCCTGCAAGTCTTTCAACAGCTCCAGCGACGCAAGGCGGATCGGCGCAGCACCGCCAATATTGTGGAGTTTGCAAACCTCAAGCGCCGCTGTGGACAGTTGCTGTTCGGTGCCATCGAGTACGCCGCCATCCAGCACTTTTGCGGAACCGGCGTCATAGATGGTGTAATCAATGCCTGTGTCGCTGCGCTGAACGTGAATGTATTTGTCGTTGTCCACCATGTAGAGCTTTTCCGCCTCTGGCGCTTCCACACTTGGCTGTTCCGCAGCGGCCAAATTCTCCCGGTCTATGCCGTGCTCCTTGCAAATCTCCGCAAAGTGCCGGTCAATGTCCGTAATCAGCTCGGATGCCGTCTTATTGATAGTTTCCAGACTGGCTCGAAGCTCTTTCAGCTCCTTGCCCTTTGACCATGTGGCGATATAGCCGAAGCTGTTCTCTCCCGTTTCAATGCCGTAATACTGGCAGACCGCATAGGAAATGCTTTCGGCCTCGACTTCCTCGGTGTTTCGGCTCTTTTCGCCGGGAACAAGGATCGTCTCACCATCGTCCGCAAGCTCCGTCATGTGTTCATAGTCGTGGAGCTTGGCGTGGGCAATCTCATGGACGGCGGCGCATACCGTCTGCACCTCACTCATACCGGCGCGGATGGTGATGCTCTGCGTCTTAATGCTGAAAAAGCCGTCCGTATCCCGCGCAACGGGCTTTATCTCCATCGGAACGGGAGAAGCACGGCGCAGCGCCTCCATGAAAACCTCATACTGCTGCACATTGCCGCTCAGATCGGCGGCAAGCTGGGGCAAGGGCTTTCCAGAAGTCTGCGACACGTCAAAGACGGATACCACCTTGAACATAGGGATACGGATTTCTTTTTCCTCAATGATGGCCTTGCCGTCTGCGTCCAGCACCGGCGCATTGGTTTCGGGGTCGGTCTTGATTTCCTCGACCTTTTTCTTATAGGGAGTAGGAGCGATGATGCGAATGCCTTTTTCGCCTTTCAGGACGTTCCTGCCGAACTGATCGCGCCACTTGTTGAAGCCCGCCACATGGGTTGCGTCGGGGCGCTGTATATAGATGAGCATGGTATTATTGACCGAGTAGCGGTGAAAGCGGCTCATGGTGGCAAGGTACTTCCGGTACTTATCGCTCTCGAACAGCTCCTTGATGCCATTTTCGATGCTGTCAACAATCTCCCGCATCCGGTCTTTGTTGGTTTGTTTTTCAGCCATGATGATCTCCTTTCAGGAAAAAATAGCGCCCCTGCGCAGAAGAAAACACATCCTGCACAGGGGCGATTCTCCGCAGATAGACGTTGTTTTTGAGCTTGCGGATAGAATGACGCAACCCCTTGTGATTCCGCATGGAAAAAGCCTTGCGGCACGGGGCTTTTACGCCCTCTATTTGCGGAGGTTCCAGTATTGCTCACGCTTTCGTTTGGCGTCCTGCTTTCGGCGTTCCTGCTTGGCGCAGGCGGGGCAATATTTGGTGCGGTTGGAGGAAGAATAGACCGGCTTACCGCAGACGGCGCAGCGCTTTCCCGGCCTTTCCCGCATCACGTCGGCCAGCAGCTCATGGTCGGCGGGAAGTACCGCGTTTCGGAACCAGTTGCACAGCAGCGAGTAGGAAATACCCTGTACGCAGACGCAAGGCTCTCCATCATCCAGCGCGAGGCAGTTGCCGTGATCGTAATTACAGCAGAGCTTCCGAATGAGCTT
>JABLTR010106167.1_pt1 | contig 27198 bp, 27 predicted proteins | sample 7160071 | NCBI WGS metagenome assembly JABLTR01 (sample SAMN14651230, study PRJNA627086) | human gut metagenome | isolation source: feces | host: Homo sapiens | reverse complement strand
TCCACCTCCCCCAAAGGGGGAGGCAAGACTTGGTCTTCTGCAAGCCTCTGGTGGGCTGCTTACTCGGCTCCCCCTTCGGGGGAGCTGGCACGGCGGCAGCCGTGACTGAGAGGGCACCCCACCCAAAACAAAAGGACACCCAGCAAACCCTGGGTGTCCTTCTTTTTTTTCTCGGTTCCTTGCGGCTGCCTTACTCCACTTCCACGGTCCAGCCGAAGGTGTCCTCCACCTTGCCGGTTTGAATGCCGGTGACGGTATCGTACAGCTTCTGGCTTACCGGGCCGATGCCGCCGCCGCCGATCTCCATAACGGCGTCCTCATACCGCAGGGCGCCCACCGGGGAGATGACCGCCGCGGTGCCAGAGCCCCAGCACTCCTCCAGGGCGCCGGACTTGGCCGCCTCCACCAGCTCGTCCACGCTGATGCGGCGCTCCTCCACGTCCATACCCCAATGCTTGCACAGGTCGATGCAGGTGGCGCGGGTGACGCCCGGCAGAATGGAGCCGTTGAGCATGGGGGTGACCACCTTGCCGTTGATTTTAAAGAAGATGTTCATGGCGCCCACTTCTTCAATGTACTTGCGCTCCACGCCGTCCAGCCACAGCACCTGGGAGTAGCCCTCGTCGTGGGCCTTCACCTGGGCCGCCAGGCTGGCCACGTAGTTGCCGCCGGTCTTGGCCTCGCCAATGCCGCCGCGCACCGCCCGCACGTAGTCGTCCTCGATCCAAATCTTCACCGGGTCCAGGCCGCTTTCGTAGTAGGCGCCGGAGGGGGACAGGATGATGATGAACAGGTAGGTGTCAGAGGGCCGCACCCCCAGGAAGGGGTCGGTGGCGATGACAAAGGGACGGATGTACAGGCTGGTGCCGGGCTGGGTGGGAATCCAATCCTTGTCCACGGAAACCAGGGTTTTTAAAGCGTTGAGGAAGTCGTCCTCGGGGATTTCAGGGATGCACAGCCTGTCGTTGGAGCGGTTGGCCCGGGCGATGTTCTTGTCGGGGCGGAACAGCAGCACGCGGCCGTCGGCGGCCTTATAGGCTTTCAGGCCCTCGAACATCTCCTGGCCATAGTGGAACACCATGGCGGAGGGCTCCAAGGTAATGGGCTGGTAGGGGACGATTTTGGGGTCGTGCCAGCCCTGCTCCTTGTTGTAGGGCATGATGTACATGTGGTCGGTAAAGATTTTGCCAAAGCCCAGCTTGGACTGGTCCGTGGGCTTTTGCTTGGGATTTTTGGTGCGTTCAATCTGAATCTCCTGCATGACAAACAACCTCGCTTTGGTCCGGGCCCGCCCTGGAAAAGCAGCCTTCTGGCGGGACCGGTGTGTTTTTATGGTTTGGTATCTATTATAGCACAGCCCGCGGATTTTGCAAGAAGCATCCACTCTCTCCTGCAAAAAGGGAGAAATCCCTAAAAAAGACTTCACTTTTCCCCTTTACCAGGCAAAAACTTCCAGGGGGTTGCACCCCTGGCGATTCGCGCCTGTGGCAGCTCGCTCCGCTCGTGCTCATCAAGAGACTAGCGCACGTGCGCGGCGTAGGCTGCTGAAGAAGCCCTCTCCGCCCCCTGCGGGGGCACTCTCGCCTGCCGGCTCGGGTGATGCAGCCCAGTGGGCTGCGCCCATCACCGACCGACGCGGCAGCGGAGACCAAGCGCTCAACGGTGCCCACTGGGCACCAGCGCCCCCCAAAGGGGGAGGCGAGACTTGGCTCCCCCTCTGGGGCCGCTACGTCCCGGTGGGACGTTGCCCAGCGGCCGACCGAGGCGGCAGTCGAGACGCTGGCGCCGTTAGGCGGCTGAGAGGGCAAGGCGCTGCCGGCCGGGAAAGGCGGGGCAAAGCCCCTGTTTCCCTAGCTTTCTTTTATGCGCTGCGCGCCTATAAGGTCAAGGGCAAGGTCGCGCCTTTTTGAAAAGAAGGCGAGTACGTCCTGCGGACGTACCGCAAAAACTTTTACGCTCGCTTCGCTCGGTTTTTCCACAGTTATAAATGATTTATCATACTGGCCAGATACCCGGCCCCAAAGCCGTTGTCGATATTCACCACGCTGACCCCGCTGGCGCAGGAGTTCAGCATGGACAGCAGCGCCGCCAGGCCCCCAAAGGCCGCCCCGTACCCCACGCTGGTGGGCACGGCAATCACCGGGCAATCGGCCAGGCCGCCGATGACGCTGGCCAGGGCCCCCTCCATCCCGGCGATGGCGATGATGACCCGGGCGCTCATAATGTCCTCCAGGTGGGAGAGGGTGCGGTGCAGCCCGGCCACGCCCACGTCGTACAGGCGGGTGACTTGGTTGCCCAGCACTTCGGCGGTGAGGGCGGCCTCCTCGGCCACGGGCATGTCGCTGGTGCCGCCGGTGGCCACCACAATGGTGCCCTTGCCGGTGGGGGCGGGCATCTCCCCCACAATGCCGATGCGGCCCATCTCGTGGTAGCTAAGGGGCAAATCCTCCCCCACCACCTGGGCGGCCTCTCGGGTCATGCGGGTGATGAGGATGGCCTTTTCCCCGGTCTGCCGCATGGAGGCGGCGATGTCGTGGATCTGCCGGGGTGTTTTCCCCGCGCCGTAGATGACCTCCGCGGCGCCCTGGCGCAGGCCCCGGTGGTTGTCCACCTTGGCGAAGCCCAGCTCCTGGAAGGGCTCCATTTTCAGGGCCAGAACCGCCTCATCCACCGAGCGCTGCCCCTGGGCCACCTGCTCTAAAAGGGCGCGTATTTCCTGTTGGTCCATTCTTTTCAACTCCTTTTCTCCGCTTTCTTGAAAGAAAGCTTGGCAAAGAACTTTACTTCGCGGAGCGCGGCGCAAGTCGCCGCTTCCCTTCGCGAAAACGAAAAGCGCTGTGTCCGCGTCTTTTGGCTTTGTTAGTTTCGCTGGTTCGCCAAAAAAGCTTGGCAAAGAACTTTACTTCGCGGAGCGCGGCGCGAGCCGCCGCTTCCCTTCGCGAAAACGAAAAGCGCTGTGTCCGCGTTTTTTACCTCTCTTTCAAGTCCAGCAGCACCGTGTCAAACCAGGGGGCCAAGGCCTGCAAAATGGCCTCCCGCTCTTTGGCGGCCTGTTCCAGCTGTTGTCCCGGCAGCTGCAGCCGGGCCGCGCCGTGGAACACCCGCACCCGCAAATCGCTGTAGCCCAGGGAGAACAGCGCCTCCTCGGCGGCCTCCACCTTTCGCAGCGTCTCCGGGGTGATGGCCTCCCCGGTGGGCACCCGGGTGGCCAGGCAGGCGTAGGCGGGCTTGTCCCAGGTGAACAGCCCCGCCTCTTTGGAGAGGGCCCGCACCTGGGCCTTGGTGATGCCGCACTCCCGCAGGGGCGAGCGCACGGACAGCTCCCCCAGGGCCCGCATGCCGGGGCGGTCCCCGGCGTCGTCGGAGGCGTTGGTGCCGTCTATCAGCACGGTGTAGCCGTCGGCCTGGGCCTGCTGCCGCAGCCTGCCGAACAGGGCACGCTTGCAGTGGTAGCACCTGTCCGGGGGGTTTTCCGCCACGCCGGGGATTTGGAGCACGTCCAGCTCCACCACGGTGAGCTCCACCCCCAGCTGGGCGCAGAGCCGGCGGGCGTCCTCCAGCTCAAACTGGGGCTGGAAGGCCGTCTTGATGAAATAGGGCCGCACCTGGGCGCCATGGTCCAAGGCGGCGTACAGCAGGTAGGCGGAGTCCACCCCGCCGGAAAAGCCCAGGGCCACCTTGGGGCACTCTTGGAAGAAATCTCGAAGCTCCATAAACATCCTTTCCACAAAAAAGCAACAGGAACCAAACCTGGCCCGCTTCTGCGCGCCAAATCTGCTTCCTGCGAAATGATCTTAATCTGGGATAAACCCGTCCTTGGGGACGGCGGGCCCCTTCCTGGGGCCTTTACCAGTTTACAAGAGTTTGGCCCTCCCGTCAAGAGGGTGGAAAAAATCAGCGCCGCCAGCACCTTCCGCGGCAAGGACTGCTACGGTAGTACACAGGGGGAACCCCGCACTTTTATTTAGGAGGGATCGTATGCAGACACAAGGTGTGGACATCTCTGAGCACAACGGCGCGGTGGACTTTTCCGCCCTCACACAAGCCGGGGTGAAGTTTGCCATCCTGCGGCTGGGGTACGGCTCGGACTACACAAGCCAGGACGACGCCCAGTTTGCCCAGAACGTCCGCAAGGCAGAGGCCGCCGGGATGCCCTGGGGGGCCTATCTCTACAGCTACGCCAAAGACGCCTCCATGGCCCAAAGCGAGGCCCGGCACGCGCTGCGGCTGCTGCAGGGCCGCAAGCCCCTGTACGGCGTGTGGTACGACGTGGAGGACAGCCAGATTGCCGGTGCGGACCTGGTGGCCACCTGCCAGACCTTCTGCGCCGCGATGGAGGCTGCCGGGCTGTACGCGGGCATTTACGCCTCCCTCAGCTGGCTGACCACCAAGCTGAACAGCCCCCAGCTGGACCCGTACGACAAGTGGGTGGCCCAGTGGAACAGCGCCTGCACCTACCCAAAGCCCTACGGCATCTGGCAGTACACGGACAGGCTGGCCATTGGCGGCCAGGTGTTTGACGGCAACTGGGCCTACAAGGACTACCCCGCCATCATCCAGGCCATGGGCAGCCAACAGGAGGGAGCGAACTTGACCGAAGCAGACGTGAAAAAGCTGGCCCGGCAGGAGATGGAAGCCTACTTCGCGGAGCTGGCGAAGAAGCCCGTCTCCCCCTGGGCCCAGGCGGCGGTGGAGTCCGTCCTGGCCCGGGGCCTGATGCGCGGCGACGCGGACGGCAGCTTCCGGCCCCAGAGCTTCATCACCCGCCAAGAGGTGGCGGCGGTGCTGGAAAACCTCTCGTGAACAGGGAAAGGGCTGTCTTTGCGGGCAGCCCTTTTTCTATTTGTGCGCGCGCCGCCGGGCCAGAAGAAAGGCGGCCAGGTTCAGCGCCGCTGTGCACACCAGCAAAACCATCGCCGCCAGAAACCGGGCGTTGGCGGTATCCTCCACCGTGGCCATGTCCTGCTCCACAAAGCGGGCCAGCAGGAACAGCTGGAACGTCACCGCCAGCGTGGTGAGGAAAAAGCTGCCAGCGGCCCAGGGGCCCGGCTTCCCCCGGCGGGCCATGCACACCACCGGCAGGGCCATCGCCCCCAGGCCCAGTACGATGCTGATAAGTTCCACGTTGAAAATTATTGCAAACATATCAGTTCTCCTTTCTCATTTTTCTTCTGCGCAGGACAGCCGCCCAAGCACCGGCAGCCAGGGCGCAGCCCCCTGCCAGGAGGGTGCAGTCCCAGCCCCACAGGGGAGCGCGCAAATCTGGGGAAACACACACGCCCCGCCGGTAGAAGATTTCATCCACCCGCAGCAGCAGGCCGTCCCGCACTTCCTTTCTGGAAAGGCCCCGCTGGATACGCTCCTCCTCCACCGAGGGGGTGGCATTGTAAAAGTCCCGCACAAGCCCTTCCAAGGCGGAGATGGGAACGAAAAAATAGCCCTGGGGCGTTTCCTCCCCGGAGAGGGGGAATACAGTCCCCCATCGCCAGCCCTTCCAGTATGTGGGATAGGTGTCCATGAGGAAATCCCCATAGCTCCAAGCCAGCTCCGTTCCCGCCGGGATGGTGTAAACCGGCTCCCCGCCGGGTGCCGCATAATAGGAAATATCCTGGCTGCACGTGAAGTAGTACACCCCATACACGGGGTTAGTGATTACCGACAAAGCCACTTGATACTGGCTGACGTCCATCTCCTCCATCGGGACGCCGTCCCGGTAGTCTGAAAACCGTGGGCTGGGCGTAAAGCCCGCCTCCAGCTGGCTGTTCTTCCAAGCGGCCCCGCCCACCCGCAGAAGGAGGCAGGCGCCCAGCAGCACCGCCACACACAACAAAAAGGCCGCCGCTTTTTTCCTCATGGAAGTTCACCCCCTTAAAAATGGGCCTCATAGTAATAGAAATCGCCGGTGAGCTGCCGGGTAACCCCCCAATTGTCCCCCTCGCCCTGCCAGGCATAGCCGCCGTTTTGGGGCGTCAGCTCCACCTCTGCCCCCTGGAAGGGTTCGGGGCCTGCGGGGGAATAGTAAAACCCATAATAGCTGGTGGAGGAGCCAAACCCCCAGCCGTCACAGGTGAACTCCACAAAGGATTCCGGCGGAACGCCCCACAAATCCACCTGTTCCACCAGGCCGGGCAGGGGCAGAGTTTCCGGCACCTGGCCTGTCTCCAGGCAGGACTGCGCAAAAGCGGCCAGCTCTGCCCCGTGGGCGGAGACCTCCCGGGCATAGCGGTGCTCCAGGCTGCCGGGGAGAAGGGGCGAGCCGAACCAGTTCAGCAGGCTGTACACGCCCAGTGCAACCACCAAGAGCCCGCCCGCCACACAGGCGGGGATTACAAAGGGCTTCTTTTTCATGAAAATCCCCCCTCTAAATAGAAGATAGTCAAATCGGCGGCGGCGCGGAGCAGCCACAGCGCCAGCAGGTGGGCGGGGTAAAAGACATAGAACACCCACTTGCCTTTTTTCGAGCCGGGCTGGCCGTTGTACAGGGCCACCAGCCCCACGCCGGCCAGGGCGAACGCCGTCTGCCGGGCCGTGTACCAGAACTGGGCCGGGTTGCCCACCCACCACAGGGGCGAGGAAAACCCGCCGAAATTGTTCACCACAATATAGAGAAAGGCCACCACCGAGCCCAGGGAAATCAGGCGGGCGGGCTTGCTCTCCCAGAACAGGTAGGGCAGCAGGATGCACAGCACCCCAAAGCCGCCGTAATCCGTGCCCAAAATCTCGCACAGCAGGACGATGGCAGCCACGGGCGCCACCGCCGCCCAGGCCCAGCGCCTGCCCTTGCTCCTGCAGAACTTGACGATCTGGCAGCAGGCGGCCCCGGCCAGCAGGGTGAAGAACACGTTGAAAAGGCCAAAGGCCAGGGAACCGGCCCTCAGGGCCAGGCGGTGGGGAATCTCGGAGAGGACGGCGAAAAGCAGCAGCCGCCCCAGGTAGCGCCGGGCGCTGTGGGTGTACACGCACCCCTGGGCGATGCCGTAGGCGAAGATGGGAAAGGCCATCCGGCCCACATCCCGCATGGGGTCGTACCAAGAGAAGGGGAACAGCCCTCCCAGCACCGCCGCCGTGTGGTCGATGAACATGGCCGCGATGGCCACCCATTTCAAAACGTTCCAGGTCATGGGGATGCCTCCTTTTTCAAAGGATGGGATAAACCTTCCACCCCCATCATAGCACGCCCGGGCAACAAACACAATTTAAATCGAAGTCTCCGGCGGAAATTCAGCAAAAAAACAAATGTCCCCTTCTATTTTTGGAGGAGGGGACAAAAGGATCCCGCCAGGCGCGGGGCCGGAAGACAAGGAAAAGCGCCGGTGCTTTGGCGTTTCCAAACACAGGCGCTTTGGCGGGACTTATTCTGGATAGTGCAGGTTCTTCTCGGTGGGATGCTCCAGCGCCTCGGCCAGGTACTTCTTGGCCAGGAACCGCGCCATGGGCAGGTTCTGGTCCAGGTAGTTGCCGCAGTCCTTGGGGGCGGCGCCGGGGATCTCCCCCTCGTACCCCGCGATGAAGCGGAAGGTATCCCGCACCAGGGGCACCGCCTCCTGGGCTTGGTAATCCCCGGCCAAAATGAGGTAACAGCCGGTGCGGCAGCCCATGGGCCCAAAGTAGATGACTTTGTCCTTCCAGTCCGGCTCGTTGCGCAGATAGGTGGCGGCCAGGTGCTCGATGGTGTGGAGCTCGGCGGTGTTCATCACCGGCTCCCGGTTGGGCGCGCACATCCGCAGATCAAAGGTGGTGAGGACCTCTTGCCCCACGTGGTCCTTTCGGGACACATAGACCCCGGGGAGCAGGTCCAGGTGGTTTACCGTAAAGCTCGCGATTTTTCCCATATTGCTCTCTTTCACCGCTTTTTACTTCCCGTAGCCGTTGGGGTGGCTCTCGTGCCACTTCCAGGCGCTGGCGATAATAGTCTCCAGGTCGTCGTACTGGGGCTTCCAGCCCAGGATGGTCTTGGCCTTCTCGCTGCTCGCCACCAGCTGGGCGGGGTCGCCGGCCCGGCGGGGGGTGGTTTGGGCGGGGATGGGATGGCCTGTCACCTTCCGGGCGGTGTCGATGACCTCCTTCACGGTGAAGCCCACGCCGTTGCCCAGGTTGAAGATGTTGCTCTCGCCGCCATTGTTCAGATACTCCATGGCCAAAATGTGGGCCTGGGCCAGGTCGGTGACGTGGATGTAATCCCGCACGCAGGTGCCGTCCCGGGTGTCGTAGTCGTCGCCGTAGATGGACACCTTCTCCCGCTGGCCCAGGGGCACCTGGAGAATCAGGGGGATGAGGTGGGTCTCGGGGTGGTGGGCCTCGCCGATCTGGCCGGACTTGTGGGCGCCGCAGGCGTTAAAATACCGCAGGCTCACATAGCGCAGGCCGTGGGCCTGGCCCACCCAGTGGAACATCCGCTCCATCGAGAGCTTTGTCTCGCCGTAGGTGTTGGTGGGATGGGTGGGGTCGTCTTCTAAAATGGGGATGTTCTCCGGCTCGCCATAGGTGGCGGCGGTGGAGGAGAACACGATCTTGTCCACGCCGTGGGCCACCATGGATTCCAGCAGCACCTTGGTGCCGCACAGGTTGTTGTCGTAGTACTTCAGGGGGTTTGTCATGCTCTCCCCCACCAGGGAGTTGGCCGCGAAGTGGATGACCCCCTGGATGGGCTCCTTCTCAAAAAGCCCGTCCAAAAAGGCCCTGTCCCGGATGTCCCCCTGATAGAACCGCGCCTTGGGGTGGAGCGCCTCTTTGTGGCCTGTCTCCAGGTTGTCCGCAATCACCACGTCCACGCCGTTGTCAATCAGCTCGTAGGCTGTGTGGGAGCCGATGTAGCCGGCCCCGCCCAGTACCAAAACCGCCATGCTGCCTTACCTCCTGTAGTAAATTTTCCGCGGGCAGTTGCTTTCTGCCTCTATGATTATTATAATGAGAATAGAAGCAAAAAAACAACAAGGATATTGGCCTATTCTTTTCTTATATTGAGGTATTTATGGAGCTTTTGGTCAACGAGGAAAAACGGGAGCTGAAAAGCCACGGCACCTTCCAGTTTCCGGTGAACATCAGCCGCAAGCGGCTCTCCTCCTACGGCACGGGGGCTTTCCCCTGGCACTGGCACGACGAGGTGGAGCTGACCTTGGTGCTCTCGGGGAAAATCGACTACCGCGTCAACGAGAGCCAGTACCTGCTGCGTGCCGGGGAGGGCCTGTTCTGCAACGCCGACGCCCTTCACGCCGGCAGCCGTGTGGACGGCGCGGACTGTGACTATGTGTCCCTCACCTTCCACCCCCGGCTGCTGGGCGGGTACGAGGGGTGCATTCTGCGCAGCAAGTACGTGGACAGCCTGGTGGGGGCCTTCCCCTCCCTGCGGCTCTCCCCCCAGGAGAGCTGGCAGCGCCACATTTTAGAGGCGGTGGAGAAAATCTACCAGCTCTCCCAAAGCCAGCCGGAAACCTACGAGCTGGAGGTGCAGCGGCTGCTGCTGGGCATCTGGAGCGGCCTGTACCGCCACCGGGAAAACCAGGCGGCCGCCCCCGCCGGGCCCGAGCGGGTGGAGCGCCTGCGGGTCATCCTCTCTTACCTGCACGAAAACTACGGGGAGAAAATCACCCTGGAGGACGTGGCCAAGCAGGTGGGCCTGTGCAAAAGCGAGTGCTGCCGGTTTTTCAAGCGGCAGATGGGGCAATCGCTGTTCGACTACCTGCTGGACTACCGCATCGGCCGCAGCCTGGCCTTGCTGGAGGAGGGCGGCGCCACCGTGGCGGAGGTGGCCTCCCAGGTGGGGTTCTCCAACCCGGCGTACTTCTCCAAGGTGTTCCGGGCCAGGATGGGCCGCTCCCCCCGGGAGTATCAAAAACAGGGCCCTGCCGTGGGGCCGGAAGGGGGCGACGCCCTGTGAAAGGAGAGCTGCGGGCCTTTTCCCTGGAGGGCCGGCCCTGCGCCTGCTATGTTCCCCAGGGGGAGGGGCCTTTCCCCCTGCTGGTGCTCTGCGGCTGGGGGCTGGAGGAAAAGCTGCCCCTCTTTGCCCAGAAGCTGCCGCCGGTGGTGCTGTTCGCCGCCCAGGCAGACGGGGGAAGGGACTTCACCCCCTGGCCCGCGCCGGGCATTCGGGAGGGGGAGGCGTTCACCGGGGAGGCCGGGGACTACCTGGGTTTCCTCACGGAGAGGGCCCTGCCCCTGCTGGAGAGGGACTTTCGCGCCGCAGCCCAGCCCCAGCGCCGGGGGATTCTGGGCTACTCCTTGGGCGGGCTGTTCGCCTTGTGGGCCCAGCGCCAAGGGGAGGTGTTCCGCCTGGCGGGCTCGCTGTCCGGCTCCCTGTGGTACCCGGGGTGGCTGGGCTACATGGAGCAGCACCCGCCCCGGCCGGAGGAGTGCGTCTACCTGTCCTTGGGGGACCGGGAGGAGTTCGGCGGGCCGCCTTTGCTGCGCACCGTGGGGGACTGCACCCGCCGGGCCCACGCCTTTTACAAGGAAAAGGGCCTGGACACCACCCTGGAGTGGAACAAGGGCGGCCACGGCAAAGGGGTGGACACCCGCTGGAAAAAGGCCCTGCGCTGGGCCGCGGGGCGGCTTGTATAAGGGCCCTGGGGCCTGTGCCTGCCCCCTGGGCGGCGGGGCAGACAAAAAAACACGAAAAATCCTCATGAAATTTTCTATTCAATATTTGTTCAAAGAAGTTTAACATTCATTGACATTCTTCCCTTCCCCCTATATAATCAGCATGTAAGGCGTGTGTTCCGCGCGCCAGCCCTTCGGAGCGGCGGACACGGGCGTTTCACACCTGTGCGGTGCTTGGTGGGGAAGCCCTCCCCCGTACCAGCCGCTTGAGCGGTAATATTTTTAGGAAGGTGAGCAAATGGAAAAATTCTTCAAACTGAAGGAAAACGGCACCACCGTGGGCCGTGAGATCGTCGCCGGCTTGACGACTTTCTTCGCCATGGCCTACATCATTGTGGTAAACCCCAATACCCTGAGCGGCCGGGCAGGCGGCTTGGAGGAAGAGCTGATGCCCTGGGGCGCCGTGTTCCTGGCCACTATCATCGCCTCTATCATCGGCACCTTGGTGATGGGCCTGGTGGCCAACGTCCCCTACGCCCAGGCCCCCGGCATGGGTCTGAACGCGTTCTTTGTGTACACTGTGTGCCTGGGCCTGGGCTTTACCTGGCAGCAGACCCTGTCCATGGTGTTTATCTGCGGCTTGATCAATATCCTCATCACCGTGACAAAGCTGCGCAAGTTCATCATCAAGTCCATCCCCCGCAGCCTGCAAAACGCCATTGGCGGCGGCATTGGCATCTTTGTTGCCTACATCGGCTTTTTAAACGTGGGCTTTGTGAATTTCGGGTCTGGCGTGCCTGCCATGGCCACCTTGAACACCAACGTGCTGTGGCTGTTTGTCATTGGACTGGTGCTCACCATTGTGCTGCTGGTGTGCAACGTAAAGGGCGCCATCCTCATTGGCATTGTGGCCACCGCCATCATCGGCATCCCCATGCAGGTCACCTCCCTGGGCAGCTCCATCAGCTTTACCGAGGCCTGCCAGCAGCTGCCCACCACCTTTGGCGCCATCTTCACCAGCGCCGGCCTGCCCTCCCTGTTCTCCGATGCCGCCAAGATCCCCCTGGTGCTGATTACCATCTTCGCCTTCAGCATCTCTGATACCTTCGACACCATCGGCACCTTCATCGGCACCGGCCGCCGCACCGGCATCTTCTCCGACGAGGACGAGAAGGCCATGGAGACCAAGGCCGGCTTCCACTCCAAGATGGACAAGGCTCTGTTCGCTGACGCCACCGCCACCTCCATTGGCGCCATCTTCGGCACCTCCAACACCACCACCTTTGTGGAGAGCGCCGCTGGCATCGGCGCTGGCGGCCGCACGGGCCTTACCAGCGTAGTGGTTGCCATCTGCTTTGCCCTCAGCGCGTTCCTGGCCACCTTTGTCAGCGCTATCCCCTCCGCCGCCACGGCCCCTGCCCTGGTGCTGGTGGGCGTGATGATGACCTCCTCCTTCAAGGAAATCAAGTGGGACGACATCAGCGAGGCCATCCCCGCCTTCTTCGCCGGCATTTTCATGGCTCTGTGCTACAGCATCTCCTACGGCATTGCCATGGGCTTCATCACCTACTGCATTGTCAAGGTGTGCAAGGGCGAGGCCAAAAAGGTCCATCCCATCCTGTGGGTGGTCACTGCTTTGTTCATTTTGAACTTCATCTTGCTGGCTGTTATTTAAAACCCGGCAACCCATCCTATGCTGCAAAAGCGCCCTGTCTTACGACGGGGCGTTTTTTGTTTGCCCGCTCCTTGCACGCAGAGGGTCGGCTTTACACAGAAAAACCGCCTGGAAACGGTCCAGGCGGAAGGAGAGGGAGGTAAAAGTTTGAAAAAAGCAAGGAGAGGGAAGAATTGGCTCGTGGCCTCTTCTCTTCTGCTGTGCTTGTAGTATAGCCCCTTTCTTTGAACTTCCTTTGAACAAGTTCTGAGGGTTTCGTTAAAGGTTCCTTAAGAGAATACGAACGAGCTTGCGGCAGGTGCCCCGCCGTGCTATAATGGGCCGGAAAGGAAGGGAACCCACATGGAACTGGAACAACTGGCCCAACAGGCCATTGCCATTGTAAAACAGGCCGGGGAGCTGATTCGCTCCATCCCCCGGCCCCACGTGTACACCAAGGAGGGCCACGCCAATTTCGTCACCGAGGCGGACATGGCCTCCCAGCGGTTTTTGATTGAGCACCTCTCCCCCCTGCTGCCCGAGGCCCACTTCTTCGCCGAGGAGCAGGAGGAAAACAAGATGGCCCCCGGCTGGAACTGGGTGATTGACCCCATCGACGGCACCACCAACTTCATCCGGGGCTACCGGCCCTCCTCCATCTCCGTGGGGCTGGTGAAGGACGGCGTGGGCATGCTGGGCATTGTGCTGGACCCCTTTGCCGGGGAGCTGTTCTCCGCGGTGAAGGGCGGCGGGGCCTTCCGCAACGGGGAGCCCATCCACGTGGCGGACATCCCCCTGGAAAACGCCCTTGTCGCCTTTGGCACCGCCCCCTACTACCAGGAGCTGAAAGACGCCACCTTCGCCGTGGCCAAGGAGCTGGGCGTCCGCTGCGGGGACTTGCGCCGGAGCGGCTCGGCGGCGGTGGATTTGTGCCACTTGGCCGCAGGCCAGCTGGACGGCTTTTTCGAGCTGCGCCTCTCCCCCTGGGACTACGCCGCCAGCACCGTTATCCTCCAGGAGGCGGGGGCTGTCACCGGCACCGCCCCAGAGCAGGCGTTCACCTTTGAGGAAAAGCAGCCCTTCCTGGCGGGCACGCCGGGGGTGTATCCCCTGCTGGAGGAGCTGGCGGGGAAATACCTGGCACAGCTGTAATACAAAAACCACCGGAGGACTGCGGTGGTTTTTGTATGGCGCAGCAGAACCCGCGCGCCTTGCTGGACACATGACAAAAGCCGCGCCTCCCTTTTACGGGATGGGCGCGGCTTGCTGTTTATCAGCGCTTGAGGCTGCGGTTCTCTTGGGAGGTGCAGCCCTCTTGGCTGTAGCGGGCTTTCTCATAGAGCCGGTGGAGCTGGCTGTCCTCCAGGCCGGCCCGGGTTTCAATCTCCTGGGGGGAGGCCCACTGGGGCGGCGCCTCCTTGGCGGAGCGCAGCACGGCCCGGCGGTACTTCCGGCGCACCTGGGCGTTGGGGGAGCGGTCCCACACAGCCGGGCCCCGCACCCGCTCCTGGGGCAGGGGCTCCTCCTCGTCCTCCGTATCCCGGCCCAGGAACTGCACCACGTCCCGCTGGTCCACAAAGGTGCCCCGGAAGTTGCGGATGACCAGGTACAGCAGGTACACCCCGAAGCCGCCGCCTATCACGCACAGCACGGCCCCCAGGATAAACTGCACCACCGGGTTCATTTTGGGGGGCTCGCCAAATTCCTGCTGGAGGGCCTCCGCCATATTCACCTCCATGCCGCCGGAGGCAGGGGTGATTTCCTCCAGCCGCACGGCGGAAGTCCGTTCCGGCGGGCTGGGGTCAATGCGCAGATAGCTGTCCTCCAGGGTCAAGGCGGGCAGCAGCAGCCCCGCCGCCAAGACCAGCATCCCCGCCAGCGCCAGGCCGGTGGTGCGGGCAATCCGCCGGGCGGGCAGGCCAGCCATGCCCCGGTTCAGCTCCAGGTAGTGGTCCAGCCGCTGGATGCCCCGGTAGGCCGCGCACAGCAGCAAGTACAGCGCCGCCCAAATCAGGCTGAGCTTTTGCAGCAGGGGGCTGCCGTCCAGCGCGCTGTAGAAAAAGGGCGCCAGGGCCAGGGCCGTCAGGGGCGGGGAGGGCCGGTCCATCATGGACTCCACCGGCTCCTCCGAGAGGCGGTTCTTCCCCCGGAAAAAGCACACCAGCGCCACGGGCACGGCCGCCGCCGGGTGGCCCAGCAGCAGCCAGGCCAGGCCGCAGCAAGCCAGGCTCCAGGGCAGGTAGAGCACCAGCTTGCCGCACACCTGGGTGCCCATATCCGCGGCCGCCAGGGGCAGGATGGAGAGAAGCCCCCACCACATCCGCCCCGGCAGGGCGCTGTCCCCCTCAAAAAAGCGGTAGGCGGTGCCGTAGAACAGCGCGTAAATCATGGCGCAGTGAAGCCACCCCATGGCCCGCGAAAGCAGCTGGCGCCAGTTGCCCAGCTTTTGTATCTGTTTCAACCTTGCCAACTCCTTTCCCTACACTTCCCAATACAGGCGGCGCACGGTGCCGAACTGGGGCATTTCCTCGTACTCGTCCCGGTAGGGGATGATTTGCAGCCACTCCCGCTGGCCGGCCCGCTGGGCAAAGGCCCGGGCCAGGCTCTCCCGCTGGTCCCGGGTGACCAGCACGCACAGCAGGCTGTTCTCGTCCCTTTGGCCCTCCCCGCTGGGGAAAAAGCCCTCGATGGGCTCCAGGCCATTGGCGGCCTGGGCGCAGGCGAAGGCCTTGCGCAGCGCCAGCACGCTGCCTGGGCCGGAGACCTCCGGCAGCGCCATGGGCTGGCCGCTGTGGACGTCCAACCCGTTGGAGTAGGCGCTGACCTTGATGCCCGCCTCCAGCAGCCGCACACACAGCGTGCAGGCGATGCGCACCGCCTCCTCGTTGAGCAGGTCGGCCTGCTGCACGCCCAGGCCCTCTAAATCCAGCACCACAGCCACCTTCTGGGACAGGGTGGACTCGTGGAGGTTTACCAGCAGCTGGCCGGTTTTGGCGGTGGCCTTCCAGTTGATGTACTTCATGGGGTCGCCCCGCACGTAGCCCCGCAGGCCCGCAAAGGCAAAGGGGTCGTCGTAGACCTTCTTGCGGCTGGTGAGGTTGCCCATAATCTGGGAGAAGGGGATTTGGATGCGCTGGGTGGAAACCAGCCGGGGCAGCACGTAGAAATCCGTGGCCTGGGGGGTGGAGCCCACGTACTTTTTGGTCAGCAGCAGGCTGCGCACATCCAGGCCCGCCTGGTCAATGCGGTAGTAGCCCCGCCGGGCGCAGCGGAACTCCAAGGTGCGGGTGATTTTCTGCCGGGGGCCCAAGGCGAACACGTCCCGGCGGTAGGTGTAGTCGCTGACGGCGGTGTTGGCCTCGTCGGTAAAGCGCAGGCCCTTGCCCATGTGGAAGTCTATCTCCACCACCGGCAGGGGCAGGAACTTGTCGTTGACCACCACCTCGGTCAAGGCGGCGGTGTCGTCCTCGGTGGCGTATTCCTCTTGGAAGGAGGTCTTCACCTCCAGGCCCTTGCCCCACAGCCGGTCGTACAGGACAACCTGAAGGACGTACAGCGCCGCCAGCAGAAGGAGGATACCAAGCGCCGTCATGTCACTTGGACCAATCTTCCGTGGGCAGGGGCACGGACTGGAGCAGCGCCTGGGCCGCCTCCTTCTGGGCCTGGGAGGAGCCCGCCATGCCGCTGATGGCCAGCCGGTGGGCTATCACCGGCACGCCCACCTCTTTGATATCCTCGGGGGTGACGAACGCCCGGCCCTCCACCAAGGCCTTGGCTTGGGAGGCCCGCAGCAGCGCCAAGGTGCCCCGGGGGCTTACGCCCAAATCCACGCCCCGGGCTTCCCGGGAGGCCCGGGCCAAGTCCACAATGTACTCCAGCAGCACAGGGTGGATGTACAGCTTGCGGGCCGCCGCCTGCAGGGCCACAATCTCCTCGGGCTTGCACACGGGCCCCAGCTCCTCCAGGGGCTCGCTGGTTTGGAAGCGCTCCAGGATTTGGCGCTCCTGGTCCCGGGTGGGCAAGTCCATGGAAAGGCGCATGAGGAACCTATCCAGCTGGGCCTCGGGCAAGGGGTAGGTGCCCAAGGTCTCCACGGGGTTCTGGGTGGCGATGACGAAGAAGGGCGGGGCCAGCCGCCGGGTTTCGCCGTCCACGGTGACCTGGCCCTCGGCCATGCACTCCAGCAAGGCGGACTGGGTGCGGGGGGTGGCCCGGTTGATTTCGTCGGCCAGCAAAATGTTGCAGAACACCGGCCCCGGGGAAAACTGGAACTCCCCGGACTTGTTGTCGAAGAAGTTTAGGCCGGTCACGTCAGAGGGCAGAAGGTCCGGGGTGAACTGGATGCGCCCAAAGGCGCCGTCCACGCTTTTGGCCAAGGAGCGGGCCAGCACCGTTTTGCCCATGCCGGGCACGTCCTCGATGAGCACGTGGCCCCCGGCCACCAGGGCGGTGAGAAGCAAACTGGTGACACGCTCCTCCCCCACCAGCACTTTCTGGATGTTCGCCTTTACGGCAGACAGGATATTTTCCATGAGATTTCCCTTTCTTTGCTGAAATTATCTCTATTATAACAAAGCTTTTTGTGAGATACAAGAAAAAATCCTGGGCGTTGGGGCCGTGAAAAGGAAAAGGGCCGCCGCGGCAGCGGCAGCCCGAAAAGCTTTCTGGTAAAGTGGGATTCTCTTTTACAGCTCCTTAAAGCAGCGCAGCCACTCCTGGGCCAGCAGCCAGTGGCCGGCCGGGGTGGGATGGACGCCGTCGGCGCTCCAGACGCCGGGGCAGCTGCGGGCGGCGGCCCCGTCGAAGAGCTTCTGGGTGTCGATGCAGGGGATGTACAGGTCCTGCTTTTCCCAGTAGCTCTTGGCCAAGTCCCGGACCACCTCACGGCGCAGGTCCACCTCCCGGCGGAAGGTGTCCCAGTTCTCCAGTGTGGCGGGCCCTTGGAGGACATAGGGCTCCAGCAAAATGAGCTTCACCCCGGGCAGGGCATGGGTGATTTCCTGGAGCATCCCCTCGTACACCCGGCGGAACTTGGGAGCGTCCACGCCGTTGTGTTCGCCCAGCTCGTGCCACACATCGTTGACGCCGATCAGAATGCTGATGACGTCGGGCCGCAGGTTGATGCAGTCCCGCTTGATACGGGCGTCCAAATCCACCACCCGGTTGCCGGAGATGCCCCGGTTTAAAAACTCGTAGCGGCCGGGCTCCTGGGCGCCCAGCTGGGAGGCCACCAGCAGCGGGTAGCCGCAGCCCAGCGCCCGGTCGACAGCCTCCTCCCGCTGCTGGGGGGTGGCGTTGGGGTCCCGGGACATCCACTCCTCTGTCATGCGGACCATGTCTGTGCGGTTCACATCGGTGATGGAATCGCCGGTAAACAAAATGCGAAGTTTCTCCATAGCGAACAAATCCTCCACGTTTTCACGGGCCCTTGGCTGCCCGATTTTTTTCCTATTATACCGCCGGAATCCCCCGCCCGCAAGCCCGAAACGGGAAATGTTGCAGGCGGTTTCCTTTATGCTTTCCCGCTTTTCCAGGTGGAGAATTTGGAACCGAAAAACCTCCCGCTGCGCGCAGTTATTTTGAAGCATTATTTCAAGTCAAGTCGCACATTTAACAACGACCGAAGATTTCCCTACTTGCCATCGAGAACATCTCGAAAAATAGTGGATCGCTGTCCAGTTTGCAAGCGGACATTGTCTTTTAGCTTATGAAGGCCAGCCAGATGGTGAAAGTCCGAGGGGTCAAAAGATACTGTGAATTTCAAAGTCTGTCCCTTACGGCCAATCACAAAGTGATATTGATACCGGGTCAACTGGTCAAATGCTTTCGCACACTTTTGCAAAGAGTCCACCGCAGCTTATCCTCCCCCTACAAACGAAAGACCCCGCACAAGCGGGGTCTTTCGGAGCATTTTCTTTCGGCTTTGCGCCTACGCCGGCTTGAGGTTTCGCTGCACAACCCCTCCCGAAAGCTCCATAAGGCAATGCCACCGGCACACTCCCTTACTTCAGCGCTTCGGTGAACACACGCCGTTGCTCACCTTACATTATTATTATACGCAACCTAAAGGGATATGTCAACTGGGAAGTTTTTTCTTTGAGACAGAGGTGGTTGCGCGGTACTCTCCCCTCCGGCCCGAATTCACCACTAAAATGAAATGACCCGATGTGGTGCGCGTCACAGAGAGGCGTATTTGGTTCTGTTCCTTCTACTACGATGTAACTTGCAGAAAAACACAACAGAATCTTTGCAAAAGTGACTTTTTCTAATCATCGGTTGATAGCAAAGTACCGCAACCCTTGACGGATATACAGGATAGCCAGAAACAAAATCTGATCGGTCGGTTTGACTATGGATAACTTGTGTCAAGGGTCACAATTTCGGTAGGATCCTGCGCAAAAAGTCCACTAGCTCCGCCGAGATCTCGGGTGAAACTATGCGCAGGTTGCTCTCCTCTGCGGGCATCCGCCCCAAGGGGTTTAGTCCACCATACCAGACCAGATGTTGGTCGAGCACACAAAAATTGGAGAGATGGTTTTGAGAAAATACTACCGAGATGCCCGCTTGCTGCAGTATGGTGACGTTGGCGGTAATTTTAGGCTGAATTTCCGACCGAAACAGAGCAGGCTGCGGCAGATATACCTGTACGTTCACGCCTCGATGCTGTAAACGTTGCAAGATTGGGGTCATCCGATGCACAGATTGAGCCGAAAGCGAAGGCACACAAAACAGTGCCTCTTTAGAAGTTGCGTCCAGATCTTGTGCAAGAAAACGTGAGAAATCGGATAATTCAATAAAAGCTGATGATTCAGTTTGCGAGGGTTGAAGAGTGTTTGGATTGCTGTCGCCTATCGTTCCACGTACTGTATACGCCAATGCAGCGTAGCTGCGCAGCCGTTTACGGTACTGCTGTTCCAGCATTGGGACGCGGAAGTCTACATAATCATACAGCAAAACCTCTCGCTTTCCAGGTGTGGCGCGGTGTAGGCGGCCGGTGTACTGGGTCAGAGTACCCTTCCAAACAACCGGCATTGTTAAGAGTAGCACATCCAGCCGCGGCAGGTCGAACCCCTCACCGGCGTATTTGCCAATCGCAACCACGGCAAGCGGCTCGTCATTGGGTATGGCTGCTAGTTCAGTTAGTAACGCACGCTTTTCTTTGGCAGTCCCCTGACCGGAGAGTAGAAACACGTGCGAACAGTGTGGGCGTAGTGCTACTGCCAAGATTTTGGCGTGTTCCAACCGTTCGGTCAACACCAGTGGCGTGTGCCCCTGGGCCAACAGGTCAGCGGTATCCTGTACAATTAGTTTATTACGTAGGGTATCCCGAATCAAGGCTTCGCAGATTGTGGCATAAGTCATTTTTTCAGTAGTCAGTGGCATGGCAAACCTAGTAAAACGCGGTACCACAATCCGTGCAAAGCCCTGGCGCGCGGCTTGTTCGGCAGCGCTGACCTGGTAACGGATTGGCCCGCACTGCATCGTGATAATCGGTTCATGCCCATCTGCCCGTGTCGGAGTGGCCGTCAAGCCATATACATATCGTGCACACACAGCCCGAAGCACCTGCTCAAATCCAGCAGCCGAGACGTGGTGACACTCATCCACAATGACCAGGCCGTATTCCTTGATAAAAGGTTTTACCTCGCCGTCACAGACCAACGACTGAAGCATTGCGATAGATTGCCCCATCGTCCAGCGGGCTCAGCTGGCGATTCGAACACTTGGCGCATGAAACTCGCCCTTTCTCACATACACCAGGCTTCCATTCGTTGGAACAGACTGGGCTGTACCCACTTTTCTGCGTCTTTTCACTGTACCAGCGCCGAGCGTAAGCGTCAGTACGGCCTCGAAACAAGGAACGGTACAGGCGGATTTTTTCGGTAGGAGAGCTGGTACGGGTAACTGGCGCAGATGCCGCTTGGAGAGATGGCTCTGATGAATGATTTTGATTCTTTTGGGCCGCGTTTTGTACACAGGGCTCTTTTGAATTGACGAATGTTGCAGCAGCGTGGTGGGCAGATGCTATCCCTTTTTGCAAAGAATCACACGACTTGAGCGCAGCTAGCTGTTTACGAAGAATCGCATTTTCCCGTTCTAATTCTTGTACTCTGCTCAGTAAGCGCTGAATTTCCAACTCAGTATCCATTTTATTCTTTCCTGCCTGCCAGCGTCTCTACAAGGCTTGCCACATCGGTGCGAGGGTTGCAATCCGCAGAGGGCCAGTTAAAATCTTTGTACTGCCTCTCTTTCGCCTTGCATCTCTCAATAGCTTCCTGCGTGTGATCTTTCAGTTTACGATAGCAATCCCGGCCCTTGTCATAGTCGGGGAGTTGGCGTTTCAAATCCTCCAGCACCTGGCCAGACCCCGAGTATGTGCCACGTAACGCATGAAAATGGGCCACAAACCAAACTTCAAAGCAGGGGTTGGAAGCAAATACCTTGTATTAGCAATTTTCCTCAACTTGCAAGAGGTCACATACCTGCTTAGTTCTACTTTCATTGCAGTCAAGATCCAAGATGATGCCGGCGATATCGTCCCCAGCAGAAACGTCGTCTTTCAAGCACTCGCGTTTCAAGGTGTCCAACATCCCCTGGGGGTCGGTTTCTCCTCTGGAAACCACTTTCACCGCATATTTGCTCTCGGGCGTACTGAAATGCCAGAAGTAAAGTTTTTCGGTCTTATTCTGGCCCTCTGCAATGAGAAGCACCACCGGTTTCCTCTTTCTCTGCGGTTTCCCGCGGCTCTTATCCCGAAAATGCCGCTCACTTCCTTTGGCCATCTCAGAGCCCTCCTTCCGGACGCAGATAGGGAATGGCTCCATACCGGCCAAGCAAGTACCCTTTCTCGATATTCTCGTTTTTTCGCACGGAGAATTCATCTAAAGAGTAGAGTTCCGTGGCTGCAGTATGAGGGTCTTTCTCCACAAAATAAATCTGATCCCGGCGGAACGTATCGAGAGAGAGAAGCGTGGTGTCGTGGGTGGTAAAAATTAACTGGGCATTGGTTTGGTTAATTTCCGGCGTGTGGAATAGCTCTACCAGAAATTGTACCAAAAATGGGTGTAGACTTCGGTCCAGTTCATCGATGACCATGGTTTTTCCTTTTCCGAAGACCTCTTTCAAAATGGGAGAAAGCCAAAAAAGCTGCTTGGTTCCCAGGGATTCCTCATTGAGGTCTAGAAAGAATTGTGCCTCCTTGCCACTTTCGGATTGCACATGATGGCCCGCATGAATGTGAACCGCTTTTACTTGCCCTTGTGGAACAGGGTTTCCCGCTGGGTCTGTAAAGACGATCTCTTTTGTCTGGTTCCCTAAAGGGGTAATATCCACTTGGATATCATCAATGTTGATATCTGCCTGTCGAAGCAGGGAAAGAGTGAACTGCTTTAACTCTCCCTGCTCATCCTGCTCAAAGGCTTGCAGTGCGGTGGGCTGCATGGCCAATTCGGGATTGTAGACATCAATGGCGTTAGCCAACCACTGGTATGCTGGGGCAGTCTTCGTGTTCCCCCAGTTGGTAGCTGTAGCCAGGAAAAGCTTGTTCGGCGTATTCTTTTCCTCGTATTTTGAAAAAGCGCCCTCGTCCGTTTGATTATACATGAATTTCTCCCCTGTCCGCTCGAAAACACGGGAGGGGCGGGCACTGGAATAGTAATACAGGTACTCCTCATGCACGCAGTCTGCATCAGCTGCAAACCCATAGCGGTAGGGAACCCCATTCTGGGCAACAAAGTAGAACTCGAAAGAACATGGGCCCTGCGCAGTTTCCTCATCAAACTGGAAGGGAACCATCCCTGGAATCTTTTGCGTGATATTTCTAGTGTCCGAAGTGCGCACCGCCATAATAGCCGCAACAAAGGCCCGGACCACCGCACTCTTGCCTGCGGCATTTGCGCCGTAAATGGCAGCTGATTTAAGTGCGTCTCTTTTTCCCATATGGGCAAGATTCTCTGGGTGAGATTTATCAGAAGAGGGAACCATGCTCAAAATAGCCTCTTCTTTGATGGATTGGAAATTCTTTACCTTGAACTGCAGTAACATGGGTTTCTCACTCCTTCTCCACTATTAGGATACTCGGAAACCCTAAAATACGCAAGATAAAATTGATGTTTTTGAAAATTTTTTTCAAAAACGGCGTTTTAATAACGAGTTTTATACGAGACTCACCTGTCTGAAAGATATTTTCTGTTACCAGCTTGCCAACCATTATGCTCAGTTTGACAACAAAACGCGAAGTTTGACAACTGTATTGCAGGGTTTGCCAACTAGTTGCCAACTTGAGTTGGCAAACTGCAATCTTCCCTTGCCCTTGAATTTGCAATCGTGTCTATCTCGTGTTCCAGAAATCCCCGCCCTCTATAATGAACCTACAATTTCACAATTGGAGGTTTTGTTTATGGAAATCAACTACAAAAAGCTGGGAAAACGCATTCAATCCGCCAGGAGGGAGACGTGCCTTTCCCAAGAGCAGCTGGCCGAAGCCATTGGAAAATCCCCATCCGCTGTCAGCACTATAGAAACCGGAAAGAGAGGGGCCAGCCTGGAGACATTGATCCGCATCGCAAATGCGCTACAGGTATCCGCCGACTATTTGCTGGCCGATCAGCTGCCCCACATCCCCTGGGAGCCTTCCCGAAAATCGCTCTTCTTTTTTCGAAACTGCGAGGAATGGGAGCTGTCACTACTTCAAGAGGTAGCCCATTGCATCCACGCAGGGCTGCGGCGGCGTTTCCGATAATTATTTTCTCGTTTTTGACCGGGAGTCAAGTTCTTGGCTCCCGGTCGCTTTTGTTTTTCCTGCCATCCACTATAATAAGTGCTAAGAAACAGCCGGAGGTGAGAAACATGGTGGAACATATCCTGCCGAGGACACAGGAACATGAGGAAGAATCGCCCTTCGCGCCATTGTTGCAGCTGACAAGCCCCCAGAAAGGGCAGCTGGCCCAGCACCGCCAGAGGATGGAACCTGCCCGGCGGGAACGGCCGTCCCCAGCACACCCCTTTCATGTAGCGGTGTATATCCGGTATTTCAACCAGACCCGCTACGAAAATTACCTGGAACTTCACAAAAAGGCCTTTGCCGATTCCATGGCCCGCTGCCCCAACTGGGACTTTGTAGGTTTCTATATCGATGAGGGTTCCACCGCGCCCCGCATGGAAAACGCCAAAGCCTGGGCCCGGCTGCTGCAGGACTGCCAGGATGGAAAAGTAGATTTGATTGTCACGCAGAAAACGGGAAATGTATCTCAAAAGCCCTTTGAGGCGTCTTTCTGCGCCAGGCTTTTGGCGGCGCTTCCCCACCCAGTGGGGATCTACTTTATCTCAGAGGACATTTTCACGCTGGCCTCTTACTACCAAGAAGACCTGCGGGATCCCATTTTCCTACCAGATCCAGAAACCCCTGCAAGGGAGGAGCATCATGATGTATGATGTCAAAAAAAACAATGGCCTCTCCCAAAAGGAACGTGTGCGCCGGAGAATCCACACACAAATTGACCAGGAGAATTACACGTTCTTCCCTGCCAAAGAACCGCGGGACTTCTTCGGGGAAAGTTCCCGGCTGTCAGTGGCTGTCTACGCCCGGGTGTCCACCGGGAATGTGGAACAAACCTCCTCCTACGAGCTGCAGAAAAAGTATTACGAGGATTACGTCCGCAGGCACCCTAACTGGAACTTAGTGCGTATCTACGCCGATGAAGGGATCAGCGGTACCTCCCTGGCCCGCCGGGAGCAATTCCACCAGATGATTACGGACTGTAAGGCAGGGAAGATTGACCTGATCCTGACCAAAAGCGTCTCCCGCTTCGCCAGGAACGTGGTGGACTGCATCAGCACCGTGCGGATGTTAGGGGAACTTCCCTCTCCGGTCGGGGTGTTTTTTGAGAGCGAGTGTATTTTCTCCCTGAAGGAAGATTCCCAAATGGCTTTGTCTTTCCAGGCCACCATGGCCCAGGAGGAATCCCACACCCGCAGCCGAAGCATGGAGACTTCCCTGCGGATGCGCCTGGACGGCGGGCTGCCCCTGACTCCCAAGCTGCTGGGGTATTCCCATGACGGCGAAGGGAACCTGGTGGTCAACCCCCAGGAAGCCCCCACGGTAAAACTGATTTTTTACCTGTACCTTTACGGCTATTCCACCAGCGAGATTGCGGAAATCCTCACACGCCAAGGCAGAAAAACGTATTTGGGGAATATCAAGTGGACATCCAACGCCGTTGTGCAGGTGCTTCGCAATGAACGGCACTGCGGGGACGTACTCACCCGAAAGACATTCACCCCCAACTATCTCACACACAAAGCAAAAAAGAATAAAGGGGACCGTCCCCAAAGCCTCTATCGGAACCATCACGAAGCCATCGTTTCCCGGGAGGATTATATCGCCGCACAGCATCTGCTGGATAACTCCAAATATGGCAATAAATCCTTTCTCCCAGAGCTCCGGGTGGTAGACCAAGGGCTGCTGCGGGGTTTTGTGGTGCTGCATCCCCGCTGGGCAGGGTTTCAGCCAGAAGATTACCTGCAAGCTTCCGCCGCTGTCCACAAAGGGGAGGAAGAGGCTGAAGTTGCCCTTTCCCCCTGGGAAGGCTTTGAGTTGGCCCGCGCCCAACTCTTTTCCGATTCCCAGCAAGCCTTTATGGTTTTCCAGCGAAACAGGGTACGGCTGAGTTCCTTGTGTGTGCGGGATTTGGGGGAGCGCAACAAGGTGGAACTGTTGGTGGATCCCCTGCGGAAACTGCTGGCCTTGCGCACAGCCCCTTCCTCGAGCCGGAACGCCCTTACCTGCTCTACGCTCTCCAACGGCGTGTACCATCCCCGAGAGATGGGCGCCGCCGCGTATTTCTCCACGCTTTTTACTCTGTTGGGGTGGAATATCGAACTCAAGTACCGCGTATCGGGCATTCGCTACCGTGGGGAGGGAGAGACAGCCTACCTTTTCCGGGCCAAGGACGGGGAGGCATACTTCACCCCTCACTCCATAGAAGCCGGTGTGCCGGACGGCTGGGAACCGCTGCTGCGGTCTGGGAAACAAGTCCGGGGCATCCCGGCAGAGTGGATTTCCTCCTTTGGGGAGGCCTTTGTCCCAGAAGAATCGGCGGAGAAAGAGAACTGGAACATGAAAGATCCTGGCCGCCTGCTGGAAACCAGGGAAACACTTCGCACCACCAGCCGGGAAGAGATGGAACGCTATATCCGCTCCATGCTGGGGGACGCCATGGGAAAGGAAGCTTGGAATGGCTGACAATACAATTAAAGCAACCGGGCAAGCCGAAGACGTGATCCGATTAGATCGCTCCTTTGATTACGAGGGATACCAGGTGGTGCGGCAGGAATTTTTCGCCCATGTAAACGAGCCTGCCGTCACCTTTAACAATTATAAATTCTATGGGAACGCAGCCTGCCTGCGGCGCTTTCCCACCACGGACTTTGTGCAGGTGCTCATCAACCGGGAGCGGAAACTCCTGGTACTGCGCCCTTGCAGGGAGGAAGAGCGGGACGCCTTTCCTTGGCGGACGCAGAAATCAAAAAAGCCGAAACAGGCCACCTGCCGCCTGTTCTTCGCCAAGGTGTTTGAGCTGATGGAATGGAACCCCGCCCACCGCTACCGGTTGTTGGGAAAGGTGGTGCAGGCCGCGGGAGAACGGCTGCTGGTATTTGACATGACCGCTACGGAAATCTATCAGCGGGTGGGGAAAGATGGGGAGAAACCCAAAACCTCCCGCACGCCGCTGTTCCCGGCGGAGTGGAAAAACCAGTTTGGCTTGCCCTATTCCCAGCACCAGAAATCCCTGCGGGTGGATTTGCTGGATGGGTACGCCATCTACGGTTTGGCGGAAAGTCAAGCTCCCGCGGAAACCGAACAGGAGGTGCAGCAGCCGTGACAGACCAAACTGCCGCGATGGTGGAAATCACCATTGATCCCTTGCGAAAAAGGATCCGGATCCACCGCGAGACCTTAAAACAGCTGCGTTACCCTGCCTACGTGCAGTTCCTGGTCAACCCGGAGAAGTCTTATATGGCTGTATTGGGTTCCGACAGGCCTCTGCGGGGAGGCACTGCCAACCGGCTGCGGATCAATCCGGATAGACTTCGTAGTGCGCAGTCCACAGAGTTGTATAGCTCTATCCTCTTGGAAAACCTTTCCCCTCTCTTGGGGGGCATGAACCCGGCTTACAACTACCGCCTATCCGGGGAAGTGGACACGGAAAACAGAGTGGCCTATTTCTCTCTCAAACAGATACAGACAGTGGCTCGCAGGAGGTATCATGGAAGCAAAGAGACTTGACTTGAAGGTGGACGAGGAGTTCCGGCGGCTTTGCCCTGCCATGGGCAAAGAAAACCGCCAAGAGCTGGAGAGGCTTCTCTCTCAGGGCGGGTTCACTCCACCTATTCGAACGTGGAAGCAATTTGCCAAAAAAACAACCCGAATTGAAGCTCATCTCCCTGGAGGACGTTGTGGTGGAGCCGGTGCGCTGGCTCTTGTACAGCTTTCAGAAGCGCATGGCCAGGGAGAACCACCGGAAAGGAAGCCCCTACCTGTTCGCCAATGCCCAGGGGGAGCCGGTTCACCTGGACACATTTACCAAGCACCTGCGGAAGATCTTCCAAGAATTGGGGTTCTCTTCTTCTTTTCATCTGCATACCCTGCGGCACTACTTCGTCTCCACTATGCTCCACGAGGGGGTGGACAAGCAGACTGTGGCGGAGCTGGCAGGCCACGGGGACACCTCTTTCTTGGAGCGTACCTACTGCCATCCCCAAATGGCCCTGAAGGAGCAGGCGGAGGAAAAGATGAACGCATTCCTCCTTTACAGCGCGTAATTCAGGTACATCGCTGGGGCTTGCGGAAAGCTTAGCCCGCCCCTCTTGTCCAAATGGTAGAAAGTGAAAAAGGCACTAGACTTCTGCCCACACGTGGGGTAGTGTGTGGTTGCCTCCACAGGGCAAACCACAACAGGAAAGAGGTTCTTTACTATGGCAAGCATCCGAAAGCGCGGAAACAGCTA